>Ga0100398_1001738_pt1 | contig 18543 bp, 14 predicted proteins | sample CryGeymeta201522_FD_81568 | JGI IMG/M metagenome (GOLD analysis project Ga0100398, IMG submission 81568) | Groundwater microbial communities from Crystal Geyser aquifers in Utah, USA - Crystal Geyser metaG 2015-22 | ecosystem: Environmental > Aquatic > Deep subsurface > Groundwater | place: USA...
AAATTAAATCGTGGACTTATCCTGTCGAGGTCTATGTCAAGACTGCGTCTAGCGATATCTCGGGCTGGTCAATTCCTGAAAAAGTTTATATCGAACTCAAGGGGCCGAGCAGAGTTCTCGACAGAATTACGAACGAAAATCTAGGGCTAAAAATTGCGCTCGCTGAGATTCAAGCCGGACAATACACAAGAAGCATTCAGCAGTCGATGATCTCCGGAGTTCCAAACGGAGTTGAAATAGTTAAAATCGATCCGGCTGAAGTCAGAATCGAATTGAGGCCTCTTATCGAGATAAGATATCGAGTCGTGCCGCAATTTGCCAGTCTATCAGATTCAAGCCTTGAGCTTGGACAGATAGTTGACGTCGATCCCAGATATGTCGAACTCCGCGGAATGAGAGAGCTTCTGCAGGATATTACCGAGATTCAAACAGAACCTATAGAGATTGAAAAGCGTATCGGAAAACATGAAGCAAATGTATCTTTAATAGTTCCGAAAGAGACGCGAGTATTTCCTCAGACTGTCAGAGTATCATACGAAGTCATTTCAAAAAAAGATTCAGAAGGGAGAAATAATTGATAAAGCTCGGTGTAAACATTGATCATGTTGCAACGCTTCGCCAAGCAAGAGGAGAAGAATTTCCGAATCCAATAAAAGCCGCAAGAGCGGCAACAGAAGCCGGAGCGGATGGAATAACGATTCATCTTCGCGAGGACAGAAGGCATATTCAGGACGATGATTTTCGTAAGCTCTGTCCTGAATTCAGATTGAATTTAGAAATGGCTCCGACCGATGAGATGGTTTCCATTGCTACCGGAACTTATGAAGGAATAATGCCGCACTCGGTCTGTCTTGTTCCTGAGCGGCGCGAGGAGCTGACAACCGAAGGCGGTTTAGACGCACTCAAAAACAGCATCCAGCTCGAAAAGGTAGTCAAGCAGTTGAAAGCAAAGGGAATTATAGTTTCAATTTTTATCGAATCAGATCCATGGCAGATAGAGGGCGCATCGCGAATCGGAGCCGACTATATCGAGATACATACAGGAAGATATGCTTCTCTATTTCTCTCCGGCGGAAAAGATTTAGAAGACGAATTGAAGAGAATCGAATATGGAATTAAGTCCGCAAAAAAATTAGGGCTCAAAGTAAACGCCGGGCACGGGATTACAAAAGACAATGTTGGGCAAATAGTAAAGCTTGGCGGAGTCGAAGAACTGAACATCGGCTTTTCCATAATCGCAAGAGCTATTTTTGTCGGATTGGAAACGGCTGTTCGTGAAATGAAAGATGCAATAAAAGATGCAGAGAAGGAATAATATTTAAATGACAGTGTTCGACGAGAAGCAGACACTTCTTTTTGCAGACATGGGGCGCATCTTCGAGTTTTTTTCTTATGATCTCGAATCCACGTTAGAGCGTTTTGTAGAGTCAGCAAGCCATATTCAGCATTTTGACGAATACGCATTTGTTGTCACAACTCATAAAGGTGAAATAAAAGTTTTCTTGTCAGACGGATTATCTCTGCCGAAAAATAATGACGAAGTAAAATTCTCAGACTTTTATCCCGGCGATGAAGCAATGTATCTCGTTGACGAAGTCGATGAGAAATGCTGCAACATTATTTTTGCACCTTCAGGAAAAATTCGTTCTTACGTAACGATCCCGCTCATAACTCAAAATGAGCTGACCGGATTGTTCATTCTCGGCAGTAAGAAAAAATCCGGATTCGATTCAGAACTTCAGGATATATTCTTTTCGCTCGGTTCATTCTTTGCAGTTGCAGTTGAAAACATCAGGCATTTTGAACGCTCACAGGATAGGATGAAAGTAATAATAAGCCTTCAAACGAGCCAACAGGCAATCGCTTCCGCAATGGAATTAGACAAGATTCTTGCAAAGGTATCCGAAGAGAGCCTTAGAACCTTAGGCGCGGAATGCGCCGCAATCTACTTGAAATCAGGTTTTGAGTGGCATAGGCACATATTTCGCTCAAGGATTCCTGCAATATCTCCTCCCGATGTCGTCGCTCACGCAGACCTTCCTATACCGATATCGAGCGCGCTTGAAAGAACCGATGTCGTATTTATATCAAAAAGCGATTTCGACGATCTTGGAGCATTCCGCTTTTCAGCGCGCCCCGGTTCATTAGTCATAGTTCCGCTAAGATTAGAAAATACTTTATCCGGATTTGTAATTCTTGAATCGAGTACATTCGATTCCGAGCGGCTCTATTTGACTCAACTCTTCGCAGGGCAAGTTCAGGTAATATTTTCGAATGCATTGCTGGTCAAAGGACTTCGTGAAAAGACTGCTGAGCTTGAAGAGAAGAATAAACTTATTCGCGAATATGCCGAGAGCCTTCAGAAATCTCACGACATGCTCGAGAACCGCGTCAAAGAATTAAGCACTCTTCATGATGTAAGCTCCGCTCTGGTTTCAATAACTGATATAGATGAATTACTGCATTTCATACTCGATCGAGCGTGCAGTGTAATGCGCTCCGACAAAGGTTCGCTTCTTCTATTGGACGGCGATGAACTGAAAGCTCGCTGTGTCCGCGGAAATTTTGGACCGTCTGAAATCAAATTCAAATTAGGCGACGGAATTGCAGGGCAGGTAGCTAAAACAGGACAATCGAAAATTATAGAAAATGTGCTCACAAACCCCAAATTCAAGCACATACAAGAAAAAGAATGTGAGCGGGAAGAGACCATGATTGCAGTGCCATTGCTCATAGACAATCGAGTTATCGGAGTATTGAACGTTGACCGCGAATTAAAATTTGGAGTCTTCACACCTGACGACGAGAGATTGCTTACGTCGCTTGCTTCCGCCGCGGCAGAGGCTTTAGCTCGAGCTCAGCACATTCTTGATCTCCGCAATATGAACCTCGAAACGCTCGAGGCGTTCGCAATGGCAGTCGATACGAAGGACGCATACACGCATGGACATTCCAGACGCGTAAGCTATCTATCTATCCAAATCGCGAACAAACTTAGATTATCAAGCGAAGAGATCGAAGTAATCGCGCGAGCGGCTCTTCTGCACGACATCGGCAAGATAGGAATATCGAACACAATTCTCTTCAAGCAAGGCAGACTTACTCCGGAAGAATACGACATCATGAAAGCTCACGTGATATGGGGAGAAAATATTCTGAAGCCGATCAAAAGTCTGAAAGAGGAGGCATATCTAGTTCGGCACCATCACGAATGTTGGAACGGACAAGGCTATCCCGATAAATTGAAAGGCGAAGAGATTCCAATCGGCGCGGCGATTATATCGGTTAGCGATGCATACGACACAATGACCTCAGACAGGCCTTACAGGAGATCTATTGACCGAGAAGCGGCGCTAAAGGAACTTCAGAAGTATAATGGAACTCAGTTCAATCCTCTTGTCGTCGGAGCATTCATGATGCTGGTTCAGCAGAAAGATTTTTCTTTAGACTCTACCGGCGCAAATCTAAGAGAGGAGATCATCGGTTCATGACGGAGAATAATCCTGAAGTCATTGAAAAGTCGGATAAGATAGAAATTCGCAGAGGCAAGCGCGATAAGTTTAGAGAAATCGGAATCGATCCGTATCCGCCGCGATTCGAAAAAACATTTTCATGCAGTAAAGCGCGCGAGAGCGTGAGCGAGACCGAGCCTCATGAACATGTCGCAGTCGCAGGAAGGATACGTTCTATTCGAGAACACGGGAAAAGCACTTTTGCCACTATCGAAGATGAATCGGGAAAAGTTCAGATATATTTCAGAAAAAATGATCTGACAGAAAAATATGATTACATAAAATTTTTGGATATTGGAGATTTCATCGGCGTAAAAGGATACACCTTTAGAACTCGGATGGGTGAGCCGACGGTTCATGCCGAAGACTTCGAGATTCTTTCCAAATCGCTTCAGCCCTTGCCTTCGGAATGGTACGGGCTCGAGAACAAAGAGATTCGATATCGCAAACGGTATCTGGACCTTATTTCAAACCCTGAAGTGCGTGAAGTATTTAAGAAGCGAGCGGTTATTGTTAGCTCTATCAGACAATTTTTAATCGAACGCGGTTTTATGGAGGTTGAGACTCCGATGATGCAGGCGCTTGCTGGAGGCGCCGCCGCAAAGCCGTTTATGACTCATCATAACGCTCTTGATATAGATCTCTATCTTCGAATAGCTCCGGAACTTTATCTAAAAAGACTTATAGTCGGAGGATTCGAAAAAGTTTTCGAACTGAACAGAAACTTCAGAAACGAAGGTATGGACAGAAACCACAATCCTGAATTCACGATGCTGGAAATTTATCAGGCATACGCCGATTACAACTCGATGATGGATTTGACTGAAGAGTTGGTTCGATATGCGGCAGAAAAAGCGAATGCTTATCGATTACCGCTGGAGGCACGTGCGAGCGCTCCTGTGCCTCTAAGTAAAAATGATAATGAATTGCCGCTGGAGGCACGTGCGCCCTCGCACATGCTCGATAAGCATTTCATGGAAGTTATATCTGATGATAAAAGCTCTTCATTGAAACTCGATGGTCCATGGCAAAGAATTCCTTTTTTCGAAGCGATTAGATTAGGAGGCGGTCCGGATCTGAAACCAGGAGATGCCGCAAAAGCTGAAGCGGCGGTCAAGGAATGCGGAATAGAGACTGAGTCGCGCGAATATGCCGACCACCTTGATTCTCTCTTCGAGCGATTTGCTGAGCCTCATTTGGCCGGTCCAGTATTCATCACGGATTATCCTACTGCACTAAGTCCTCTTGCTAAAAGAAAACCGGGTGAGCCTGAACTTGTTGAGCGATTTGAGGCTTACGTTAGAGGAATGGAGATCGCAAACGCATTCAGTGAGCTTAACGATCCTGACGATCAGGAGGCTAGGTTTCGAGCTCAAAGCGATAGAATCGACGAAGATTATGTCTCTGCGCTTCGAGCCGGAATGCCGCCGGCCGGAGGACTAGGCATCGGCATTGATAGACTTGTAATGATTCTTACCGGAGCACATTCTATACGCGATGTAATTCTCTTTCCTACGATGCGGCCAGATTCAAAAAGCGATTAGAGATTGGATGAGAGCATGAAAGAATGAACCTTGATTTTTCAGGAAAACTCCAGAAAATTTCTCTTCTTCTACATATCGCAGTTCGACATCTATTGGGCGGAAGATTTAATTTGTTCTTCAAAAACCGATTCAAACGCTGGCTCTCATCTATGCTTTTTTTTATAATCTCTGCCGCTCTTGGAATCGTAATTGCAATGAAAGGCTCGCCTGTCTGGGGCGCAGTCGCTTTTCTGAGTCTTAGCGTTATTCTATCGATAGTTCACCGTCTGATTCACGGTTCGATCCCAGACGAAGCAAGAGGCGCTTATGCGACCGCAGTGACCTCTGTAGCAATACTCGGAATAACAATAGCCGTTATGACTCTGATAGTGATCGTTTCGGTTATGGACGGATTTTCCGAGAACATTCAAATTGCATTATTGAAGACAACTGCTGAGGTTATGGTAAGTGATTTCGACGAAAAGCTTGATCCTCGTATCGCTAAATTATGCCTTCAAATCGATGAAGTGAAACGCGCTGATCCTTATGTTGAAAGCGATCTCTTGATGAAGATCGACGGACTCGAACGTCCTATTCCGGTAAAACTTCGTGGGGAAACATCGAGTTCACATAAAAACGCAGGCGGCCCTGATCTCATTTCGGGATCATGGAACGCGCTTGATTCGGAGTCGCTGGTCATTGTCGGTTCGGAAATGGCGCGCCTGTATCTTCTCCGCCCCGGCGACAAACTTTGGTTCATCACTTCAAATGCCGCTTTGACTCCGCTCGGAGTGATGCCCGGCATGAGAGAGCTCGAGGTGGCCGGCGTCTTCAAATCCGGATTCTACGAGATCGATCAGAGCATGGTAATTACCGGTCTGCAATCCGCGCAAGAACTCTGCGGGCTGAATGGAGATGTGACCGGTATTGATGTCCGCGGCGAAGACCCGTATAAAGCTCCGGAACTTGCCGAAAAGATAAAAGCTTCACTTTCAATTCCGGCAATAGTTATGTCATGGGCGGAAACAAGAAAAAATTTATATGAAGCAATGCGAACGGAAAAAACGGCGATGTTCATAATCGAATCTTTGCTCATTCTGATTGCTTCATTCAATATAACATCGACACTCTTCATGGCAATCGGAAGAAAGACTAGAGAGATCGGACTGCTCCGCTCATTAAATCTTTCGAAAAATGAAATTATGTTTTTGTTCGCATTCGAAGGATTTTCGATTGGCGTCATCGGCACTTTGTTCGGACTCTTGATGGGAGTCGGTTTTTCTTTGTATCTCGAACACTTTCCTGTTCACATGCCCGGAGGCGGAAGCGTATATTACATCGATACTATTCCTATTCATCTGTCTTGGGGACTCGTTGCCGTCACTTCGATTGCATCGATCCTAATTGCGGCCGCCGCGTCTGTCATTCCGGCATACAAGGCATCGAAAATTTCTCCGGCAAAGGCTCTGAGATATGAGTAATGATATCCTTTCAGTCAGAGATATTTTCAAAAGCTTTCCTTTGCCGAACGGCCAAAAACTTGAAGTTTTGAAGGGAGCTTCTTTTGAAATTTCCAAAGGAGAATCTCTGGCGATTATGGGAGTTTCCGGCTCGGGCAAAACAACTCTTCTTCATATCGCGGCAGGGATTGACATTGCTGATTCAGGTTTTGTTAAAACCGGACGCATTGGACTCATATTTCAAGCTCATTATCTACTTCCGGAATTTGACTGCAGAGAGAACGTATCAATTGCGGCGCGCATTCAAGGAATCGATAAAAATTCCGCAGACGTGCGAGCGGAGCGCATACTTCAAGAAGTTGGGCTTGGTGAAAGAATGTGGCATCTGCCTTCCGAACTGTCCGGCGGCGAAACAGCAAGAGTTGCGATTGCCCGAGCTTTAGCCATTGAGCCTGAAGTAATTCTTGCTGACGAACCTACCGGAAATTTAGACGAAAAAACTTCAGAGAATGTAAAGAACCTTCTATTCGAACTCGTCAAGCGTCATAATACGGCTCTGGTAATTGTCACTCACGATTCTACTCTATCGAGCAGGGCTGACAGAACATTACATCTCGAACACGGAATCTTGAAGTAGAGATTTGGAGTTTCAAAATTCCGTATCTAGGCAGCTTCGTGGTAAAAGTCTCTGCGCAACCGTATTTAATTTTTGATTATTTCATACGCTCTAATTATGAAAGTAATTCCAAAAATTCTTTCGCGCCTTCGAACTCTTTGTCCATTTCAGTTTCTACCATAACCCCTACTTCGTTATCATTTATTCCTAATCTCTGAATCGCTTCTTCATTTAAGTTCGTAATATCGGAGTCGCCGCCTGAACCCATTCCTTTGGTCTTAGTAAGGATATTTGCAAAATGAACTGCGTAAACTATTTTCTGATCAGCCGTTGCCTCTAAAGGCCTGTGATGATATCTGATCGCGTTTACAATATTTTCAGGGAGGTTCCATTGCCCCGCAAGAAAAGCTCCGATTTCATCATGAGTAATTCCGTTCATCTCCAGCTCTGCTTGAAGAAACGATACTCCGCGCTCTTTTATTCTTACAATTACTTGAGCGAAGTTCTCAGGAAAGTACTGATCCATAATCACCTTACCGATGTCGTGCATAAGCCCGGCCATGTAGTAGAACTCTTCGGTATCACGATCGCATCTGATTTTTCGCGCAATCAGCCGTGAAGTCATGGCAACACCAAGCGAATGCTTCCAGAATTCTTTGCGAGAAAAACCCTCTGCTGTTTCTTCCAGCCCGAACTTATCCATAATTGCAGTGGACAAGCCAAGAGATCTTACTGACTCGAACCCTAGAATCACTACTGCCTGCTTGATCGATGAAATCTTATTGCGAACCGAGTAATACGATGAATTAACCATTCTCAAAACTTTTGCGGATAGAGACTGATCCATAATGAGTATTTTTGAAAGATCTTCAGCAGCTGTTTTAGGATCATTCGCAATCTTAATAATCTCAAATGCAACAGTCGGCAGAGTAGGAAGTTTAGTTACGCTTTTCAACAAATCCTTTACGTCAAGCCTGTCAAGCGGCATAAGTTATTCAACCACTCTTTCTGAAATAAAATTAGTTTCTAAAATATTTTGAGCTTCTCTGAGATTTTTCACTGACACATAATTATCTGATATGACAGGAGCTTTTTGGAGTTTCCATTCGTAATTATTTTTGACATGCACTGCAAAAAGACCAAGTTCCAGAGCAGGATTGATCTCGAACCTCAATGAATCTCCGACCATTGCAAACATCTTTGAAGAACCGTTGATTAAGCTCTTCAAAACGTCTTTGCTTTTTGAAGGAACTATATGAATATGCTGAAAGTAATTTCCCAAGCTGTGTCTTTCAATTTTTGAACGCTGAATTGATTCATCTCCAAGCGTGTAAAGCCACAATTCAACCGAGCTTTTTAGACTTTCCAGAAGTTCAAGAGCCCCATTTTTTAAATCAGGAATCATTTTGTAAACGCTCCAGCCTAAATCTTCAAATTCTTTTTCGATTTTTTCATTGGGCATTTTATTAAAAAATTTGCAGAAATGTTTGTATGTCGCAGTGAATGATTTAGGAAATCTTTCGGCATCAAATACAGCAGTCTTCCAGAATTCGCTGTCGAATTTTTCCTGTACTGCCAAAACTTCGTCAGCTTCGACTGAAAATATATTTTTCATTCTACTGCATAATTCCTTTAGAACTTTTTCATAGCAATTCGCAGTATCAATCAATGTATCGTCAAGATCGAATATTACGGTTTTATTCGTGAAACGGATGTTTTCATTCAGATGAGTAAACAACTCTGCATCAGAATCTTTCGAATTCATTCTCCGCTTTTTTCCACGCAAATAACCGGAGCGTCCATAAGTTTTTCCAATATTGCCTCATCGAGATAATTCGTATCTTGAGTTTCGATATGGCTGAAATGAAGTCCATGCCCAAACCGTCCGAAACTGCGTTCCTGACGCCATACAACCATTGCAAATGCAGATATGGGATTATTAATTCCTGGAAGTTCAAATTGAATTTCGAAGAGTGTCGAGATCGGATACGGCCGCCCGGTTACAATGTAAAGTCCGCCAGCTGAAATATTTTTTATATCCCCTAAAATAGTACCGACTTTATCATTTCGTTTTCCTTGAGGCGTCCATAACACTCGATAATAAGCCGATATTTCGACAGGTATTCTCTTGTTTTTTCTTCGATCGGTTCGAACAACTTTGGATTCTGAAATTAAATCCTTCTGAACCTCCAAAAGAGGAATACCAACATGAGCTTGAAACCAATCTTCGTAATAGTTGTCCATCCATTTGACAACAGCATCGCGTAACGTCAGAACTTCACCTTTTGATTTTTCTTTTGCTATGTATTCTTCAATTGCCGAACGCATCTTAGGAACGATTACTGAAAAATCAAAAGGACTCACGACGCCCTCCTCAATAAACCTTCACGTCTTGAATATTCAAAAAGCCCGCCCGCATCAATAACAGGCAGAGCATCACCGAGAGGTTTCAATTTAAATATAGAACCTTTATTATTTTTAATTCTGCATTGATCTAAGTCTACTTCTACAATGTCGCCGGTTTTGATTGAGCCTAAAATTTCATCGCTGGATTCCACCGGATAAAGTTCGCCTGTCGCAATCGAATTGCGGAAGAATATTCGAGCGAAAGATTTTGCTATTACAACCCTGCACCCAGCCGCGCCAAGCGCAATTGGAGCGTGTTCTCGAGAAGAACCGCAACCGAAATTTCTTCCGGCAATAATAATCGAATACTCGGTTTTGGTTTGACCGCCGGCGATATATTTTTTTTCCGAAGGCAATCCGGAAAGCGCAAATGAACCGAGCTTCTCGTATTCCTCACGTATTGTCGGAACGAGACTCAAATATTTTGCCGGAATAATTTGGTCCGTATCGATATTATCTCCGAGAACAAATACTTTACCTGTTATCAAATGTTTGATATTCTTTTTATCCATAGTCCTATGAATATTAATTTTCCTTCGCAAAACGATTCTAGTCAATCTTTTATTGCGCATCTTTTTCGGGTTATTCTATCAGCTTTGAGAATTTTTTCTCGCCGCGAAACTTATCTTCGAATTTTTCAAGCAGTGGATTTCTTGCTTTCTAACGAGATTTATACCTATGCTTCCGCTATTGCATTCAACGTTCTCATTGCTTTTTTCCCGGCAGTAATAGTCGTCTTGACAGTAGTAAATCAGGTTGGAGGGCATGAACTGCACGGAGCCGCATTGCGCGCTATCGCTGACTATCTGCCCTCAAATCGAGAATTCTTTATTGCGCAAATTTCTTTGGTCAGTAGGCATTTTACAGGTATGACTTTGTTTTCGCTCGTGATTCTGCTTTTTACTGCGGTCGGAATATTTGTGCCTGTTGAACTGGCTTTGAATTATGTATGGAAAGAGCCTAAGCCGAGGCATTGGCTCGTTTCTCAGATGATTTCGTTCTTTTTGCTTGGTGTATTCGTTATGATGAGTTTATTGCCGATCTTCATTTCATGGGGTTTTGGAAGAATTTTGGATACAATATTTTTCTTTGCAGTCGGCTCCGCTTTTTTGAAATGGATAAACTGGCTGATCTTCAAATTAGTTACCGTTCCATTCACAATCGCCGCGTTTGCAATTATTCTTTCTGTTCTTCCAAATCGAAAGATGAAGATGGAAGAGGTTATTCCTGCGGCGATATTTTCAGGCGTCGTTTTTGAGATTGGTAAATACGTGTATATTGTCTCTCTGCCGCTATTGGGATTGAAAGAGATTTACGGAGCTTTTGTTGTCAGCGTGACGTTTGTGACGTGGGCTTTGTTCGCGTCAATGATAATGCTTATGGGAGTCTACTTGACTGCTCAGGATTTATTACCAAAATGGCGGCCGGCATGGTCAACGACAGCAACAAAAAATGATATGTATTGACAAAAGGCATGAAATTATATGGAGGTAAAAAATGAAAAAAATAAATCCAACCGCCTCGAACAATTATTTGGAAATAAAAAGCTAAATATCTCTCGGATCCGTTACTACTCCTTTTATGGCTGAAGCCGCGACAGTGGCAGGCGAGGCTAGAATAACTTTTGACTCGATATGTCCCATTCGCCCGGGAAAATTGCGATTCGTAGTGCTTATGCAAATTTCAGGCTTATTCATTCTACCAAATGTATCCTCCGGCCCGCCGAGACACGCGGCGCATGAAGCGTTTTCTGTCAACGTAACTCCGGCATTGGCTAAAATATTCCAAATCGATTTTCCACCACGCATTGTGCTCTTCAATTTTTTCAGGACGAGAGAAGTAGCAGGCACTCCGAATGTAGGAACCTTAACTCTATCTCCTTCTATCACCTCGGCAAATGCATAGAAGTCCGAGACTTTTCCTCCGGTACATGAACCGATGTATGCTCGATCAATTTTAATATCTCCGCACTCGCGAGCAATTCTGCGATTGCCAGGGTTGGGATGCAGAGCTACTACCGGTTCGAGTTTTGAAAGGTCTATATTATATTCGGCATCCACTTTCGCAGAGAGATTCTGCTCGACAGGTTCGTATTCGCTTTTTGTTCCGGCTCGCGCAGTTGCAAATGAAACATACTTTGCTGTTTTGTCATCGAACGGAAAGATTCCGTTCTTTCCGCCGGCTTCAATCGCCATGTTAGCTATCGTCATGCGGTCGTCCATCTCCAGCCAGTTTGTTCCATCTCCGCCAAATTCCATTGCTTTGTAAGTGGCTCCGTCAAAACCGATCATTCCAATTATCCAGAGAATAATATCCTTTGCCATTACGCGCGGATTCAAACTTTTTTCGAGAATGAATCGTATTGTAGGAGGAGTCTTCAACAGAATCTTTCCTGTTGCCATCACAAAACCCGCGTCAGTATTTCCAATTCCAGTCGCAAATTCGTTGAATGCTCCGGCAGTACACGTATGAGAATCGGTTCCGAGCAGAACTTCGCCGGGCCGCGCGTGTCCTCGTTCAGCAATAGTAGTGTGGCATACGCCGGCATATCTCGAACCGTATTGCTTCGTGATATTTTCTTTCGACGCGTCGTATCTCCATTTACCATTCGGATCATCGATGACATCATAGAAATATTTTATGCCTTGCTCTTTTGCAAATGCTCGAAGTATATCGACATTTCGATTCGACTTTTCATCCGTGGTGAATATGTAATGGTCAGGAATTAGAACGATTGAGTCGGGATTCCATACCTTTGCATCTTCACCAATCTCGCGCTTGAATATTCCGATAGTGCCAGGTCCACAGACATCATGAGTCATCAAAACGTCCACGTTTACCCATACATTTTCCCCGGGTTCGACTCGAGTCTTACCGGACTTCTTCGCAAATATCTTTTCTGTCAATGTCATAGTCATTTAAAAATGATATTCGAAAAATATAGAATGTTCAATCGAATCATAAAAATGAAAATTCCTCCATGACGTCGCCCGTTATATTTGAAATTTTCATTTTTCAATTATTTCGCACGTTTCACTAGGCACAACTATTGACTCATAACTAAAAAACAGTTAGCGTTATGATCACTATGCGTCGACTACTAGTATTTTTATTGTTGTTATTTTTTGCCGGTAATATTGCAAGCGCTCAATCTGATCTTGCTTCCACAGCAAAGTTATTTGAAGATGCGGCTGTTGCTCGCGAAGAGGCCGCTAAGATCTGGGAAGGAATGAACGAGCGGGTGAAAGCCACTGAGGCTTGGAACGAAGCAGCGGCAAGTTGGGAAAAAGCTGCCCGAGCGTGGAATGCGGCTCAAAACAAAGAAAGAACTGACGAAGCTTGGCGCAGATTCAAGCAGGCTTTGCAGAGACGCGACGCTTTCGAAATATTGCTTGAAGTTGTTTCCGGCAATCAGCAAACGGTCAGAGTCGGAAGGCTTTCTGAACCTCTGACAGTTCGTGCGACCGATCGCGATAGTAAACCCATAGCGAATGTAAAAGTGCTCTTCGAAATTTCTAGCAAGCCGGGCAGCGGCGAAGGTATGTCGATAGAGCCTATTACTCCGGTGACTGATTCGAACGGAATCATTTCGGCTAGAATGAAGCTTGGTACTACCGCAGGCAATTATACAATTTCTGCTTCCGTAACTGATTTATCGCGTCAGCCCGTCTTTTTCGATCTCATTGCAACTGCAGGTAATGCGGCTCGTTTGGAAATATTCAGCGGAAATAATCAGGTGATGCGCGTAAATCAAATGGCGATGGCGCCCCTTGTAGCACGTGTCACAGACATTTACGGAAACCCTGTCCAAGGCATCTCAGTCCAATACAGAATCGTTTCTGAACCTGACGGAGCCATCGGACATTCTCTCTCATCTGAAGACGCAGTCACAGATGCGTCAGGATTATGCGGAGTGAGATTCCAATCAGGCAATCTCGGAGGAAGCTACATTGTTTTAGTTGAAAGCGAAAATCTTGACGGCTCTCCGTCGAAATATGAATTGATGGCTCGGCAAACCATACCTACGTTCAGAATTATAGGAACAAGATTCGAGGGTTCTACAGATACTATTTCACTCGAATACGGCAGTAAAATTAAATCCGGAGAGACTTATCTTCTTCCGGATTTAGGAAGACTCTTCAGAGACGAATTGAAGCGTATCTACGCGACAGGTCGGTTCGACGATGTTTACGCATCGATTGAGGAAGGCGACATTCAGGGTGAAGGAAAAGCGGTCTTCAGAATGAAAGAACGGCCCAAGGCCTCCTCGATAAAAATTGTCGGTTTGAAAAAAGTTAAAGAGAATGATATTCGCGGAGTCATGGGACTTTCCGAAGGCGCTCCGTTTTCAGTTCCCGCATTAGAGCGAACTCGCGGAGCAATGTTGCGGTATTTGGAAAATGAAGGTTATTTGAATGCAACAGTTTCGGCAGAAACAACTGTTGTGACTGCTCCGCCTAAAGAAGGCGAACCTGCTCCGGCGCTTCCTCCGGTTGCGATAACATATAAAGTTGTCGAGAAAGATAAAGTTAAAGTTGCGAGAATGAATCTCATCGGAAATAAATTTTTCTCCGATTGGAGTTTGAACTGGCACATGAAGACAGGCTCGGGAAGAGTTTACAAGGAATCGGAGTTTGAAGAGGACAGAAGAAAGGTGATCGGCAGATATGTCGAGCGCGGTTATCTTTCCGCCGTAATGGACGATCCGATAATTACGAAGGATAACCGTGGCAGATTGATTCTCGATATTGTAATCAAAGAAGGCCCACAATACAAAATCGGAGATATAACATTTGTAGGCAATACAGCCGTCTCAAGCGATGAATTGATGAGCATGCTGAAGCCAAAAAAAGGAGCTACATTTCGAGCTAGAAAATTTTTCGAATCGCTCGAGGATATGCGCGTCGCTACTGCCCGACACGGATATGCCGAATGCCGCGTGGTTCCGCAAGAGCGGCTTGATCAAGAAAAAGGCATAGTGGATTTTGTTGTTCGAGTCGAAGAAGGCCACATTCTTTATCTCGAAAAAATAGTTGTTGAAGGAAACACAAAAACGAGAGAGAAGATAATTACTCGCGAGATAAGGCTGAGGCAGGGCGAAGTATTAAACGGAGAAGAGATTGAAAGAGCTCGTAAACGACTCGAAGCGCTTCAGTTCTTTGAGCAGGGTTCTGTGCAGATGAGTCTTCGAGAGGGCTCGAAGCCGGATCAGCGGGTTCTTGCAGTAAAAGTTGCAGAAGGGAAAACAGGACAGTTGCAATTAGGCGCTGGGTATTCGAGCGTAGATAAGCTTGTCGGTTTTGTTTCTGTGACCAAGCGCAATTTTGATCCGTTCGATTTCTGGTCTTTCACAGGCGCAGGTCAGGAAATATCTTTCTCGGCTGAATACGGTGGAACAAAAAACTCGTTTTCACTTTCGTGGACTGAGCCTTACTGGAGAAATAAACCTATCTCAATCGGATTCGATGCATTTAATCTCTATCAAGAGCGTGAGGGTTTTGACTGGCGAAGAAGCGGAGGCGGAATAAGGCTTAGCCATCAGAGAGGCGAATACGGCAGGCTTTCATACGCGTATCGAGCGGAGCAGGTCGAGATTCTTAATGTGACAAGTTACGCTCCGAGTGATGTTCAAGCCGAAGTAGGCTATCCGTCAAGAGCGAGTTATACTCGAACAACGACTAGTTTGACAACAGGTTATACTCACGATAATAGAGACGATGTAAATTTTCCTCTAAGCGGACATTTTTTCGAACTGCAGAATCAATTTGCAAGCAAGATTCTCGGAGGAAATGTTTCGTTTGACCGGCCGTCACTAACTTTTTCATACTTTAGGCAAGGACTTTCAAAGAATCATGCGATTGCCGGAAGAATTCAATACGGAACAATTTCCAATTTCTTCGAACGAAATAATCCCATACCAACTGCAGAAAAGTTTTATCTTGGCGGAGCAAATTCGGTGCGCGGATACAGGGAGAGAAGCATACAAGTTTACACACAGAGCGGCTCACTTGTTGGACCTGGCAGAACTTTTATGCTTGGCAATTTGGAATATCGAATTCCATTCACAGACGACAAGAGCTTCTCGATGGTATTTTTCTACGATGTTGGAGATGTTTACGAAGGCGAATGGGAATTTGGTTTGAATGATCTTAAGTCGGCTGTTGGAATGGGCGTAAGGTTCAATACTCCGATGGGACCGATTCGACTCGATTATGGTTACGGGCTCGATTTCCCGAACAAAAATCGAGGACAATTTCATTTTTCTATCGGACAAGCATTTTAATAATATGAGATTCGTATGGAATTAAAAGGCAAACGCATAATTGTGACCGGCGGCGCCGGATTTCTAGGTTCGCATGTAGTTGAAGAACTAGAAAAAAAGGGACCGAGCGAAATAGTTATTCCGCGTTCAAAATCATGGGATCTCAGAAACGAAGAGACTTGCAGAAAACTTTTGCATCAGGTGAAACCGGATCTGGTTATTCATCTCGCGGCAGTTGTCGGAGGAATCGGCGCTAACAGAGCAAACCCTGGAAAATTTTTCTACGATAACATGTCGATGGGTCTGCATATTATTGAAGAGTGCAGAAAAGCCGAAGTGGAAAAACTTGTAGTGACCGGCACAATCTGCTCTTATCCGTGCCTGACTCCGGTTCCATTCAGAGAGGAAGAGCTCTGGAACGGCTATCCTGAGCCCACAAACGCTCCTTACGGAATTGCAAAGAAAGCCTTACTGGTGCAATGTCAAAGCTATCGAGCTCAATACGGAATGAATGCGGTTTTACTCCTACCGGTAAATCTTTACGGTCCTCGAGATAATTTTAATCTTGAAACATCTCATGTGATTCCTGGCTTGATTCGAAAATATGTCGAGGCGCGTGATTGCGGCGCAGACAAAATGGTAGCGTGGGGCACAGGCGCCGCCACAAGAGAATTTCTTCATGTTCGCGACTGCGCAAAAGGGATCGTTGCTTCTGCCGAAAAATATGATGAAGCCGAACCGATTAATCTTGGTTCAGGACAGGAGATTTCGATTAGAGACCTCACAATGCTGATAAAGAAGATGACCGGATTTAAAGGCAGAATTGAATGGGATGCGACAAAACCTGACGGTCAGCCTCGAAGATGTCTTGATACCAGTCGGGCATTAAAATTTTTTGGTTGGAAGGCAGAAATAAAATTCGAAGACGGATTGCGTGAAATGATAGAATGGTATGAGGAGCACAAGAATGAAATTAAATAATTCTATAGAATCTAAAATAGTTTCGCGATCTGATTTAATTCGTGATTATTATGATAACAATATCAAAGGATTCAACAAATTCAGAAAAAGAAATTCATATTATGTCAACGAGGTCACAAAACTCGCCAAAGAATTAGTTGGCGAACCTAAGTCTATGCTCGATGTCGGCTGTGGCTTGGGTTATTTTCTTGCGGAGTTTTCTCCTCAACGCGGAGTAGGAATTGATTTTGCTCCAACTGTAATTGAAGAAGCTAAACGATTATTTCCACGCTCTAATCTCGAATTTAAAGTTGCTGATGTGCAGAAAGATAAAATTGAAGAAAAATTTGACTGCATTACTTTCATTAACTGTCTCTGCGATATTGAAGACGTATGGGCCGCGTTCAGAACCGCGCGTAGCTGTGCTACTCAAGACACGAGGCTTGTAATAATAAATTACAACTACCTTTGGGCTCCGATTTTGAAATTGGGAGAGAAGATTGGAATGAGGATGCCTCAATCGAATCTCAATTGGTTCAGCTTTGAGGATGTATCAAATCTGCTTTATCTCAACGGCTTTGAACTCGTCAATAAAGGGTATTCGTGCCTCTTTCCGATTAAGATTCCGATCATTTCCAATCTCATTAATCGATTTATTGCGCCTCTGCCGTTCATACATCGATTGGGATTGGTCACATATTTTGTGGCAAGACCTTTGCCAGGCGGATTAAGGCCGTCGCGTCCCTGCACTGTTTCAGTTATATGCCCTGTTCGTAATGAAGTAGGAAATATTGAAGAATGTTGCAGACGGCTTCCTAAAATGGGGACACATACCGAATTGATATTTGTTGATGGAAATTCAACCGACGGAACGAGAGAAAAAATACTGGAGATGATCGAAAAATATTCTGGAAGTTTGGAGATACAACTAGTCGATCAAGGCGAAGGAAAAGGGAAAGGCGATGCTATGAGAAAAGGCTATGCCGCGGCTCGTAACGATATCTTCATGATATTGGACGGAGATTTGACTGTGCCGCCTGAAGACCTTCCAAAGTTTTACGCCGCGATAGAAGAGGGGAGAGGCGAATTCATTAATGGCTCGAGACTTGTCTATTCGATGGAAGAAGATGCAATGATGCCTCTGAATCTAGCAGGAAATAAATTCTTTGCGTTTGTATTTTCATTTTTACTTGGGCAGAAACTAAAGGACACTTTGTGCGGAACAAAAGTTTTAAGGCGGCATCACTATGAAATGATTGAGAAGAACAGGAGCTGGTTCGGCGACTTCGATCCGTTCGGTGATTTCGATCTTCTCTTCGGCGCTGCGCGGCTCAATCTGCGCATAGTCGAAATTCCAATAAGGTATCGCGCCAGAGCCTACGGTGAAACAAAGATATCTCGTTTTTCTCACGGCCTGCTTCTCTTCAAAATGTGCTGGATTGCATTGAAGCGATTAAAGTTCAGACTGCACGCGTAATCAAAAAAGGGATAGCTGCCGGAAATTGCATCTCATCTGGAGGCACGCACGCGACGCGTCCATTGACGCGACGCGTCCATTGACGCGAGGCGCCTGTGCCTCCAAGGCGGCTCTCGTTATATTTGAAATTGCAAATTGGAAAGTGCAAATTGAAAATTTTATTTTTCCAATTTTCATTTTTCAATTATTTCGCATGTTCTTTGACGCGAGGCATCCATTGACGCGAGGCGTCCATTGGCACGAGGCGTCCATTGGCACGAGGCGTCCATTGACGCGAGGCGCCTGTGCCTCCAAGGCGTCTCCCGTTATATTTGAAATTGCAAATTG
>Ga0100398_1001743_pt1 | contig 18514 bp, 18 predicted proteins | sample CryGeymeta201522_FD_81568 | JGI IMG/M metagenome (GOLD analysis project Ga0100398, IMG submission 81568) | Groundwater microbial communities from Crystal Geyser aquifers in Utah, USA - Crystal Geyser metaG 2015-22 | ecosystem: Environmental > Aquatic > Deep subsurface > Groundwater | place: USA...
CGTTGCCACGGAAACTGGAAGCTATTGAAAAATTGAGTCGTTGATGCGAGTTCACGTCAGCAACAGCAGAAGCAGTCGTAGATGAGGCTTCCTCCTTATCTGAGCTGTCAAAACTGGGACGCGGAAGGGACGCAAATGAGGAGGAGGAGGAGGATAATCGTTGTTGTTGTTGTTGTTGATAGTACTGTTGTTGACTGCCATAACCCAGCAAGCGACTGGTAGGTACCCGCCGCCTAGCAGTCAGTTGGAGCATCCCCCGAGAGGCCGTTGTTGTCGTGGATATCATCACTTTTTTAATGATGCTTTTGTCGAAGATTGCAATGCTGTCAATTTGTTTTATTTGTAGATCTCTTGCTTGATGCAATGTTTTGTTCGAGGTAGGCGGATTAAGTTAGGTACACAGTACTACAGATAATAAAAAAAATAGAGATAGATACCGTAGGTACCACGACACGGAAGTATTTGCGACGTTGTGAGAATTCAGAATTCAATGGATGCACCTTAAAAAATGCGTGTGGCTGACTCATACTACTACTACTAGTAGCTAGTAGAAGTAGACCACCACCACTCCCAACATCTACTAGTAGTAGTCTACTCGAACTTGAAACTGCTAAAAAAAGCAAAGCTCCCCGAATCTCTTTGGACGAAGATTCTTTAGACTTAGACGCACACTTATCCTTTTTCAACTATTTCATGTGACGCATAGTTGCTCGTTGACTCCAACACAAACAACAAACATCCAAAAATAGTAGATGGAGTTGACTGCCTACTCTGGAGTAGACTAGTAGGTCTAATACCTAATACAAACATTGAAAAATATCAACAAATCAACATCGTTTGTCTTTTTGTAGATCACCTCTTCACCTCTCTCACAAGCACAGAAAAAGCTCTGAAAATAGTTCATCATCATCATCATCATGTCGATCAATCAAAACAGGGAGGATCTAGATGCCTTTCTAACGACTCTGGAAGCCAAAATGCGGGGACCTTACTCGTCGTTGGATTTGGCTAAGATTGTGTCCACTCATTCGCTGCGTGGATCTTTGTCACCCGCAGAATACCTAACCAATGTGTCACACGTGTTGTCGAGAACGGACAAACTAACACAATTACGGACCTTGGTGGGTCTGTTGGGATTGGAACCCACGAAAGAAACAGACCCCAAGATCTACGATATCCTGACCCAAACGCAAGAGGCACCACTCCACGAAGAATGGGTTCGTGTCGTAGCGGGTCTCGTTCGGGGAATTTTGTTTGTCGATCGAGAAAACGATAACGACAATGGATTATCAGCAGAAGAAGAAGGAGGAGAAGGGACACACGAATCTTGTCGTGGAGAAGAAGCCAAGAAGTTATTGGATCGTACCTGTAAAGATATAGTGCAACAAACTCGACAATTGGAAATTGAAACCGAGGCATCGGCTTTTTCAGATCAGCCGAATCTAGAATCATCCGACATGTACCCGTTGTTTGTTTCATATCGATACTCTTTGTTGGACCCGGAATTAGTAAGTCAACGTTACTGCCCTGCGATCTTATCGAGACTTTGATGACACTATCTCAATTCCACCCACGCCACATATTTTTTCAAATATTATATTTCCAATAATATAGTTGGACCGAGTAATTCCTGAGCACATGAACAACCCACATTTTCAAGTCAATCTTGGAACCAATATTTTGGGTATGGATGATAAAATAGAGCAGGCCAAGGCGGATGAAGCTCAAGCTTCCAAACAACCAGCGGTCACGGTCAAATCATCTGCTGCAGTGCCAACTGTGCCTAAAACAGAAGAAAGACCCAAAGCCGTACTTCCTGGAAGTCGAGTCACCAAAAAGTTGGCTTCAACCCAGACGAAACCGAAAGCCAACATGTTCATGCCCACAAAGCGACCAGTTGCCGTCGCGGGGCGTGGGGGAAGAGCAGCTCCGGTAAGTTTGTGCACGACGGTTGTACTGTGGACAGTTCTATCTGCCCGTGGAAACTCTTTATCTCAAACCCAAGTTTACTTTAATCTACTTTCCAAATATTCTAAAAAGATGAAAACATCACTACATACAAGAAAAGCTGGGGCCGCTCAATCGTTGCTTGGAAAGAAACGTCATGCCATGGGTGGTGTAGTTTCAGCTAGCACGACTACTTCGGGTACGTTAGGTCGAGCGCAAAAGTTGGCCAACAACAAGTCAAGAATGAAAATGATTGATGTCACGGAAGTTCAAGGACTTAACAAAGAACACAAACAACGCGAAAACCAATTGGCAGCCGAAGAAACCAAAGAAAGTCGACTGCTGGCACGTAAACGAAAAATCATGGAAGCTGCTGCTGAAAAAGGTTTGGTCGCTGGCGATAAATTGAAAAAATTGGAGCAGCACGCCCCCAAAGCGGGAAAAAGTCAGCAGATTCTGAAAAAAGCATCCGTGGTGCCCCAAACAGGCGCAGACAATATTGTTGCCAGTAATGACGTCAATAATACATCTGGAAATCAGGAGTGGCAAGTGATTCTCCAAGAGCGCTCCAACAAACTGTCAACGGAGGACCGCATGCGAGTACAACAATTTTTTGTAAATAAATACAATCCTACTCCCGACCAGCTTGTCTACAAAATGAAGCTCCACGAAGAACGAACACGGGATCCAACAACTGGGCAAGAAATGAAGAATACTTACTACTTGGAGCTGGACTATTCCACCTTTACCTCCAAGCAATCCAAAAAGACCAAGCACTATGATTGATCTCGCCGACCAAAATACACAACAATAATTTTTTGTTGGTGTTCGTTTCTTGATTTCATCCTTGAACATTTAGCCTATTGGCATCGACAGCCTCTAGGAGCTTGAAAGATTTATTTCCATACATTATTTTGCCATCTCATTTTGCAAACTCAGATGTCTGAGCTTTGTATTGTCGGGGAAACCGTCTTAAAAATGCTTCAGCTTTTTTCTTCACTTTTCCAATGTCTCAATTGAAGAGAAGTATCAATGTTCCATCAAAGGTACTCTTGGTTGTCAAACAGATTTCTTTCGGTGCCAAGATTCGAAAACTGGAAAGTAATGAAAAAGCTAACGAAGGTACTCGTGCGATGCATTACAAAAGGCTGTGGTCAAAACAGATACGCAAAAAACAAAAACAGCAAAGCAAAGAGGATAATCCGGAGAAAGCTGCACCCTTCAAATTCGTATAAAATGAGGGGTTCCATTTTTCTTCATAAAAGTTGCTGCTTCTGCTGAGATTCTGACAAAACTGACTCCAGGCCAGGATATTTCATGGTGAAATGGAACTCCAACCCTCTTCTTCTCTTCCCTGTTCACTTTAGTCGTACAGCCAGAATCGTTACCCCCGCTCTCCACAAGAACTATCGCATTTTCGTGCTCGTGCGGACACTATTTTTTTCTTCTTGAAAACAATTTGTGCATCGTGCTAGCTACTGCAGCTACTAGTTGTACTAGCTACCACTCGTAGTACTCCGGGTAGCTACTACTAGCTACTGCTAGCTAGTAGACTAGCTGGTAGTAGCGACCTACTGTACCATGCAAGAGCAGCTCGGGTGGACGGGAAGAAATTTTTGCGCGAAACAGTCGCAAGCCAGCCACGATAGCCTCCAAGCGAGGATGGCGCAGATGTCAGTCATCAAGCCACACAGCGCACGTTGCTTTCCACACTGTATTCCTACGCCTTTTCCCATGGGATCAGTCAACGAACTACAATAATCATATCATAAACAATAAACTCTTATTCAATCTATCTACGGAGACTATTGCAATCACCAAACTATTCAGCATCGTTGTAGTCTAGGAGATCCTAAACTGAAGATTCATATCGGAAGCGCAAGTACACGACGGCTGTCAAACAGAAACCCTGCTGTTATCAACACTCTACTCTCTACTATCACGAACGGAAAGGATCTGATTTGAACGAAAAATCCCAACGCCAACACCAACACCAACAACGAAAGCAACAAGATGGATCCAGATGGAGTCGTGGCGTCGGCCGGGGAAGATATTTCAACTCCTGTAAAACGAAGAAAGATAGCTCCATCTCCCGTCAAGAAGAAAGCTCCAACGCCTGTCAAAAAGAGAAGTCTCCCATTGCACAGTCAAACTAATTCCAGCAATCATCGCCCTTATCCGACGAATACAGCTACTGCTGCAGCGGCTAAATATGATGAGGATGCGAATCCAGAAGTTGCAGAGGCACGTACCAAACAACAAGAGCGAGATTTCGCCATGGTACTGGCTGCCATGCCTCATGCGCGGGTCCCTACGACGGACGATCTTGACAAGTCACTACCCCCACCGCCGACAGCAGCATCGGCATCGGCATCGGCATCGGACCAGGAACCAACAGAGCATGATATTGTTGCTGCCAAGTCTGTGGTAGCCATGTCAGCCAATGTTTCTTCCGCATTGGGCCTGCCTCCTTGTGTGCTCCCTACAACTGCCAATGAAAATGGAAATGACAATAACACCACCACTACCACTCCCAGAAAACACCGTCCGTATCGGCGCAGTAAGCGTCCCAAAGATTATATTGGGTAAGATTACGAGAAAAGAATAGACACTCGTGAGAATGCCTATGATTCATAATATTTTGTGTATCTCACGACGGTTTATCCTTCATCCCGTTCTTTTGTTGTCTCTAGATTATCGACCATCACGACTGCAACTCCTTCAGCTCAACAACAAGAAAATGTTTACGATACGGTACGTTAATCGAAAAAATAATGATTTTAACAAAAAGGAAATGAAACCTGCCAGTGGTCAGCACATGCCGTCTGTCCATCTTAAAACAACTAACATTTTGCATCGTCACGCGAAAATGTAGGTTATGGGAGAAGCTGATGATTTATTGAAAGCCGCTATCGAAGCCCAACATCTGGGACGCCTCAAAATGGCCAGCAACTATCTAATTCTTCTTCATAGTAAGTACAGGGCTTTTCTGCTGCTGTCTTGTCTTCCGCTCTGTGTTTCTCTGTCCTTGCATACTAAAAAAAACACTTCTGTCCCGAACATTTCACGTTAAAATCTAGCCCGACTGGTAGGATTGGGAATCAAATTCGACCGTGCAAAGGTAGTGTCTCCTTCCCAATTGAAACAACACAGTAATCCTGTTAGGGTTGGAGAGATGAAACCAGAAGTTCTTTTTGGTGCCAATAGTCCCCGCAGCCAATTGATAGCGGAAGAAGAAGATGACAACTCCAAAAAGCCAGCAGCCAAATCACCGGAACAACAACAGCAACAACAACAACAAGACGAAGACTCCAAAAAGCCAGCTGCCGTGGCGCAGACACCTCCTGCAAAGAAACAGCCGTATGAACCTCCTCCTAGCAATGGTGTCAGTGAAGCGGCTATGCATCAATTAAAGAGCTTCTTGGTCGATCAAGGAATGATGATGGATCAAGGTGAGCAATCTGATACTGATTACTCTACAGTACTGTTTTTGTTTTCGTTTCATCCTGCTTTGTCGTGGTAACTTTTTATTTTCTCATATTAACTTTATGATCACAGCAATGGTCGAACATCTTGCCCGTGCTGCTGCCGAGCTTCATCACAAACGAATAGGAAAGAAACCGACCGAGGATGGATTCCTGAGATCTCCCGTGGACGCTGATAAGGTATTTCATTATAATAAGGACTACAAGAAAGACAAGCCTTGGAATGCTGAAGAAAAGAAAAAATTTACAGCGGCAGTCGCTGCGGTTGGAAAGGACGCGGCCAAGATTCACAAGCACATGAAAGGAGTCGATCGGACGCTGGAAGAAGTCAAGGCTTATCTGGAGAACGATCAGTCGGAGTCACCCAGGAAGCGGGGAGGCAGAGGTCGCAAACCGCCGACAACTGCAATGAATACCGTAAACAATGCCAGCTTTGATGTCAGAGCAATGCTCGGTGGGAAATCTTGGGGTTTTTAATTATTTTTCATTGTTTTTCATTGCAAAACGACTAAAAAAAGTACATAATATCCATTATTTTTAGACCTAATACGCTAGCTAGCTACTGTACTGTACTCGTACATCTGAGAAAATGTGGCAATGCCATGATCGGCACGCGACATTGAAAAAATTGCGCCAAGAAATGCACGCATTGATGCAGGTCAGGTCGTCACATTTTGCGTTTGTCATTGTTCGATTCCGCATCACAAACCTCACACCATAATCATAGCTTCATCTAATCAATCAATTAATCAATCATTGTCTTCGGCTAAATCTTAATAACCCGAGCTGCCTGACCATGAAGGGAGCCAAATCTGAAAGGAAGGCCTCGCCACTTCTTACGTCGCAGCAAGCGCAGGTAAATGAGGCAGACCAAAACGTTCTTGCTGAACGATTGGCATTATTGGAAACTCGACTCCGCATGCCGTCTAATCACCCACAAGTTTCTCCGGCTGGCAAAAATGGAAGCGACACTTTGATGGAAGCAGCATTGCAGTCTCCTACTATTTCTCATCACTCGTTCAGATTTGATTCTCCCACTCAGAAGTCTAAATCATCCATCAATGTTAACTTGGCATCTGCTGCCAAAATACCTACCAACACGCAGATCATGACTGACAATCATCACAACAATTCGCAGTCGAATATATCATTGCTTTCATCCTCCAGTGCTAACGTTATGGGATCAGCAGATCGTCGCAGATGTAGTAGTAGTACCCTGGATGTTGTAAATCAGGCTGCCGAACAACATATGCAGAAGATTGCCGCCTTGGACAAAACTCTCACGGGGAGCAATGAAACGTTTTCGTATTATTTATCATCGACCTCAAATCAAACCCTTCCGACGTCTCACCGAGCCACTGCGGCTGCTGCAGCAGGAGCGACAAATTCCAACAGCAGCAATGCTGTTGTCAAGGAAACTCCCAACAACAATACAGCAGCCAAGAAGGAGCTGGCAAAGGCAGCCAAAAAGGAGGCTAACGATGGTAGACGTAATCCACGAGTCCTGGCAGTGACTACGGATAACACGGAGAAAAATCAACCTAAAAGATCTGACAGTGAGAGTAAAGCTGGGAAGCGAAAATCTAAGCCTGTCAAGAGAGATGTTTCTGCATTGCGGTCACGGAGCAACAAGGCCCAAACGTCCGTTAACGCAAATAGCAAAGCAGACGATGCATCCCGGAAGAGAACCCGTCTGTTCGCTTCCAGTGATAGCACGATTGCCGATGCAGCTTCCAATCATTCACAACCGACCATTTTGTTGTCACCTACAAAGACCAATTCAGACTCCAGATCCAACCCCAAGCCTACTACGACCAGCGGTACAAGCAGCAAACAACACAAAACGCTCAAGAACAACAAACTGATTCGAGATTTTTTCACTGCTGTTGGTAAGGACAATAGGAGCGGAACGAACGCCAGACAATCCAAGACGACTCCTCGAACACCTCCCGCTACTGCTGCTGCTGCCGCTACCATTAATGGTACTCCCTCTCCGTACACGGAAATGGCACAGCTTCAGCAAAAGTGCCAAAAATGGGAACTCTTGTTCCAAGAAAAGGATGCCCAACTAAAGGCAATTTCTAACAATCGCACAATTTTGCAGACAGCCACACAAGCAGCGCTCCGCCAACGCGAGAAAGAACTGGCATTAACGAAGGAATCACATGCCGCCTACACTACAAAAGTAAATGTCGTCGTCGAAGATTTAGTGCGTCAGCAAGCCCTTCAAGATGTTCAACGGCTGCGGGAAGGATTGGCAGCCGCCGGAGCTCGGTTGGGACGGATTGTGTACACCCGAGCCGGAATGCGTTCGGTTGAATCATGGGAAGATGGAACGGCCTCGAGGCATTTGAGGGAGCGACGCAAACACATCATGGCACAGAAGAAGAAGTTGGAAGAACGTCAACGACAGGCAAAGGCGGCTGTTCAAGTCTTTGTCGAACAAACGACGACGACGACAACAACAACAACAACAACAACAACACTACAAACGAGCCACAATGACAAGGAAAATGCTCCCAATCAACCGGAAAATTCTGATTCTGTCACAAAGCCTGTGGAGGAGGGCATTACACTGAACACCAAATTGGATGCTCTCGAAGCGATCGAATCGGTGCGTTACCACCTGGATACAGTCCAGCGTAAATTGAAGGAACTCGAAGAGGAGGAAATTCGTCTTCAGGAGGAAAAAGTGGCTCACATTCGCGCATTGAAGCGTCTGGCGAGCGAGGACGCGTCACGCTTCCGTTCTCGACCCAAGGTAAGAGATTTTCTCGCTGTTTCATTTCCGCTTTTATTTTAGTATGCTTTCGAAATTCTCACGCGGGTGCAATATCTCCTTCCTTTCTATGTAGTTGCACGAGCGCTACGTCTTGTTGTCATTGCTGGGTAAGGGTGGTTTCTCCGAAGTATGGAAAGCTTTCGATGTTGAAGACTTGCGCGAAGTTGCAGTCAAAATCCATCAATTGGACCCACGCTGGTCTGACGATAAGAAAGAAAACTATACCAAACATGTCTCGCGCGAATATGAAATTCACCGCAACGTTCGACACCCCCGAATTGTGTCTCTTTTGGATGTTTTTGAGATCGACACGAGCGCCTTTGCGACGGTTCTAGAGTGCTGCAATGGAACAGACCTGGAAACGGTTCTCAAAGAGCGATCCAAACTACCAGAGCGAGAAGCCAGGGCCATTTTACTGCAATTGCTTTCGGGAATGTATTACTTGAGCCGTCCATCCCCAGATGGCTCTCGACTTGGAATCATACACTATGATATCAAGCCGGGCAATATTTTGTTTGATGAAAATGGCGATGCCAAAATTACTGACTTTGGTCTCAGCAAAATTGTGGACGCACATGATCCAGGCGAGAGCATGGAATTGACCAGCCAAGGAGCTGGAACTTACTGGTACCTACCTCCTGAATGCTTTGTAATGGAGGAGAATGTGGCTGTCAGAATCAGCAACAAAGTTGACGTTTGGTCCATTGGTGTCTTGTACTTTCAAATGCTCTACGGAAAACGTCCTTTTGGCCACAGCCTGTCTCAAGATCGGCTCCTATCCGAGCACACCATGCTAAATGCCAAGGAGGTCATCTTCCCGGCTGAACCATCCGTTTCGGAATCGGGCAAGCAATTCATTCGTACCTGCCTTCAGTATGACCAAGCAGAGAGACCATCGATTGATCAGCTTTGCGAAAATCCTTATGTGACGACCAAGACGATATTTTAGAAGCTTCAGAATTCAGAAGTAGACCCAATGTTATTTCCCAACGGGGAGTGGTTCCCCGGACTAGCCCATTCCTATTCAAAGCTCCGCCCGGGTGGATCACTGATGCCCGCAGCCTCTAAAGCTTTAATATCTATGTTTGCTCGCCTTCTTGAAATAACCTGATTGGGTTCTGTTGCTTGTAATCTGTTTCATCACAAACTTCCAATACAACCCGAAGACTGAACGACCATGACAAAGCCAAAACCCTCATCTGTAGAACAGTATATGGGGATTGAGACACACGAGTGTCCCGTTATGACCTTTGAAGATGCCTTTGCCAAGAAAGAAGCTGTCAAATCCAACTCAGAGCAGGAAGACATTTTGTTTGTGGATGTCAGAACACCCAAGGAATTTGAAGAGAGTCACGTAGTAGATGCCATCAACATTCCCCTCTTGACAAACGACCAACGGCACATGGTGGGCTTAACGTACGCAAAAGAATCCAAGGAGGCTGCCATCGCCAAAGGATGGGAAATAGCAGGATCTGTCATTCACGACCTGATGGATCAATTTGCAATGGGGATTGGCGCCGATGAAACCAGCAAACCAACAAAATTGGTTGCAATTTATTGTTGGAGAGGAGGGATGCGATCAAGAATTGTGGTTAACTTGCTTCGCTTACAGGGATTTAACGCTATTCAATTAACGGGAGGATACAAAGAATACATGAATGAGATTGTTTGGAAAGGCTTGGATCGGCTTTCGCAGCATCCCTTTCAATTTATAGTCTTATTTGGAAATACTGGCACGCGGAAAACAGAAATTTTACACGAACTTTCAAGGACACATCCTGTTCTCGACCTCGAAGAGTGTGCAGGGCACAAGGGATCACTATTCGGTGGCATTAACGAAAATCCGAAATCCCAAAAGCAATTCTCAACGTTGTGCTACCATCGATTGCAAGAGCTGGTATTACATCAACAATACAGTTATGTATTCGTAGAAGGAGAGGCCAACAAGATTGGTAATGTCCATGTTCCCACTTTTATCTACCAACGTATCATTGATTCCAAAATCAAGATACTGGTGACAGCATCGCTGGAATGCCGCATCGCCACAATCAAAAAATTTTACGACAACCCGAACATGATGCCAGAAATACGAGCTGCAACATCCAGCAAAGTATTGAATCACAACATTGGAGCCAAGAATGTAAAATATTTGATGGAATGCTTAGCAGAGGACCGGATTGACGAGTTTTGTAAGTTTCTTCTCGTCGAGTATTACGATGTCCGATACGGATTTGCCCGAAAACACGACCACGAGTACAAACTGGAAGTTTGCAGTGATGACTTGATCGAGTGTAGCGATAAAATCAGAGCCTTCTATGATACTGTTGCGGTGGGTAATTGAGATGCACACCATGCGGTCTGCGATCAAAGCTGGCGAATAGAGCAGGGAATGCTAAGTGAAATCGTGAAAGGGCAACACAACTGAGCTACATTTCTCATTAACTATCATTATTTTTCACCTTTTGCTTAAATTGCTACTAGGTAGTAGCTACCTAGATTAGTTACACAACATGATGTAATTTGGATAATAATATCTGACTGGAAGACATGGAAGGAGGCAGGATACGTACGCCAAAAATACAGTTCATAAAATTTGAAAATTGAAAGTTAAGGTTAGAGTCGACACAATTAGTTACTGTTTTCATGGATGTTTCGCATCCAAATTTTTTACTCGAAGCACGATTGAGGTGGCTACAGCATCTCATAAAAGGGTTTTGTCCTCTGGCTCCGCTGTAAGTACAAGTACAACTACTGAGACAGACCGGGCAAACCCGAGTTGTACTATAAACAGACAAACCACCAATAAACGTGACAGCAACCTCACTGCAGCAGCCTTAAACCATGAAGATCATTGGATCAAATCTAGTAGCACTGCTACTAGTGCTGTTGCCCTTGTGTCTCACAGTCACACTGACAGAAGCTAAGACGAGGGGCGAGCGTCTTGATAACAAACGTCGCAAACTTGTAGATATCGATCGTTTACGGGATGCTCTGGGTCTTGGGACTCCCTACCCCGCTACTCCCTACAAGAATGAGCTGAACGTTCCATCATTAACGGGACGCAACGATGCCCGAGCACGTCAATTTCAGATGACGCACGAGATTTACCAAGTTGCCGCAGATACTACTGATACGGAGCCCATGTTGCACGTTGTCTTGCCGCGCAGCGAGGGAAAAGGAGGTGGATATAAGATGGGTATGATGATGGGCGCCAGCCGTAGTGGTAGCAGCAAATCGAAGGGAAAAGGTGGTTCCAGTAAGAAATCGAAGGGCAGCAAGGACAGTCGTTCCATTCCCAAGCCGAAGTCGTACGAAGAATTCCCCCAGCCTACACTCTTTCCCACCTTTCCTGGGCCCACCACTCCTCCTCCGTTGACTGATAAACCAACCTGTGCTCCGAATACTGGCGTCTTTCCATCCGATGTCAGCGACTTCTTCCAGGCTCCAGCTGAACCAGCCAGCGAACTGGAAAAAGAAATTGATTCAGTTGTCAACGAGATTCAAGTTCCTGACGAACTTCGAGAACAATGTCGGAGGTAGAGACGTCCACATCGATGAGAGTAGCTCTCGGCGAATACAAGGGGAAAGGCTAACGTGCCACCAATTCATAACAAGACACCTCTACAGCCATATTTTAAGTGTAGTATAAACATCATAACAACAAGGAATAGCTGTATAAAGAAAGGTCTAGAATCGTTGCCTTATGTTTGCAACGATTGGATTGTACTTTAATGTGGCGACGCTAAAGTATGTGTAGACAGATTATTCATGCTGATAAAATTTGTGTTACTCTTACAATGTAGAAGAGCTTTTGAGCGATGCCCTGTCAGCATTGCTGCCACTTGCACTGCTAGCTTCTTTTTGGTCTAGCAGCCTGTCCACCGCAAACTTGAGACCAACTAATGCTAAAATCCCGAGTGCAATCAATAGCCAGCCCCACCAAGGAAAAGTTAGTATCCAAGGCTTGTCGTCCTCGTCCTCGTTCTCATCTTCTACACTGTCTGTTGTCTCGCCATTTGAGTTAGAGTCTGGGGATTCCGTGGCGGGGGTGCCAGCTACGGAAGGTTGGCCGTCGTTCGCTGACCCTGGTGTCATTGTTGGGAAGGAAACAGAGGGTATTGTGTTGGGGCTCTCAGTAGGAGGCATATCCAGGGGTTGTGTGCTTATGGCGGTGGGATTTGAACCAGAGGGAGCAGAATTGGATGGATCCCGAAGTGGGGTTACCGCTTCAACATCAATCAGTGTTCGCTCTATTTCGCCGCTATCAAGGTAGACATAGATATCCGCAGAAACTTCTCGTTGCACCTGGTCTTCGGTTTTACCAACAGACCAGACGGTTAATTCTCCATTCACCACAAAACATGGCTCGGAAAATGCACCAACACATTCAACTGGTAGATCCAGTAGAAATAGGACGAACATGAGATAACATAATACTGCGTGTACTAAAAGAAAATCTGTTATGGAGAACAGCAAACTTACATCCGTTCGCAACCACGTCTGGTGGAGAGGTGCTGATACCCAAATATTCTATGATGCCAATCGTAGCACGGTAAAGACCTGGGCTACATTGGTTTGGAAAAAGCATCGGAATGATTCCATTGGCAATCTCCCTTTCAATTTGTGAAACGGCCTCTTGTCTTGTAATACCGGGGAATAGTTCCATCTGGTAGACGTAATCCACAAGTGTTCTATCACCTTCTTGAGTCCCCAAAGTTCCTTCACTGTCGACTTGGCAGAGGGATGTACCTGTTGGTTGTATTTGAGGAGAAGGAGTTGATGCAGAAGGTGGTCTGGTATACCAATAGTCTAGCGTCGGCTTTAGCGATTCTGATGGCACAGGCGGATCAAACGGAACAGGCGGCTCAGACGGCATCGGTCCAGGGCCTGGGAAAAAGGTAGGGGCAGAGGTTCCATGTGGGAAGTCTGGAGAAAATGCAGGTGCAGAATTCTCGGGTGGAAAGTCGAGAGAAAATGCAGGTGCAGAATTTTCGGGTGGAAAGTCGAGAGAGACCCCGAGGGCAGAGTCTTCCTCGGGAAAGGTTGGCAGTGTTAAAAAACCTGGAGCAGAGTTTTGAATAGCAGGTCCAGGAACTGGATTTTTGTCGTAAGGACTGCCGCCCGAGTCTGTCTCTCGGTATGCTCCAGGACTTTCTTCGTCTGAGTCGTCGCTATAGTCGTCGTTCCCTTTCGTTTTGCCTTTCTTTCCTTTTCCCTTTCTCGCCTTGAAAGCTCTCGCAGTAGCAGTAGCTGGCAGGTCTAGTAAAATAACATTCTCGCTATTATGCTTTTCATCACCCCATACATTCAATTTTCGTGACAAACCCCGTATCCGTGATGGTAGCGCTCTTACTTTTCTTTCGCCCCTTTCGTCTCGCAGCTCGGACGTCACCGTAGAGTACAACAAGAACGTTATTAGATGCTGGATGCGTTTCATTCTTGTGGGATGTCCAATGGGATATCGTGGTACTACAATGGAATAGAAAATAGACTGATGATTTCAATACTGAATGCCATAAGCTTCGTTGATGGGGGTAAACGACAAGGATGTTATTATCTCAAACATCTGCTGTCGTCAAAGGTCAAAGATGGAGAAACTTTTAATCTCCATCCGACACTCACACATGCTCATCCAGTCGACATACTTTTGTCTTTCCGGAATAAGGTACTATGGTTCAAGTAGTACCTCAATGGCACGACTCGGGGTCAATCAAAATTTTCCTCTTCTAGAACAATCCCAAATATGGCGACAAAATAATAAGAAGAACGACTGATGAACTTTCCGGTTTGGCTCGGTTTGGCGTGGCCGGACTGTTTATTATTATTACGGTACCATCAAGTATCAACCAACAAAGTCAGGCCGAAAGCACGAAGAAACGCTTGAAATAGGTTTGACAAGTAATTACACGAGATTGGGTGGTTGTACAATCCGAGAACACTGAGACCATGATCTGTTAATGCATTTTTGGCATGAAACGTTTGTCTTTCGATCCAATTGTTGCCACTTCTATCATACTCACTTCACGATTTGGTTGTTCTCAGTACTGTGTGTACTTTCTCTTCTAGTAGTTGGCGCTCTACTTGGGAAAAAAGTCCGATAGTCGTTTCTTTTTGTGGCTAGTCTAGTAGGTTGTGATGAGTGTCCCCTTGACACTTAACCTACAGTATGACTGCTGTTTGATGTTCATATTTTAATTTTTGTTTTGGTTTTTCCTGTATCAATCCTTTCGTCCTGGTCGAAAGTACAGTCCAATGACGCTTTACTAGTAGAGAGCTTTAGAGCCAGTCCATACCGTTTTGTCGGATTTGGTGGTGGTGGTGGTGGTGGTGGTGTTACTATATTTCTGTATATTTTTCATTGTTGGGGAATACTTTTTACTCGCTCTCTCCTGTAGTTGTTCCTCCCCCCCCCCCCGGGAGTTCTCCTCGCGTTCCTTGTTCCTTGTTGCTGCTACTAATGAATGTGCCCTGATTTTATTTTTTTCACAATGCGTTTGTACATTCAAGACTCTCTTTTGACCTATAAAACATTTACCTGTAAAGAAAAAAGGTGACAGCGACGAGCGAACACACAAGTGAAGTACTGCTAGACAAGTAGGTACCGTAGCAGGGCGGTTTTTACGAAAAGACTTTTTGTGCTTTTGCGTAGGATTTTTTTATGTTGTATTCGATGTCTGGGTGGACTCACTGTCCTCCATTTCTACTACTACGGAGTAGTACAGTACGTATGAAAGACACAAAATTTAATGCATTAAATTTTAATACAGTAGCATCGATGATAAAGAGACTTCGATAGACGGCAGGTTCTCGTCAGTAGAGGAGTAGTCTCGTCTCTAGTGTGATAGTAGTAGTCTCGTCTAGTATTATTTACGTTTAAACTAGCCTGATCTCCTCCTCCAATGCTTTAAACATAATTAATTCTTTCCCCTCTTATTTTATAGCACAGACAGTACCACAGTGCGATCGAGATACTATTACTAGAGTACTAGTGTATAATTACGTGATACTACCAGGCAGTGTAGTGGTAGAAGACATCAAAATCAGATGCTTTTTGCTGTGAATGCATTGCCTGTATTGGATTAATAATTTTGCTGAAATTGGACAGCGGGACCCTCGACCACCACGATTCATCAAGAGCCCATTCTATAACTCTATATTACAGCACTCTTTCAGCATGAAAGCTGTCCGGGTTCTGCTGTTGCTGTTGGTATCGGGGATTGACATGTGCATCGAGGGTGCGAAAGAGTCATTATTTGATGACACTAGAGAATACCAAAGGGAATATTCTTTGAAAGGGAGGTTGTTGTGGAATAACTTGGATGACAAGCTCCATCCAGGATTGTCGCATCGACAGACTCAGCAGCAGCAGCAGCAGCAACAACAAACGCAGGGGTCTCCCATGCCCGCTACCACAACCACAACCACAACCACAACCACAACCAATACAGCACCCAATTGTTTATCGAAAGAAGATGGCAGCTACGGTTCTATCGAAAAGGGGGAGCAAATTTCCGTGTACTTTTTCTACCAGGTGGAAGCGGAACAAGGCACGACAGAAAGTCTCATGAATGCAGTTATCCTGGATGACGTTGAGATCACGCTGATCGATTTTCTCATCCCGAAATTATTTGAGGAATGTGGGGCTACCGAACACCAAACGAATGATAGTTTGAGATATCTGGGCATTAGTTCCGTTCCAGCCGACTTTGTTTTGAGAGGATGTAAGTTCTGCAAAAACATGTACTCAGTACTGCAGTGCAGTTCTTTTGGGGGCATTATCATGAATGCACTGACTCACTTTTGCGTGTTTGGTGTGGATTGAAACGTCTAGTCGAATGCACACTGGGATCGTTGGAACCTTGCTTTGTCATTAGTGGGTCCATCAATGCGTATACAGAAGAGGGGACGGATGATGCTTCTGTCGTGCAGGTAGATTTGAAACGCGAAATTTATCGGATCATGAGCAGCGTTGAAATGGCAGCTACGATTCTACAAGTCAATTCAATATCGCTTCTGAATGACTTCCTCGATTTAGCTACTCTGCCTCCGATTTCCTCCACGATCGCACCAACAACGCCACGACTAACACCGTCCCCAAGCTCATTTTTGCCTACGAGAATTCCGACAAGACGGCCAATCACGTCTTCACCCAGCAAATTCCCAACGAATCGATCCGTGAGCTTCGGGCCCTCAGCCTCTCCATCCACGGTGTCACCTACTATATTTCCGTCTATACTGCCAACCACTTTAGAATCACCCATACTTCCAACAGCTTCTACTACAGATGCTCCAATATCTCGTTCACCGACGGAAATCTCTCTCCCACTAGAAACAACGGCAACAATCATGATAACGACAACAACAAGTCCCTCCGTTGCTGATGGGAAAGAGCCTTCCCTGACCCCCACAATTGACGCAACGTCTGAAACGAATCCGACGCAGCCACCGACGCAAGTAGCAACAATAAACTACGCCTACCGTGAGTATGAAAGCCCATTCGAAAAGGTACCCATCTGGGCCTGGATCTTAATTTGCCTTGCAGTGGTTGGATGTTGTACTTATGCAGCCGACCCAGACGACGACGATGAAGACGCTGCAGGAGCAAAAGAAAATTTAAGAGATTTAAATGAGCAAGAGCGGTTGACTTTAGCAAATGCAAATGGCCAGGGGGAGGAGGAGAAGGAATACGACGGACAGAGCAAGGACAGAGAAGCTTTTAGTTCTCTCGAATACGCGCGAAGACTCTACAGACAGTGAAAACCTGCGTTTGGAGCTCTTACTGTACTACGATTTTTTGGCTGGAGGGTCACGAAAGGAAATTGGCAGCGCAGAGGATCTTTGTCATTCTGCGACAACCCATTCAATCGTCGATAACCATGCCAAAATAGGTTGCTCGGTTGCCGATGATGAAAGATGCCTCCAGTGCGGCAACATGAAGCTGTAGTTGGTGACCGCCATGACTCTCAATGTGAATGAATACACGGTTTTTTGCCCGGCTCTGCTCTCGCATCGCCTTTCCAAAAATGAGAGCGTTCCAGAACGGCGTCCTCGTGTCATCGAATGCCCCGATCACAAGAAATCGCGCCGTCTGTTGCTTCGAAAGTTTGGCAGTAGAAACTGGACAGTAAGTAGCAATAGCGTCATTGGCTTCAGCGTCCGTTTGTGGGTCGCCGAATTCATCATACTCATGCTCGGTGAGAAAAAGATGGGGATTCTCCATAGTTTTTTTGACGTCCAGGAAAGAATTCGTTAGGACTACGTTTTCAAACAAATCTGGATGCTGGCACACTGCTGCCCCTACACAAATCCCACCGGCAGAAAATGCCTAGATGCAATAAGCCGAATGTGAGCGCAATTATAGGCGACAACCGATGGTCCTCTCATATAATGATACGATTAGCGGCAGCTTACCTTAGCAGTAATTCGGTGCGTTTTTGATAGTGCTTGTGCGCACGCTACATAGTCCTCTACGACTCTTGGCTTCTTGTAAAGGAGCCCCCGATAATACCAGTTCCGGCCCAGATCACCTCCGCCTCTCGTGTGAGCATAGGCCAGGACAAAACCGCGATGAAGCAGAGGCTGTAGGGAGGGATCAAAAGCAAGGTCAAGGACCTCACCATACGAGCCGTAGCCCATTAAAATAGCCCGAGCAGTGTTCTGCTTTTTCGCTGGAGACTTCTCACGAAAGACAAGACTTAACGGCACTTCCGTGCCATCGTTGCTTGGTACCAAAACTCGTTCATGCCGGAACATCCCGTGACGAACCTCAAACGGCTCACCAGCAATTTGATTCAATTTATTCGTTCCCACATCGTACTCGTAGATTCGTGGTGGACATGCAGGACTTTCTACCTGAAAGCGGATGGACTTTGAGCAATAGAACATGTTACCACAGGCAGATAATTTGATACACTTTTGCTCCTCCTCCAAGGAAGAAGCCAACGGAACAATCGTTTCTTTGTTGCTGTTTTCTTTGCCAATGAGACGAAGGCGTTGCTGTCCATCCTTCGTGGAACGCTCGTACAAGGCTACAAAATCTTCAAAAATGTCCATATCTGTTATCACGAATCCAGTCTGAGCTCCGGACACAAATATTCCATTCTTGATATTTTTTGAGTTTGTTGACAACTCTGGCAATGGCAAATGATCCATTGTTGTTTTCCAAAGTGAATACTCTAGTCCCAGCAGTGATGGTGATGGTGATGTTGTTGTGTTGTCATTCCGAGACACCGATGGATTGGTACGACTTATTAGCATGTAAACGTCGTCCTCGCGGCCGACATCGAGATGATACACCACA
>Ga0100398_1001755_pt1 | contig 18465 bp, 14 predicted proteins | sample CryGeymeta201522_FD_81568 | JGI IMG/M metagenome (GOLD analysis project Ga0100398, IMG submission 81568) | Groundwater microbial communities from Crystal Geyser aquifers in Utah, USA - Crystal Geyser metaG 2015-22 | ecosystem: Environmental > Aquatic > Deep subsurface > Groundwater | place: USA...
TTTTCTGTAGTGATCCTGCATATTGCAGGGTTGCTACCCGGTGGGTATCCTTCGCTAAAGCTTCGGAATACCTGTCATCTGGATATCCTTCGCTAAAGCTTCGGAATACCTGTCATCACGGAATCGTATTCGTTGATTATACAGAAACCGTTCCGTAGTTTTAACGAAGGACGGTACAGAAACCGTTCCGTAGTTTCAACGAAGGACGGTGGAGATGGTGGGAGTTGAACCCACGTCCATGCTCGGTTAGATGCGATATTTCTCCGAATGCATCTTGATTTTATTTCATAGAAAGGCGCGAAACCAAGAAAACGTTTCTTTCATGCGCTTGAGTATTGCTTAGCTAGCGTTCTTCAAGCAGGAACGCTCGCGCAGCTCAGTTGAGTTACGCCCATATTTTTGTACTGAGCATTCAAAAACAGGACGCCTTTATGCAACAGCAAACGCCGGAGCAAAGGAATTTACGCCGAAATTGGCATATATTGAATTCCCGAGTGTTTTACGAGGGGTACAGGATTCCTCGATTCGCATACCGCATTGCCAAACATGTCAAAGCACGTCATCCCCAACAAAGTAAAACCCTAAGACGAAATCATAAATCCTAATTTTAAGTTTCGAGGTTGAGTTTTAGTTTTTTAAAGAACGTTCGATTTCCCGCTCCGTATCCCTTTTTTTAATACGTTCGCGTTTCTCAAATGCGCGTTTGCTTTTGGCAAGTCCGCACTCAAGCTTCAGGTATCGTTTTACATTATACATCTGTAAAGGCACAATCGTCAACCTTGCTTCGCGGATTTTTCCTATCATGCGCTTGACCTCATCCGCATGCGCCAATATTTTTCTGCTGCGGTTTTCTCGGTATGTTGCGGGAATGTTTTTGGGTTGCAAAGGGTAAATCTTGGCGTTCAACAGCCATAACTCGTTGTTTTTGACAGTTATGTAACTATCTTTCAGGTCTACGCGTCCTGCCCGAACCGATTTGACTTCAAATCCATATAAAACAATACCTGTTTGAAAGGTTTCCAATATGTCGTAGTCAAACCGCGCCTTTCGGTTTTGAGCATATACTGCCATATCAGTAATTGTACACCCATCTTACTCCGGTTTGCGGCCCGATAGGGCGAAAAAGCGGATTAGATGGGTGGATACTGAAAACAAATAACAAACTTGAGTTTTTTAGTATAGCACGGCGTTTACCCCGTAGTAGATTTTGAACATCCCGCAAAGCGGGAAGCTGAAAGCGGTTCAAAATTCACTACAAGGGTTTACCCCGTAGTAGATTTTGAACATCCCGCCTGACCGCTTGCGCTCGTGCGTAAAGGGAAGCACTAAATCCTAAGCACTAAATCCTAAGCAAGCACCAGGTTCAAGACCCAAGACTTAAAAGGTAAGCGTAAGATGTAAAACTATTTTTAACTTTCCGTTTTACACTTTTCGTTTTACACCGTTCCAAGTTCCACGATTCAAATCCCAAGCTTCAAGATTCAAGATTTAAGATTCAAGAAATGGTATGCCCCGTAGTGTCATGCTAGAGGCAGATCCGCCTTTGGCGGAAAAATGCGACTGCCTTAGCAAAAGTAACCAAATAGTAAAGTCTTCGCAAGAACAAAGTTCTTGCGAAGACAAGGCCTAGCGGACTTTTTGTTTATAAAATAAAGTCAGAAATACAGCATCAGATGTTACATTATGTTACGATCGTTATATATTGTAACAATCTTTACTATATAACTTACGTAAGTAATACGCATGAATCAAAGCCGTTTTACTTACAAGTATTTGACTTTTACTGGATTGATTTGTATGATATCAATATGATATTTCAACCCTCCATTATTATCCGTGCGATTCGCATTCGGTGTTGACCCGGGGGTTTTGATATTATGGTATAGAAGCAAGCCCTTCGGTTATGAAGGGATTTTTTATACCTACATGGTACAATACATAAATACTCTATGTTTATTGCAGACTTTTTAAAAGGGAAGTTACAAGCTATTCTCAATGTTTCTGAATGTGATTTTTCTGTTTTCCCATCAGGAAACTCCAAGTTCGGCGATTATGCAACGAATATCGCTTTTGTGTTGGCGAAAAATCGCAGTGCCTCGCCATTTGCCCTTGCCGAAGATTTAAAAAAAGAGTTGGAAACAAATAAAGGATTTTGTAAGTTTGTTTCTGCCATTGAGGCGAAAAGCGGATACATAAACTTTGTTTTGCATCCGGCATGGGTTGCGCACATTGCATCAGAAAATATTCAAGCCGCAATCAAGCAAAGGAAGAAGAAAACAATTGTTGTTGATTATTCAAGTCCCAATATTGGCAAAACGCTTGCAATTGCTCATATCAGGTCAACGATTATCGGCGACGCGCTTGCGCGCATATATATGTATATGGGGTGGAGGGTTATCACGGATAGTCATGTGGGGGATTGGGGCATGCTTGCTGGAAAATTAATTGCGGCGTACAGAACATATTCAAAAAAATCGCTTGCCCAACTGTCTCTTGAAGATATACAGGATTTGTATGTGCGGTTTACGAACGGGGAAGAAGATAACCCGGAACTGACCGAACGCGCAAAACAAGAAACAGTCAAACTTCAGCGTAAAGACAAGGAAAACATGAAAATCTGGCGCGCTTTGGTTAAAATAAGCATTCGCGAGTTTACGGATATATACGCATTATTGGGAACTGTGCCGTTTCAGCATCAGTATGGCGAAAGCCATTACCGAACGCTTGTAGATTCCATTGTCAAAGATTTGGTCGCTAGCGGCATTGCGCAAAAAAGCCAAGGCGCTTTAATTGTTCCACTTGACCAAGAAAAACTCCCGCCCGCGCTTATTCAAAAAACCGATGAAGCGTTTTTGTATATCACCAGCGATTTAGGAACTATCGCGTTTCGCTGCAAAACATGGCGTCCTGATGCGGTGCTGTATGTGGTTGCAAATGAACAAGCGCTTCATTTTGAACAGTTGTTTGCGATTAACCGTTTGCATCCGTTGGACGCGCATGCGCTTTTGGTGCATGTCAAATTCGGCATGATGCTTGGGTTTGACGGCAAAAAGTTCTCCACGCGGCACGGAAGTTTTATATCGCTTCGCGATGTGATATCTGAAGCGCGCGAACGCGCGTATACGATTGCCAAAAAGAAAAATCCAACTATTTCAGAAAAACAATTGCGAACCATCGCGCGCGTCATCGGCATTGGCGCAATCAAGTATAATGATTTGTCGCAAAATCGAAACACAGATGTTTTGTTTGATTGGGATGCTATGCTTTCGCTCTCGGGCAACAGCGCGCCATATGTGCAGTATACCTATGCGCGGCTTTCAAGTATTTGCGCCAAGGCAAAGGCAAAAGTAAAAACGAAAAAAACAACATGGACACAAAAAGATTTCGCATTGTTTGATGACGCAGAGAATGTGTTGCTGAAAAAATTGATTCAATTCCATGATGTCGTGCTTCAGGCGTCTCAAGAATACGCGCCCAATTATATTGCGAACTATGTGTACGAGGTTGCCACAATGGTCAATGCATGGTACGAAACGCATCATGTTGTTCATGCAGGTCCCGTAGTTCAAAGCGTCAGATTAAAATTAGTTGCGCAGGCAATGACAGTTATCAAAATGGGATTGGGATTGTTGGGTATTGGCGTATTATCTCGTATGTAATAAATCCATTATACTGAAAATCATGCGTATGAAAAAAGAAAACACGCACCAAGACAAAACCTCGCCGTTTCCGGATTTGGAACAGCGTATTTTGGATTTTTGGAAGAAACAACGGATATTTGAGCGTGTGAACGCGCAAACCGATCGTCCGCAATTCGTGTTTTTTGAAGGTCCTCCGACCGCGAACGCAGGTCCCGGGCTGCATCATGTGATTGCGCGCGTATTTAAGGATGTTGTGTGCAGGTATAAAACCTTGCAAGGATATAATGTGTTGCGCAAAGCGGGCTGGGATACGCACGGGCTTCCGGTTGAACTTCAAATTGAAAAGGAAATCAAAACGAAAACAAAAGCTGACATTGAACAATTCGGCATTGCTGCATTTAACGCAAAATGCAAACAATCCGTGTGGCGGTTTAAACAAGAATGGGATAAGTTTACCGAACGCATCGGATATTGGTTGGATTTGGAGCATCCGTATATTACCTATGACGCGTCATATATGGAATCGCTGTGGTGGATTTTGAAAAAAGCATGGGATAAAGGATTACTCCAGCAGGATTACAAAGTCGTTCCGTATTGCACCAGATGCGGGACTGTGCTCTCGTCGCATGAAGTTGCGCAAGGGTACGAGGATGCGCAAGAAGAATCCGTGTATGTGAAATTCAAAGTAGCGGATAGCAAACACCCTGACACGTATTTTATGGTTTGGACCACAACTCCATGGACTTTGCCTGGAAATGTGGCGTTGGCGGTTCATCCTGATATTGCGTATGTATGGCTCAAGCAAAAAAATAGTGGTTCGACTCCGCTCACCACAGGCGGTTCGACTCCGCTCACCACAGATGGCACGACATACATTATTGCCAAAGACCGTATACAGGTGTTGCAGGATGAGTATGAGATTATCCGGGAATCGCGCGGTTCTGATTTGGTTGGTATGCGGTACGAGCCGATGTTTCCGTATATCAAAAACGCGAATCCGAAAAATATTGAAAACGCATTTCAAGTTTTGCCAGCGAGTTTTGCCACTGCAACAGAAGGAACAGGTATCGTGCACACTGCTGTTATGTACGGTATTGATGATTATGATTTGGGTAAACGCTATGCATTGCCCGAATACCACACGGTGGACGCGCAAGGCAATTTCATTTCGGATGTTGCGTTATGGGCTAATCAGCCCGCGAAAAAATCAGACCCGGCCATTCGTCAATGGCTCAAAGACAATGGCGTGCTGTATAAAACCGAAACTATTACGCATACCTATCCGTTTTGCTGGCGGTGCCATGAACCCTTGTTGTATTATGCGCATCAATCATGGTTTATTCGCATGAGTGTTTTGAAAGACCGCTTGATTCAAAATAACGAATTGATTCATTGGGTGCCCGAGCATCTCAAACAAGGCAGGTTCGGCGAGTGGCTGAAGGATGTGAAGGATTGGGCGATTTCCCGCGAGCGGTATTGGGGAACGCCGCTTCCGATATGGGTGTGCGACCGCAATCCTACGCACAAACTTGCAATAGGGTCGCTTCAGGATTTATCGCGCAATGCGTATCAACCGAATACGTATGTGTTGATTCGGCATGGCGAGTCCCGGTCCAATGTGGAAAAGTATTTGGCTCCATGGCCAGAAAAAGAAAATATGGTCAGCATCCTGACCAAGAAAGGAATTCAAGAAGTGCGGCTGCTTGCCGAATCTATGAGGGATACGCATATTGATATGATTATCAGTTCGGATTTGGCGCGTACCAGGCAAACAGCAGAGATTTTACATAAGCAATTTCCCAATGCAGAACTTTTATATGATGAACGGTTGCGCGAAATTAATTGCGGCATATATGCGTATCAACCCGAATCCGAATACGACGCATTTTATCATGCGACAAAAACAGAATCTTTGGATGCGCTGTTTTCAAAAAAACCTGAAAATGGAGAAAGTTTATCAGACGTGCAAATACGGATGCTTGCGGTTGTACGCGAGTACGATGCGAAATATCATGGCAAGACCATTGCGATTATCAGCCACGGAGACCCGTTGTGGCTTTTGGAATCAAAACTTGTTACGCACTCGCTTAGCCAGACATGGCAAATAGACGGATTCGCATTGGCAGGAATGAAAAAGTTCACCTCGCCAAATTTTCCGTATAACGACCAAGGTGAAGTTGATTTGCACCGCCCGTTTGTGGATGCGGTTGTATGCGCATGCCCTGTATGCGGAGCCCTTATGCATCGCGTCACGGATGTGATTGATTGTTGGTTTGATTCTGGCGCAATGCCGTTTGCGCAATTCCATTTCCCGTTTGAACAGATTGAACTTGGTCAGGACCCGAATATGCTTGTGGTGAGCGGAGCCGAACCAGTTGCGTATGCAAAGCTTATGGGAAACAAATTGCCGTTTCCTGCACAATACATTTCCGAGGCGATTGACCAGACGCGCGGATGGTTTTATACGCTTTTGGCTATCAGTACCTTGCTTGACGTTGGTCCTGCGTTTTTGAATGTTATTTCCATGGGGCATGTTATGGATGAGCATGGAGAAAAAATGTCCAAATCCAAAGGCAATATCATAAATCCATGGAAAATATTTAACACATACGGCGCTGACGCATTGCGTTGGTATTTTTACACGTTAAACGACCCTGGAGAGTATAAGCGTTTTTCCGAAAAAGACATGAAAGGCCGCGCGCATCAGGATTTAATGACCATACTGAATGTTTTGAAGTTTTGGCAAACGTACGCGCCCCAAAAGGTAGATATGGCAAAAGCACAAGCAACGGAAGTTATGGACCAATGGATGAATGCGCGTATGGCATTGCTTTCAACAACTGTCAAAAACCATATGGATGCGTATCGTGTATATGAAGCAAGCAGGGCATTGCAGGAATTCATTGATGATTTGTCACGTTGGTATATTCGCAGGTCGCGCCGCAGATTTCAAAAGCCGGAAAATGCCGATGAACTCATGAACGTGTCTGCGTTTTGCGCGCGCATGATGCTTGATTTTGTAATTATGTTTTCTCCATTTGTTCCGTTTTTGGCAGAACACATATGGCAGGAAATTCGAAGACGTTTGCAAGACCAAAACCAGATTCCGGAAAGCGTGCATATGGCATCCTGGCCCGCACTTATGAAGAGCGGAGCCGAACCACCTGAAAACATAAACGGTTCTGCTCCAATTCTTGATCATATGAAAATAATTCGCGCGCTTGCGGAGCGCATTTTGGCGCTTCGCGCAAAAGCTGTGATTAAAGTGCGTCAACCATTGGGTGTTGTGGAAATTGCGCAAAAACAAGCATTGTCTGAAGAGTTGTGCGCGATTTTGGCTGATGAAGTGAATGTAAAAACAATACGATTTGTTAACCGTATTTCTGAAAAATCATCATGTGTCGTTGATAGTCAAGGAGACAGCGCAATTGGGCTTGATACGGAAATCACGGAGCAGTTAAAGCAAGAAGGCATTGTGCGTGAGCTCGTACGAACTGTTCAAGAAGGCAGGCAGGCAATGGGGCTTTTGCCGCAGGATACGATTACGTTGTACTACGATGCGTTGGGTGCGTTTGCGTTTTTAAAACAGTACGTAGAATTGCTTAAAAAAGAAACAAAAGCACGAGAAGTCATTTTTGAGAAACATCAAGTTGCGTATGAAACTGAAATGGCCGATGGCAAAGAAAAACTGTGGATTGGAATCAATAAATAATAATAAACAATATAGTTGATGTATTATGTTGAAAATCTACTACGTGGTAAACCCTTGAATAAAGCAAATGGCCGCCCCAATTGGCGCAGCCCTTTGCTTGCAGAAAAATGTCACCTCAATTCAAAATAGGGAAAGTGGAGCCTCACGGGCGACATCCCGAAACGTCATTCATCCACGCCTGCGTGCCGAAATGCACTTCAGTGTGCAGGCACGCCTGCCTACCGCAGGGCAGGCCTACGTTGTTAAAATGCACTTCGGCGTGCAAGCATAAGCACAGCCTATGGTCCTCTGGTGTGAGGGACAAAAATAGAATAAGAAAAGAGAATTTTGCTAAAGCCCAAAATAGAAATAAATCAATAAACCATTCATAACTATCCTATTGGACGATCGTTCAATAGGATAGTAAACCCGGCAATCCATCTATTATGCACAAAATCTATTATGCACAAAATTGAGTATGTACAACAATATTAAACAATATCAAAAGCTTATCGAATTATTGGATACCAATAAAGTTGAATATAAATTATTTGAACATCGGGCAGCATTGACATACGAAGATTTAGCTGCGGTTCAAAAAGAAACTGGTTTTTTCGGCACAGAAGGCAAATGCATGGTTTTGAAAGCTGACGATACTTTTATTGTGTATGTAACATTGCAGGGAAAACGAACAGATATGAGCGCAGTCAAACAGGATTTGCATGCGAGCAAAATTCGTTTAGCAACCCCGGAAGAATTAAAAGAATATTTTGGCGCAGAACCAGGTTGCGCATATCCATTTGGTTTTGACAAAAGCATCAGGATTTTTATTGACCCAAATGTGTATAAACAAGAGTGGTTTTTGTTTAGTCCAGTATTGCCTACACGAACCATACAAGCAAAAGGCGAAGACCTGCAGAAAGTATTTAGCACCTTAAAAAATTCTGTCACAGAGGTTATTCATTGGAATCAAACATAGAAAGTATTTTGAATACAATAAACACAAAAACGGGCACAGCCCGTTTTTGTGTTTATCATCTAATCAGGTGCCTGTGGTTCAAGTTTTAAGATTTACGTTTCAAGTTCTATAATGCCAGCCCCATTTTTTCCTGCACTTCTTTGAGTGTTTCCGAGGCAATTACTTGGGCTTTGTGCGAGTGGTCAACCAAGAGGTTTTTCAATTTCTTTTTGTCTTTGATGAGCTCATAATATTTTTCATGCATGGGCGTCAGTTTTTCAATAATCATATCAGCAACAGCCATTTTGAAATCAGCGTATGAAGCACCTTTGAATTGTTGCTCAAGCATAGTAATTGGAAGTCCAGAAAATCCGCTTGCAATGGTAAGCAAATTGCTTATTGCAGGTTTTTTGTTTGGATTGAATACTATATCTTTTTTAGAATCCGTAACTGCCGATTTCATTTTTGCCCTGATTTGTTCCGGTGTATCCATAAGCCCGATGGATGCTTTTTGATTGTCATCTGATTTTGACATTTTCTTTGCTGGGTCTTGCAATGATTTAATGCGCGAAAATGCTTTATCCAGCGTTTTTGGTTCAGGAAGAGGAAATGTCTCACCGAATCGTTTATTGAATTTTTCCGCAATGGAGCGGGTAAGTTCAACGTGTTGCACTTGGTCTTCGCCAACCGGCACTGCTTGAGGTTTATACAGCAAAATATCCGCAGCCATAAGCACTGGATACATAAACAGCCCTACATCTGCCGGGTCGCCTTGATGCGTTTTTTCTTTGTATTGCGTCATGCGTTCAAGTTCGCCCATGGGCGTGATGGTTGCTAATAACCATTGCAGTTGCGTGTGCTCGGGAATAAGCGATTGCAGAAACATCGTGGTTTTTAACGGGTCAAGACCGAATGCCAGGTACATTGCCGCGACATCAAGAACGTTGTGCGAAAACGTTTTGGGGTCGTATGGAGTTGTGATTGCGTGCAGGTCTGCTATGAAATAAAAACACTCGTGTTCGTTTTGTAGAGCAATGAATTGCGAAATCGCGCCAAGATAATTGGCAATAGTGAGTTGTCCAGATGAACGGATGCCTGAAAGGATACGCATAATAGCTATACCCTGTAGTAGAAATGCGACAGAATTTTATGCCGTATTTCCGATTTTATTTTATATAACAAGAAGTCCGCGGAACCTTGTCTTCGCAAGAACTTTGTTCTTGCGAAGACTTATATGTAACATGCATGGAATTCTTTTGCAAGGCAGTCGCATTTTTCCGCCAAAGGCGGATCTGCCTCTGGCATGACACTACAGGGTATATTATAGCACATCTTGAATCTTGAATCATGAATAATCTCAAACCACAAATTCCAAACTGTTTTGAATTTGGAACATTAAGGTCTTCGCAAGAACTCTGTTCTTGCGAAGACCTTAAACCCTTTTTTATACTCGCTTAATCACAGGAATAACCATTGGTCTCCGCCGAAGTTTTGCTGATAAAAACCGCCCCAATTCCTCTTTGAGAATATTTTTCAATGCGCCATCATTATTTTGGTCGCGATCCGTTTGCGCGTGGCGCGGACGGGATTCGTATCGTTCAATGACATGGCGCGTGCGTCTGCGTATTTCGGAAATCAGGTCTTTTGACTCTTTCATATATACGAATCCGCGCGAGATAATGTCCGGTTCAAACAAAACCTTTCCTGATTTGACCAAGGCAAGTACAATCATCATGCCGTCTTGAGCCATTGCTTGGCGGTCTTTTAGCACGACCTCGCTTACGCTATCTGTACCCAAGCTGTTGACCATCATTGATGTTGACGGCGCGCGCTGCGTGGAAATACTGATGGATGATTGCGTGATTTCAATAATATTTCCGTTTGACGCAACCGCGATGTTTTCTTTGGGAATATCAAGGGTCTGGGCGATATGCGCATGGGATTTGAGCATTGAATATTGTCCGTGAATCGGCATAAAGAACTTCGGCCTGACGAGGTTGAGCATCAGTTTCAATTCTTCTTGATACGCGTGGCCCGACCCGTGAATATCCATCATTTTGTAATGAAACACCTCTGCTCCTTGGCGATATAAGCTGTCTTTGAGATATTGCACCGCGCGTTCATTCCCCGGAACAATAGACGAGGAAAGTATCATTGAGTCTCCTGGTTTGATGCGGAAAAATCGATGTTCTTTATTGACAATTCGCATCAGAGATGCCCGGTCTTCGCCTTGCGCGCCTGTGCACATGATAACGACTGTATTATCAGGAAGCTTGATTGCTTCTTCTGGTTTTATCAAGGTATGTTTTTGCGCCTGAATGTATTTCAGCTCGGTCGCGATGGAAACATTTGAACGCATGCTGTACCCGTCAATAGCAACTCTGCGGCCATGTTTTTCCGCAAGCCAGATAACTTGTTGTATACGGCCAATGAGCGACGCGAATGTGGATACAATGATGCGCCCTTTCGCGTTATCAAAAATTTCGTCAAGGTTTTCCATAACTGTCTGTTCGGAAAGCGAATACCCCGGATTTTCCGCCCCAGTGGAATCCGACATAAGCAAAAGCGTTCCGCGGTTGGCAAGTTCAACAATGCGCGCGAGGTTTGCGGGTTTGTCCGCAACGGGCTGAAAATCAAACTTAAAGTCGCATGTGTGGATAATTTGCCCCACGGGCGTTTGAATTGCAAGTCCGATAGAATCAGGGATATTATGATTGATATGGAACGCGTCAACCTTGAATGGCCCTGCTTGGATGGTTTTGAAATCGTTCTTGTTGATGATTTCAATGCGCAGTTTTTTCATACGCGGAAAATCTTCCTGGCGTTTTAAGATAATGCCTTTGGAAAGCATAGTAGTATAAATTGGCGGATACCCGAGTTTGTCTATCAGGTACGGAATGGCGCCGATGTGGTCGTAGTGCGCGTGCGTGATGAAAATGCCGCGAATCCAATCTTTTTTGTCTTTGAGATATTCAATATTTGGAATCAAAAAATCAACACCCAGCAGGTCTTCATCAGCAAACCGAAATCCCATATCAATGATGATGATATTTTTTTCGTATTCAATAACGGTCATATTTTCTCCAACTTCCTCAAGTCCACCAAGCGGAATAATGCGCAGTTTTGCCTCTTGTCTTTTTGATTCATGAATGATTTTTTCATGCGCGCTTGAAGGTTCGTTTCTGCGTCGCGAAGGCGTTTGGGGAGCTCTCGGCATTCTTGTTGTTCTTTTCATTGGTATCATATTTTATTTTTATTCCTATGATAATTTATGTTATTGAGCCGGTTGATGCATAGGAAACAAAAATCGGTTCGTTAATAATATATTGTTGTGTTGTGATGAATAAAGGAAGACTTGAATCTTCGCTCCATTACTGGGATAGTTGCGCCGCAGTTTTTCCCTTCAGCCAGAAGACCATGGGCTTCGCTTCAAACCTTGAACCTTGAATCTTGAACAAATTCCAATTTCCAAAACCTAAAATCCGAAACAATGTCTTCGTAAGAACAAAGTTCTTGCGAAGACAAGAACATTTTCCTGTGGGGATAGAGAGATTTGAACTCTCATGGTATTACTACCGCTAGCCCCTGAAGCTAGTGCGTCTGCCAATTCCGCCATATCCCCTTAGTTTGGTTTTAAAAAAGGCGAGTTTCCGTTGCTTTAGCAAGAAGCGCATAGCGGGTTTACCCACCGAAACTATGCTGTGATATCGTGACCTGTTTTGTTGTTTTCATTTTCATTTTGTTTCTTGGGTTTTTTCCATGAGGCAAATGTGCAGGCGGGTTTCATTATCTAATCATGCGCTATGGTTTTCGCAGTTGTTTTTTAAATCGTTCCTGAATTTTGGTTTCAAGCGGATTGACGCGTTTTATTTTTGCGAGTTCAAGCCCGGTCATTTGCGCCAGCGCAAGTCCAAACAGAATTTTCTCGCGTATTGTTTTGCCTTCAAGCTGTATGGAAATAGTTTTCAGCCCTATTGAGCGCAGCGTTTGCTCTGATAACTTGAGCCGTTTTCGCATGGCAGGCGATTCTTCAAATCCGCGTATAACGAGCGCGGTAAAATCCTTCACGGATTTTTGCCACGCAAGCGCCGCAAGCGCGTGATGGTCAATGTCAGGAATATCGTCGGCAAAAGCGAGTGTTTTTGCTGTTTCGTTCAGATTAATTTCCCATACATGTCCCAATGATGTCAAGGCGGGAATGGTATATACGAGGCATCGCGTGGAATTGATAACTCTGGCAATTGCGCGCGCCTTTTTTCTTATTTGTTTTTGTGCCAAAAAGATGTGGTTCGGGTTTACCCCGTTAAATAGTGCTGAAGGCAATTTAACGGGGTTTACGCTTTGTTTGTCATACATACCGGTGAGAAACCCGAACATATATGCAACGCTGAATCTCGGTACAATTGCGTCTGGTATTACAGGGTGTATCACATGGGCATTTTTTGCTTTGCGAAGCAATACTCCGTCAGTGGAAAATGCCATAAGCGGCAGCGAATGGTTACGCGCCGTATCAAATGCAGACAGCGTTTCTTCAGTGTTCCCAGAGTACGAAATACAACATACCAGAGGACGCAATGCAAGAACCTCGTGCGGGAGGCCGTATGTTTGCCAGATGGTCACATGCACGGGAATACGCTCCGACAGGGCTAAAGTTTGGAAACATTCAGCGCCAAGAATTGACCCGCCCATGCCCGCGCACACGATACGCCGCTTTCGGGCGATTCCGCGTATGGATGCGCCCTGGGTGTATCCATGATGAAATTGTTCGCCAATGCGTTCGACGTATGCGAAAAGTGAAGTTAATTGTTCCATATGCGTTTTGTGTATATGTACCATTCATTTGCGCGCGCGAAGCGCTGTGCGGGCGTGTTGATAAATAAGATGTCTGGCATGTGAATATAATTTTCAATTGCCCACGTCCATTGTGGCCGAACCAAGAATGCTGCCGGGACATCGGCGCGTATGCGGTTTGCAAATCCGTCCAATAATATATTGATACGTTCAGGGCCGTTCGCTTTTCTTATGTCAGTTACGATACGGTCAATTTCCTTGTTTGTGTATTGACTTATATTAAGGCCCAATATAGCTTGTTGTGATGAGTGCCAAAACGGATATATATCAGGCACGCTCCCGGTCAGCGTTGTTTCGCTTGCAAGAATTAATTCAAACGATTTATTGTCAATGCGGTTCATAAATTCGTTTTTCTGCAGCGCAGTAAGCGCAACATTGACGCCGATGTCATGAAGGTTTTTGACAATATGGCCTGCAATAGCCTGCATGTCGGGCACATCCAAATAGATAAGGGATATGTCCAGCTCAGTTGGTGTTTTTGCCCTTGATGACATTTTTTTATCTCGTATGCCATTATTATTCGTGTCTTTCCAGCCAAGGGCATTCAGAAATATTTGTGATTGGGTTGGGTTGAATATATATTGCGTTGAGCTTGCGACGAGCGCAGGCGCGTCAAGTGGAACCGCGTATGAATGGAAAACGTCTTGCACAATTGCATTGTTATCAATCGCGTACGCAAGCGCCTTACGAAATAGCACATCTTTTAGTATATCCGCATTCATGTTCATAAACAAAGCGATTGTTGTAGGTACAACAGGTTTTTGAAGCGTGATGATTCGTTGTGTTTGCTCTATGGCTCGTATATCGTCCCATGGGATGTTTGCAAAACTTGCAATTTCCTTTTTGCGCAAAGCGTTTTCAGCTGCTGCTGTATCGGGATAAAATTTTATGGCAATCGTGTCAATATACGGACCTGAGCCGTAATAGCGCGGAAAACGCACAAGCGTGTATTGTTTGGTTGCATTTGTGCTGTCCAGCGTAAGTTTTTTAAATTGATACGGGCCTGACCCGATAGGTTTGCTATTGAGTTCGGAAAGCAAAAATTGGTTTACCGGAACATTTTCCCACACATGTTTCGGAATGATTTTGAATGTAAGGTATTGCGGGAAAAATACATAGGGTTTGGCAAGGGTAAATGCGATGGTTTTGTCCGAAAGCGCTTGCACCGTGATCGAATTCCAGAAATTCGCAAGCGGATGCTGGAGCGCAGGACTTTTCATCATATCAATTGTGAAAAGAATGTCTTGCGCAGTCAGCGGCTGGTTGTCATGCCATACAATATTGTCGCGGAGCGTCGCAACATAGACCGTGCCGTCATTTTTCATTTCAAATGATTGCGCCAAATCAGGCATCACGCCCCCTTGTCCGTCTGGCTTTAACAATCCTGAAAATATGAGTGCTTCGAGAAGCGCATCCGTTTCATTTCCGTTTGTGATAACCGGATTAATGCTTTGCGGTTGTTGGACAAGGCCTTCGGAAAAAACTCCTCCGCGCGCAGGAATGATTGTTGTGTTGGTTTCATATGCGTGAATGCCGAGCCATACGATACCTACGCATGCGATGCCAAAACATGCAAGAAAAATGATTTTTTCCATAGGACGTAATACCCGCCATAACGCAATAACGCGCGCGGGACGTACACGCGAAAAAAATGCGGCAATGCGTTTTCCCAAAACATGTAGGGAAGCTATTTCCATACGATTCGTATCAATGGCGCGTTTACCCCGCACCAGTCCTGTCTAACAAGGATGGTGCGGGGTTTACCTCAGCACCAGTCCTGTCTAACAAGGATGGTGCGTTTATACAACGAAGCTTACAATAACGCTCGCAGCAAGCAGTGCCGCGCACACAAGCGTTGCGACAAAAAATCCTTTTTCCAAACCGCGCCGCGTTGCGTAAAATTCTCCGGACCCGCCAAAAATGCCGGAGAGTCCGGTTCCGCGCTGCTGAAGCAGCACGAATAAAATGATGCACAGCGACAGAATGATTTGTGCGGCATGAAGTGCGAGTTGCATATGAATAATGTGTTTTTAGTCGTTTTTCGCTTGAGCGGCGTGGAATAGGAAGTTGATGAATGCGAATGCAACAGCGGTTAACAAGAGCGCTTTCCAATTTGCAAATGCGAGTTGTGGCGCCCAATACGTTGCAAGCCACAGCATCGCCGCGTTGATAATCAACGAAAACAATCCCAGAGTCAGAAATGCGAACGGCGCCAAAATGAATTCAACGAACGGCTTGAGCACTATATTCAAAAGTGTCAGGATTCCTGCTGCTTTGATAATGTCTAAGAGCGTTCCGGAAAACGAAACACCTGGAATGTATGCGACCGCGAGTTGCAGAACCACAATATTCGCAACTAACTGCAGCAAAATTTTTGCAAGAAAAGAAGGCATGTGCTCTGTATGTTCTGTAAGTATAGCATGAAACTGCCCTGAACGCAAAAGAGGAATATGTGAAACCCCGTGAGAGACCTTTGTTTACGACACAAGGCCGCCATTGGCGACTTGCCTTTAACGGGGTAAAGTGGATTCAAGCTTTTTGGTAAAAGGAGCGGGTGAGGAGAGTCGAACTCCCGTTTCGATCTTGGCAAGATCGCATACTGACCGTTGTACTACACCCGCATAGCACGTATTTCTTTTTTATAAAGTTCAATCCACTCACAAATCCTTTCCTTATACGCCCTTCGAGAAATATAGATTGTGCATATCCCGTGTGGAAGCCTCTTTGTCGGGTGATGTCTCGTGATGTAGTGGCTTTTTAGGAATCTATCCGGTGTAACACGAATAATGGCGGACCAAAACTTTTTGCAGGTATTATCATTTAAGTCCGGATATAAAATAAGATATGCCTTAATAAGATCGCCGATCTCCGGAAGATATGTTTTGAGGAATTTATGAAATAACTTTAACATGAATGGGTCAGTATTCGCAACTCGAATAATACCATTTTCAAGCTTGTTATCTCCCTCACCCCAATAAATTGCGAGACCGGATTGGAAAAGGGGTTGGTTTTTATATTGTCTGAATTGCGCATAAGCAGTTTGCCTTTGTTGTAGATATAATGCCTCCCGTTTTTGTTTTGCGATGGCATTAAGCCCTTTCATCTTTATTCGTGATTTATAGCCTTGTTTTTTTATCAACCTCTTCTTAATAACTAAGGACCATCCCTCTTTTTTAAACCAATCAGACAAAGTACTTTTAGGTACAGAAAGAATTTTTGCGATTGAATTATAGCTTTTATTTTCTCTTCGGAGAAGAAATGCTCTTTGTTTATCTGGTCGCATAATTATATGAACTACACTATTATTCCTTGGACAGATTGTATCATATAGTTCATTTTTGACACATTGAGATAATATGCTGGATAGATTATACTGTAAACAAAGATGTCTTATGAAACCAGTCATTCTTCTTATTCTTGACGGTCTTGGTATTGGAAAGCAAGCGCAAGGCAATCCTATGCGTGAAGTTCCGATGCCGACATATGATTGGGTCAAGGCGCATTTTCCGTATTTCGGGCTGCAAGCATCTGGTATTGCAGTTGGTCTTGCGTGGGGCGATGCCGGGTCAAGTGAAATTGGCCACTTGACGCTCGGGACAGGAAGAATTGTGTATCAGCAATATCCGAAAATTACCATGGCTATTCAGGACGGAACTTTTTTTAAAAATCCGGAGTTGGAAAAAGTTTTATCGTATATAACACAATCTCATGGCCGTTTGCATCTCATTGGGATTGTGTCGAGGGCAAAAACCCATGCGTCTTCGGAACATATAGAAGCATTGTTGCGCGCAGCAAAAGACCGCGGTGTTTCGGATGTGCGCATTCATGCAATTACCGATGGCAAGGAATCGCTTCCGCACGAAGCGAAAACGTTATTACCCCATATTCAATCTCTATGTTCATCGCTTGCCCTTGGGCGTATCGCAAGCGTGTCTGGACGATATTACGCCATGGATACTAATGAGTATTGGCAGCGCACGGAAACATTTGCGCGTTTTTTGCTTGAGGGCGGAAAAGCGCAATCAACCGTGATGTCCGCGCTTGATGTCGCGTATAGCCGCGGCGTGACCGATGAAACTATTGAGCCAACCGGGATTGCAAGTTCTGACGGAACATACGACAGCCAGATTCGTCAAAACGACGCTGTTGTATTTTTCAATTTCCGGGATGACGGTATGCATCAAATCGCATACGCGTTGACCGCGCCGGATTTCCCGTTTTTTCCATTGGCGCGTCCACAGGGAGTTGCGTATGCGGCTATGACATCGTACGGCGAGCACGTTTTAATTCCGTGTTTTTTCCCGCAAGACGCGATTGCACATTCATTGTGCGAAACGCTTAGCAGTGCGAATAAGCGGTGCATCAAAATATGCGAATCCATGAAAGCAAATTTAGTCAATGATTATTTCAACGGCCTGCATCGCGGACCGTTTCAGAACGAATATCGCATCAGCATCCCGTCAAAAAAAATAAGCGGAGATGTGAAATTGCAGTCAGAAGAATTGGCGAGCCGCTTGTTTCAAGCCATGGACGAACATGTGTATGATTTATTGGTTGTGAATTTTGTTCATTGCGACGCAGCCGGGCATCAGACCGATTACGAAAAAGGCAAGCAAGCGGCTGCGTACACGGATGAACTTATGAATCGTATCATCCGCGCAACGCTTGCGGCACATGCGACGCTCATCATAACTTCTGACCATGGGAATATTGAGCAAATGATGAATTTGACAACCGGCCAGCCCGATACGGCGCATAATGATAATCCGGTCCCATTTATGCTTATTGATAAACAATGGTATCGTGACAGAACCAGCCGTGAAATCGCATTATGCGAGCGGGAAATTCGGGGAAGCTTGGCTGATGTGGCGCCGACAATTTTGGATTTACTGCGCGTGCCAATTCCGCAGGAAATGTCCGGGCAGAGCTTGCTTGCGCAATGCGCGTAAAAAACATAATTCCAAAGTTTGATTAAAAGCGTTTTCTGTGGCATCATTATATCTGTATTGAAACCTTGATTTTTTAACACGAACAACCAAGAAGAGAACGAATCAATGTACACAAATTAATTGAATAAAAATATGACAAGTTTGTTTGGTAAAAAACCAGCAAGGCCAGAATGGAATACTGAAAAAGCAGAAAGAGAATTGGAGCGAAGCCCCGAAGCCTTAGAGGCGCAAAGGGCCCTGACCAAAACGCTCAGACAGGAATTGGCTTCTTTACAAGCAGAGTTAGGGAACATATTACAAAACATAGAAAAAGGAACAGCTGTGGAAGGCACAGGAAAAAGAATAAGAGAATTAAGAAAAAGAATTATTGAAAAA
>Ga0100398_1001757_pt1 | contig 18454 bp, 18 predicted proteins | sample CryGeymeta201522_FD_81568 | JGI IMG/M metagenome (GOLD analysis project Ga0100398, IMG submission 81568) | Groundwater microbial communities from Crystal Geyser aquifers in Utah, USA - Crystal Geyser metaG 2015-22 | ecosystem: Environmental > Aquatic > Deep subsurface > Groundwater | place: USA...
ACCCACCCCGACGCGCCTGCCCCCTCCGCGCGGTGCCGGAGAAGGCCGCGCCCGGACGATCGGTCGCGGGGGGCTGTCTGCCCCCCGTCGCCAAGGCGACTCCCCCCGAGAGGTTTTTTGCCAAGATGAGGGGGCGTTTACGTTGCATTAAGGTTAATGGGCGAGCGTTGTCCTGCGTCGATAGGTGGAGACCGACTCGGCGTCCAAGGTGAAAGCCTCCGTCCGCCGGGTAAGCGGCCATGTTTGAGCCCGCCGAACGGACGGAGGCCCCCTGAGGCTCTGCGCCGCGCCTGTTTTCATCTTGGCAGAAAAACTCACAGCGACGCAGGCAACCGGGGCGGCGCCCATGGCGAGGCCCGGTCGTTGCCACAAGCGCCGAACAATCGGAACGACGGCGGCGACGCTGCGCTATCAGGTCGAAATCACATCGTTTTCCGTGCGCGGAGTGCGGCCGAGATGGTGCCGTCGTCGAGGTAATCCAGCTCGCCCCCGATCGGCACGCCCTGTGCCAGCGAGGTCAGGCGCACGCCGGTCCCGTCCAGCGCGTCGGCGATGTAATGGGCGGTCGTCTGCCCGTCGACGGTGGCGTTGAGCGCCAGGATCACTTCGGTGATGCCCTCATCGGCGATCCGCCCCTTGAGCCGCGGGATGCCGAGGTCGTCCGGCCCCACGTCGTCCAGCGCCGACAAGGTGCCGCCCAACACGTGATACCGACCACGAAATGCCTGCCCGCGTTCCATCGCCCAGAGGTCGGCGACATCCTCCACCACGCACAGCTCGCCCGTGGCGCGCGCCGGATCGGTGCAGATGTCGCACAGGTCGCCGGTGCCGATATTGCCGCAATTCACGCAGTCCCGTGCCGTGTCCGCCACGTGCAGCATCGCCTCGGCCAGCGGGCGCATCAGCGCGCCGCGTTTGCGCAGCAGCACCAGCACCGCACGCCGGGCCGAGCGGGGGCCCAGCCCCGGCAGCCGCGCCAAGATCCCGATCAGCGCGTCGATATCCCTCGGGGTCCGGGCCACGGGCGCGGCCTCAGAACGGCAGTTTCACGCCCGAGGGCAGGCCCATGCTTTCGGTCAGCTTGGCCAGTTCGCTGTCGGCGGTTTCCTTGGCGCGGCCTTGCGCGTCCTTGATCGCGGCGAGGATCAGGTCCTCCACCACGGCCTTGTCGTCCTCGTTGAAGATCGAGGGGTCGATGTCGAGGCCTACCAGCTCACCCCTGGCGGTCGCGGTGGCCTTCACCAGCCCGGCGCCGGATTCGCCCTGCACGGTGAGCGTGGCGAGCGCGTCCTGCATCTCGCTCATTTTCACCTGCAGATCCTGCGCCTGTTTCATCATCTTGGCCATGTCGCCAAGACCGCCCAATCCCTTCAGCATAGCCTTGTTCTCCACGTGTTCCGGTTGCTTCACCGTTACCGGTTGCGGGCCGAAGCGGCAAGACCATCCAAATTTTGACAAAAATACTCAGGTAATCTATCCGAAGCGTGTCACTTCTCTTGGCTCACCAGCATCTTGACTCATGCCGAAAGGCATCTCCGATGTCCAACCGCATCTACCTCACCCTGCTTCCCCTCGCCGCGCTGGCCGCGTCGATCCCCTTTGCGGTCAAGGCCCAGGACGCGTCCGAGGCGCTTCTGGCGGCCCTGCGCGGCGGCGGCTACGTGATCTATTTCCGCCATGCCCAGACCGAAAGCGACTATGCCGACCAGGTCAGCGCCGATCCGCTCGATTGCGCGCCCCAGCGGGTTCTCAGCCGCACCGGATGGGATCAGGCCCGCACCATCGGCGCCGCCATCGAGGCCCAGGGCATCCCCGTGGGCGAGGTGCTGGCCAGCCAGTATTGCCGCGCCTGGCAGACCGCAGATCTTGCTTTCGGGCACGTGACGGAAGACGCGGGCCTGAACGTCCAGCCGGCCGAGGAGTATACCCCGGACTAGGTCGCCGCGATGCGCGCGCGCGTCTTGCCGCTGCTGCCAGCCGCCGTGCCTGCGGGCACCAACCGCGTCATCGTCGGCCATGACGATCCGTTCGCGGCGGTCACGGGCATCTATCCCGAACCGCAGGGGGTGGGCCATGTCCTGCGCGCGGCGGGCGATGATATCGAGATCCTCGGCGCGATCAGCCCGGAGGGCTGGCAGCCGGACTGACCCGGAGGGCTGGCAGGAGAACTGACGCCGCCTGACTTGTGCGCCCCGTCCGCGCGGCCGGAGATGGGCGTCAAGTCACGGGCGTCAAGTCACGGGCGTCAAGTCATGGGCGTCAAGTCATGGGCGTCCGGTCACTCGTCCTCGAAGGGGTCCCAGTCATCGGCCTCTTCGGGGATGTCCTCCAGCGCCGTCGCGGCCGCTTGCTGCGCCAGGTCCGCGTGCGTGCGGATTTCCGCAATGCGGGCCTTGGGGAACCGCGCCAGCACCGCCTGCATCAGGGGGTGCCGGGTGACTTCCGCCTCTGCGGCGCTGCGGTCGGCCTGGTCCTGTTCCTCGATCGTCGGACCGCCACCGGAGGACGCGACGGTGATCCCCCAGCGCGCGCCGGTGGCCGTCTGCAACAGGCGCCCGAGGCGCGGGACCAGGTCGCGCGGGGCGCGGTCGGTCACTTCCACCTCGATCCGGCCGGGGCTGTAGGAGACCAGCCGCAAGCAGCTTTTCACCTCGATCGCCAGCTTGATGTCGCGGGCCGCCTCGACCAGCGCCACCACCGAGCCGAAGGTCGGGTAGATCGACAGGTCCGGCCCGGTCTGCGCCGCCAGCGCGGTCTGCGGGCCGCCGCCGCCCATCGGTGCCGAGGCCGGGGCGCGCGGTACCGGCCCGGGGCCAACCGGCCCCGAACCTGCCTGCCCCGAACCTGCCTGCCCCGAACCTGCCTGCCCGAAACCTGCCTGCCCCGAACCTGTCGGTGCGGCACCGGTGGGCACGGCTCCCTGCGACGGCCCGGCACCCACCGGCGCCGCGCCGCCGGTGGGGCGCGGCATCCCGGACAGTTTCTGCACCAAATCGCCCGGTGTCGGCAGTTCGGCCACATGGGTCAGGCGGATCACCGCCATCTCGGCGGCCATCATCGCGTTGGGGGCAAGCCGCACCTCTTCCAGCGCCTTGAGCAGCATCTGCCACATCCGCGTCAGCACCCGCATCGGCAGGCGTGCCGCCAGCGCCATCCCGCGCACCCGTTCGTCGGGCGCGATGGTCGGGTCCTCGGCGGCGTCGGGGGTGATGGAGATCACGCTCAGCCAATGGGTGATCTCGGCCAGGTCGCGCAGCACGGCGACCGGGTCCGCGCCATCGGCATACTGGCCGCCCAATTCGTCCAGCGCGCGCGCCGCGTCGCCCGCCATGATCGCCTCGAACAGGTCCAGCACGCGGCCCCGGTCGGCCAGCCCCAGCATGGCGCGGACCTGGTCGGCGGTGGTCTCGCCCGCGCCATGGGCAATGGCCTGGTCCAGCAGGGACATCGCGTCGCGCACCGACCCTTCGGCGGCCCGCGTGATCAGCGCCAGCGCATCCTCGGCGATCCGCACCCCTTCAAGGCCCGCGATCCTTTGCAGATGCGCGATCATCACCTCCGGTTCGATCCGGCGCAGGTCGAAGCGCTGGCAGCGCGACAGGACCGTGACCGGGACCTTGCGGATCTCGGTGGTGGCGAACAGGAATTTGACGTGGGCGGGCGGTTCCTCCAGCGTCTTGAGCAGCGCGTTGAAGGCGGAGGGCGACAGCATGTGCACTTCGTCGATGATGAAGATCTTGTAGCGCGCCTGCGCGGCGCGGTAGCTGACCGTCTCGATGATCGCGTCGCGGATGTTCTGCACCCCGGTGTTGGAGGCCGCGTCCATCTCCATCACGTCGACATGGCGGCCCTCGGCAATGGCCGTGCAATTGTCGCAAAGGCCGCAGGGGTCCGTGGTGGGCCCGCCGCTGCCGTCCACGCCGATGCAGTTCAGCCCCTTGGCGATGATCCGCGCCGTCGTGGTCTTGCCGGTGCCGCGGATGCCGGTCAGCATGAAGGCCTGCGCGATGCGGTCGGCCTCGAACGCGTTCTTCAGGGTGCGCACCATCGCCTCCTGCCCGATCAGGTCGGCGAAGGTGGCGGGGCGGTATTTCCGGGCAAGAACCTGGTAGGCCGGAGCCTTTGGGGCAGGTGCCGGGTTGGGGGCTGGGGCTTGGTCTGCGGGCATGGGGCCTCGAACGGGTTGCGCCCCCCAAACTATGGGCAGGGCCTGCGCGCGTCCACCGGAATAGACACCGGACCGGTTCCGCTTGTCGTCCCCGCTTCGGATCGGGCAAGGTCGACAGGGCGGCGCCGGACGCCGCGCAATGCCGCCCCAGGACAGGACCCGGACAGCCCATGCACAGATCGTTTCGCAGTTCGGCCCGGCGTTGCGCCGCGTGGTCAACCCGAACGGCCCGCCCATGATCGGGCCGCGCATCCGCCCGCTGCTGGTGGGGTTCACCGCCGCGATGTCGCTGGCCGCGCTGGCCTTCTGGATCGCGGCCCTGGTTGCGGGCGGTCCGCGCGCGGTGATCGCCGGGATCGACATGACCCTGATGGTGCTGTTCGCCATCGCGCACCTCCCGGCCATGGCGGCGGCGATCGTGCTGTGGCGGGACGGGGCCTTCCAAGGCCGGGCCGTCCTGCGCGCGGGGCTTCTGGCGTCGGCCGTCTACTTCTCGGCGGCTTGCGTGATCGCGGTGCTTGGCAATGCGCTGGCGGCCTCCATCCTCGGCATGCTGGACCGATAGCCGCCCGGTAGAGGCCCGATCGGTTGTTTCACTTGAAACGAGGCCCCCGTGCGCTATTATCCCCGCTGTTGCAGGGGCAGCACCCGGATCCGCGGAAAGCCGTCATCGGCACCCCCCAGAGCAAAGACAGACATCACGGCGGTGTCTCTCAGCCCCTCCCGGCGGATCGTGGGGCAGATGTGAGGGTCCCCGATGACCAAATCGACCGACGAACTGCGCCGTGACGCCACGGCGTTGAAGAAGGCCTGCCACGCGAACGACCGTGCGGCCTTGACCCGAGTGCAGGCCGTCCTGCCCCCCGCCAGAACTCGGCGCACGGGGCAGGACGCTGTGCCGCAGGCCGGGCCAGACATGGCGCTGAAACATGCCGACTTCCTCCATTTGATCGCCCGCGAACAGGGCTTTGCCAGCTGGCCGCGGCTTGTCGCCGCCGCCGAGGCAGCGGGGATGGACCGCGCGTAGTTGCGCCAACGCGTTGGCGTGGCGATGTCCATGGGCCAGACCGCATGGTGCAGCTGCGCTGCATGCGCCTGCGCGCGTTCCGCGCGGTGGGCGGTGGGCGGTGGGCGGTAGGCGGTTGGGGCTGCGGGTGCGCGCCGTGTCGGGCGGCGGTCCGGGTGGCGCGGTCGGGATGTCTTGAGTATTTATGGATAGATGAAGCAGGGGGATTGGCCCCTTCGGGTGGTTGTCGGGCAAGGTCCGGCGCCGCGGGATATGGGGCGTCGAATGGAGCATGCGGTGGTGGGGGAGCGCGCGCCGATGGCAACGCCCGGGGGCGACCGGGGGCGGCCCGTGAGCGGCCGGGGGCGGCCCGTGAGCGGCCGGTGAGCGGCCGGTGGCATCGGTGGCGTCGGGCCGCGATCTGGCTGGTGCTGGTGGCGTGGTGCCTGGCCATGGTGGCCTCGGGGCTGGCCCTTGCGGCGGAACCCGTGGGCGACGGGTTCACGCGCGGGATGAACCGGACCATCGGGTTCCTCGGCTGGCAGCTAGGCGCGGCGATGCTGGCGCTGGTGGCGTGGCTGGCCGCGCGCCCGTTGCCGCGCGGCGCCTTGTTGCGTCGGCTTGCCTTCGTGCCGGGCTGGTGGTGCGTCGGTCTGCTGGTGGTGTTCGCGGGGCTTGTGGGCGTGGCGCTGTTGGGTCCGGCGGCCTGACGCGCGTCGCGTTCATTCGCAGGCACGCGACGCGCTCTGACCGTCTGATACCGCACGTCCGCGACGCGCAAGACCGGTTTCCACTTCTGCGCGACGTGCTCTAGGCACCCGTGTTGCGGCGGCCCGGTTTCTTGCGTGGACCCTGTCCGCGCGGGCGGCCCTGGTCGGTGGCGACGGAATTCAGCGCATCCTCGCGCGACAGTTTGGTGTAGCGCGCCAGCCGCGCCGCGTCGATCTCGCCCCGCCCGATGGCATCTTGCACCGCGCATCCGGGTTCCGTCTCGTGGGCGCAGTCGCGAAACCGGCAGCTCTCTGCCAGCGTCTCGATATCGGCGAAGACCGCGCCGATGCCGTCCGCCGCGTCGTTGAGCGAGATTGCCCGCATCCCCGGCGTGTCGATCAGCCAGCCGCCGAAGCGGGTGCGCGCCAGCCCCCGCGCGGTGGTGGTGTGGCGGCCGCGCGCGTCATCCTCGCGGATGCCCGCCGTGGCCGCGTCGCCCCCGGTCAGGGCATTGGCGAGCGTCGTCTTGCCAACCCCGGACGAGCCGACCAGCGCCAGCGTCTGCCCCGGCCCGGCCCAGGTCTTCAGGGTCTCGGCGGCATCATCGGCCTTGGCGTTCACGGCGATGGCATCGGCCAGCGGCGACAGGCGGTTGGCCCGGTTCAGGTAGTCGTCCGCGGCGTCGCTCATGTCCGGTTTGGTCAGCACGATCAGGGGCAGGCAGCCGGCGCTGGAGGCCAGCGCGAGGTAGCGTTCCAGCCGGGCCTCGTTGTAATCGGCGTTGCAGGACGTGACGATCGCCAGCGTCTCGACATTGGCCGCGATCAGTTGCGCGGTATGGCTTTCGCCCGCGCCGCGCCGTTGCAGCAGGGTCTCGCGCTCCAGTCGGCGGGTGGCCATGGTGCGTTCGGGGTCGGTCAGGATCCAGTCGCCGGTGGCGAAGTCCGAGGTGCGCTGGTCGGGCGGCGCCAGCAGGCTGAGCGGGCCATCGGGGGACAGCGCGCGCAGGCGCGAGCGGGCGACGGTGGTGATCCGCGCGGCGCGGGCCGGGTCCTCGCCCTCGGCCAGTTGCGCGGCATGGCGCGCGGTCCAGCCAAGGTCGGACAGGGTGGGGTGGGTCATGGTCGGGTGGCCGAATGCATGGGCGCAGTAGGCGCTGGAAGCGGCGGCGGGGTCAATGTGGTGTGTTGGGGGGGCAGACAGGGGCGCGCGCGTGCGGAAAGGTGGCGCGTGCGGACGGGAGGCATGCAGCGATCGCGCCGGCCATGACGGGATGGTGATGTGTGGCAAAGGTCGGCACGCCCACGCGGACCCTCGCTGCGCGAGACCCCGCTTTCGGGCGGCATCGACCCTGCCTGTGGCAGAATAGTTGCCTGCAAGGACCCCGCCTGCGGCAGAACCCTTGCGTGGTGAGAGGCTGGACGACGACCCAAGCGGAATTCGTTGCGGCTGCTTCCTTCCGGATCTGACCGGGTTGGCGAAGTGCTTGCCCGCGCCAACCTCTCGGGGGTGCAGATAGGGCGCTTCGCCGCGAATCGCAAGACGGCAGCGCCAGACGTGCGCTATAACGGCACGCATTCAACCCTCTTGCCCGGAAAAGGGAGCCGCGTCCCATGCGTCTGCGAAACACACGCTCCAGCCGCAATGTCGTGGATCAGCGCCGCGCGGGCCATCGCCGCGGCGCGGGCCGCACGGTCGGGGCGACCGGGGGGCTCGGCCTGCTGGCCATCGTGGCCATCGGCTATTTCCTCGGCGTGGACCTGACCCCGCTGCTCGACCAGCAGGGCGCGCCGCGGCAACAGACAACCGGCGGCCAGGGCCCGCTGTCGCCCGAGGAACAGCAGGCCGGTGAATTCGCCGCCCGCGTGCTGGCCACGACCGAGGATATCTGGGCCGACATCTTCCCCGCCGCCTTCGGGCAACCTTATCGCGCGCCTGCGCTGGTGCTGTTCTCGGAGGCCACGCAATCGGGCTGTGGCGGGGCGCAGGCCGCCACCGGGCCGTTCTACTGCCCGGCCGACCGGCGCGCCTATCTCGACACCGCCTTCTTCGCCTATCTCTCGCGGCAACTGGGCGCGGGGGGCGATTTCGCCGCCGCCTACGTGATCGCCCACGAGGTCGCCCATGGCGTGCAGGACCAGCTTGGCATTCTGTCCGAGGCCAACCGCCAACGCGCCGCAGCCTCCCCGACACGGTCCAACGGGATTTCCGTGATGATCGAGTTGCAGGCCGATTGCCTTTCCGGGGTCTGGGCGTCGCGGCTGGGCGACGTGCTGGAACCGGGCGATCTGGACGAAGCGCTGAACGCCGCCGAGCGTATCGGCGACGACTACCTGCAAGCCCGCGCGGGCCGCGCCGTGAACCCCCATACCTTCACCCATGGCACGTCCGACCAGCGGCGGCGCTGGTTCACGACGGGGTATGAAACGGGCGACCCGAACGCCTGCGACACCTTCGGGGCGGCGCGGTTGTAGATCGCGCGGCGCCGTCGGGAACGTCTCAGGTCACGCGCCGCGCCGCCGACACACTGCCAATCCCGCCAGACCAGCCAGCAACAGCAGCCCCCCCGCCGGAAGCGGCACGGGCGATGGCGTGACAGGCGGCACGACCGGAGGTTGCGCATCGCTCAGCGAAAACCGCGCAAAGACAGTCTCGCCGATGTTCAGGGTGCTGGACCTCGGATCGGGGCTGACCAAGCCGAAACTATCCAGCATCCCGGAACCAGCATTCGTCACGCTGACCCCAAGGTAGGTGAAGCCCAGGATCCGTTCATAGGGGATATATAGACGCTGCCCATATCCGTCGCGTTGATGCCGAAGGTCAGGGCCGGGTTGTCGTCGAAATTCCCCAAGGGGTCATTGACGAAAACCGACTCCAGCAAGGCCCGCCCCGCCGCAAGCGCGCCGTCCTGCGTGGCAAAGTCGAAATCCGCCGCGTCGTCGCAGCCGGAAAACAGGCTGGCACAGGATCCTTCCTGAAACGCGACATCGTAGAAGGCGCCGCCGATATCGAGGCCCATCGCGCCCAGCAGAATGCCATTGCCGTCAATCAGAAGCGTCGCGGCGATGGCCGGGGCACCGGCAAATGTGATGCCGACCGCACAGGCCGCCGCAATTGTCCTTAAATTCGAAAGATCGGGTCTCATGACTATGGGTCGCTTTCTTCGATGGGGCACGCGCAGGCCAAGGGCGGGGCGAAATAGCCCCGTCCGGGTCGGGACGCGTGCAGATGATGGTCCGCTTCGGGAACTCCGGCTCCGGCATCTTTTCACTGGACCGAGGACCGAAGTTCCCTGGCACAGTTTACGAAGAAGCGACCGACGCCACCAATACCCATAAAGGGTAGGCCATTGAAAACAAGGGCGCGCGGCCGCGTGACGGGACAACGCGACAACCTAGTGGGGCGCCTGATGCGCCCCGGCGATGGCGGCATCGTCGCGGCGGCCTGGGCCGGGGTGCTTCCCGATCGGGACCGCTGGGCCGACTGGCTTCCCGCCTTCATCGCCGCGCCACGCCCCTATCTCAACGCGCGCCTGCTGCGCCGTCATCGCGATGGCGACGGCACCGTGTTCCTCAAACGCGAAGGTCAGGCCATCGGCAATGCCACCGACGGGCTGACCATGTTCGTCATGGAATACTGGCAGGAGACCTTCGATTTCACCGATCCCTGGGCGCATCAACTGCTCAACACCATCGTGCCGATCTATCATCGCTGTTTCCGGGGCAACAACATCAAGCGCATCCTGCACGAGACCGAGGTCGCGGTTGGACATATCCAGGTGGCGGGCGGAAACCCGCATCTCTTCGATACCCAACCCGACGACCCGTTCAGCATGTCCCCCGGCGGCGGCGGCCCTAGCGCGGTCTACGGCATCACCCGCGACGATGCCCTGTCCGCGCCCGCGACGGGGATTTCCAAGGTGCTGCTTTACTATACCGCCCCGGAATTGCGCCTCAGCTTGCGGCAGCAGGATGTCGCCATCCTGGCCCTTGACGGGATGACCGACGCGGCAATCGCCGAAGCGCTCGGCATTTCGCGCGATGGCGTGCGTCAGCATTGGCGCGCCATCTTCGACCGGATCGAGACATTCATGCCCGGTTTCTTCTCAGATCCCGGTGCCGGATCTGCCCCCGACACGCGCGGTGGTGAAAAGCGCCGCCAGACGTTGCGATATCTCGACGCCCGGCCGCAGGAATTGCGGCCCTTCGCATATCGTGGTCGCGCCTGAGCGGCGCCTGCGTCGGGTCCCGCTTCGCCCCGAGTCATCCGTCACCCTGCACCCGTCAGGCCCCGGCCGCCCCCACGTGGCGCGCGATGCGCGATGCAAGGAAACGGATCTGCTCCGGCGGTATCTCGTGCCCGACGCCCGGCAGCACCTTCAGCGCCGCGCCCTCGATCCCCGCAGCGATCGCGCGCCCGTTCTCCGGCGGCAGGATCGGGTCGGCCTCGCCATGCACCACCAGCACCGGGCAGGCAATGTCGCGGAATCGTCCGGTCCAATCGCGGGCGCTGTCCAGTGTCGCATGGTTGAACATGCTGGCCGGGCTGTCGGTGCGCGCCAGAACCTGCCCGACGCGGGTGCGGGCCGCTTGCACATCGAACGCCGTGCCCGGCCCCGCGCAGAGCCGGTCGCTCTCCACAAGGAACTCCGTCACCGCCACCGCGTCCGACCAGTCGAGCGTGCCCAGCGCCCGGAAGTGATCCATGAAGGCGTCGGAGATATGGGGCAGCGGCGCGCCGTCCCAACCCAACGGCTCGGACGCGATCAGGCACAGCGACGCGATGCGCTCGGGCTGGTCAAGCGCCACCATCTGCGACAGGTAGCCGCCCAGAGACATTCCGGCCAGATGCGCCCTTTCGATGCCATATGCGTCGAGGATCGTGACGATATCTCCCGCCATGTCCTCGATCTTGTAGCGTGCGGCCCCCGGCGGCACGGTGGTGGAGCGCCCGGTATCGCGGTGGTCGAACCGGATCACCCGCAAGTTCTGGTCGGCCAATGCCGTGCAGAAGGCGTCGGGCCAGCCCAGCATCGACGCGGTGGCCCCCATGACCAGCACCAGCGCCGTGTCGCCCGCGCGCCCGAAGCTTTCGGTCGCGCGCACGCCGTCGACCGTCTCGACCATTCGCTCCATGCGCCTTCCCGCCCGCTCCGCGATGCCGGCATGTTAGGGAAAGCCGTTCCTGTCACAAGAGGTCATGGTCGAAGGTCGGGCCTGAGCAACTCCCTGGATGAACCCTATGCTCTAATGTAATATCACTCACTATCAATAACTTGACCTCAATCATCCATCCTGAGCGCCCTGTCCGCCCGGCCCTTTCCCCTTGCCGCCTTTCCCAACCGGGCGTAACCCTCCCATCATGCCCGACTCTTCGCCTCCGGTCCCCCAGAACCCCCTGCGCGGCATCGCGTTAAAGGTCGGGTCGGTGTGCATCTTCGTCTCCATGGCCAGCCTCATCAAGGCGACGGCCGGGGCGATCCCGCCGGGGGAGGCGGTGTTCTTCCGGTCGTTCTTCGCCATTCCGGTGATCCTCGCGTGGCTGCTGCTGCGGCACGACCTCGCCCACGGGCTGGAGACGCGCAACCCCATGGGCCATGTCTGGCGCGGGCTGGTGGGCACCTCGGCCATGGGGCTGGGCTTCGCGGGGCTGGGCCTGCTGCCGTTCCCCGAGGTGACGGCCATCGGCTACGCCGCCCCCATTCTCGTCGTGATCTTCGCGGCGATGTTCCTCGGCGAACAGGTGCGCCTGTTTCGCCTGTCGATGGTGGCGCTGGGCATGGGTGGCGTGCTGATCGTGCTGTCGCCGCGCCTGAACCTCGACCCTGCCACCGCCGACACGGCGCAGACGCTGGGCGCGGTGGTGGTGCTGATGGGGGCGGTCTGCGCCGCGTTGGCGCAGGTCTTCGTGCGCAAGCTGGTCCAGACCGAGCGGACGGCGGCGATCGTGTTCTGGTTCTCCATCACCGCCTCCTGCCTGTCGCTGCTGACCCTGCCCTGGGGCTGGGCCTGGCCCACGGGCGGGCAATGGGCGATGCTGGTGGGCGCGGGGCTGGCGGGCGGGGTGGGGCAGATCCTGCTGACCGCGTCCTACCGCCACGCCGACGCGTCCCTGATCGCGCCGTTCGAATACACCTCGATGCTGCTGGCCATCGGGGTCGGTTATTTCGTCTTCGCCGAAGTGCCCACCGCCACGATGCTGGCGGGGGCAGCGCTTGTCGTCACGGCGGGCGTGGCGATCATCTGGCGCGAGCGGCAACTCGGGCTGGAACGCCACCGCGCGCGCGGCGCCGGCACGCCGGGGGGCCATTGACGCGGGCCGGATGCCGCTACCGCTCCTGCGCGCCCTTGCCGGCGATGATCCGGTCGCGCGCCCGGGCGATGCGCGCCAGCTTCGTTGCCGCCTGCGTCGCGCCGTCCACCTGCAGCACGTAACTTCGCTGCCGCCCCGGCGTCAGGGCGGCGAAGGCGTCGGCCAGTTCCGGGTCGGCGTGCAGCGCCTCGACCGGTTCGTCGGCCCAGAGCCGCGCCGGGCAATCCGCCGTCTCGAACCGGTTGCAGCGCCCGCAGCCCTTGGTGAAATAGGCCTCGACCTCGGAGATCATCGCGGCTCTCCCATTCGTTTCAGCGATCTTGGCGCGTCGTCGCGATCCGTGCCACGCCCCGCGTTATACCCCGCGTCAGGCCCCGCGTCAGGCCCCGCGTCAGGCCCCGCGACAGGCCCCGCGTCAGGCCCCGACCGAAACCGATACCGACTGATCCACCAGCGTGATCGCCCCGAAGGCCGTCAGGAAGGCGGTTTCCGACGCATCCACCCCCACGCCGATCCGCGCGATGGTGTCGGCCGGGGCCATGCCGGTGGGATCGACCAGGTGCCAACTGCCCTCCAGGAACACCTCGGCCACGGCATGGAAATCCGGCGGCGTCACACCGGGGGCATAGACGCTGGCGAACCGGGCCGGGATGGTCGCGGCACGGGCAAGGGTGACAAGCACATGGGCCAGGTCGCGACATACGCCCTCGCGCTGCACGAAGGTATCGAGCGCGGTGGTCCGGCCGGTGCTGGACCCCGGTACATAGGCGATCGCGCCGTTCACCCAGTCGCGCATCGCCGCGATCTTCGCGCCGCCGTCCAGATGGCCGAATTCGTCCTCCACGAAGGTCTGGAACAGGTCCGAGGGGCAGAACCGCGACGGCATCAGGAACCGCACGACATCGCCCGGAAGCGCGCTTGGCGTGTGGTCCTGCAACGGGGCAAGCTCCAGCACCGGACGATCCACCACGACCGAAACGGAATAGTCGCACCGGAACCTGTCGGCGGCCTGGACCCAAAGGCGCCGCCCCGTCCCGTGTTCCGCCATCGCGGCCGCCGGTTCCCCGGGCAGGGCGGCATGCGACAGGTTCAGGGCATGGGCCTGCACCCGCTGGTCGGCAAGGTCGGCCACCTCGATCTGCAACAGCAGGTCGCAGGGCTCCACGATCTCGTAGAGCAGGTGCACGTCGATGGTCAGATTCATGGCGTTGTCCCCTTTGCTGGGCGCGGTCCGGCCGGGCGCGCCGCGATGGGCGGTCCCGGTCCGGTTCGGGTCTGTGCGGCGGCGCCATCCGTCAGGATGACGTTTAAGGTCCACGGATCGTTCCATCGGCCGCCGCGCGACGCGGCACCGCAGGGCTGAAGTGGCCGCACAGGGCGGCACAGGGCGGCACAGGGCCACACAGCGCCGCACAGGGCCGCACAGGGCGGCACAGGGCGGCAAGGCGCCCGCGTCAGCCCTGCGCGCGGCGGTAATCCTCTTCCGCAAGGTTGCCCTGTCGCGCCAGCAGGCCCTGAAGGCGTTGCAGCACCCGGCCCCGCGCCAGTTTCAGCGTCTGCAAGGCCAGCCGCGCCGACAGCGTGTTGGCCGACAGATCCAGCGTCACCTGCACCCGCGTCATGTCGGCGCGCAGGCTCAGGAACGTCATGTCGTAGCTGGCTTGCATGCCCCCGATCACGGTGGTGATCTCGCAACGATCCGGCCCGTCCAGCGCCACGATCTCCGAGGTCAGCGGCCGCATCCGTCCGCGCACCCTGATCGACCCGCGCCAGGCGCAGCCGACCTCGGGCGCGGTCCAGTTGCCGACGCGCGCCAGGTCCGCGCCCCGGCCCTTGGCCTCGGCCTCGATCCCCGAGAAGTCGGTAAACCGTGTCCATGTGATGTCCGCGGGGGCGTCCACATCCTCGGAAACCTTGAATTTCATGGTCTTGCCCCTCGTTGTCGCGCCCCTGCGCCGGTTTGCCGGGGCCGGGGCGTCGGCGTCAAGGCCAAGATCGGCTCAGATCAGCGTATCGGCCAGCCAGTGTTGCAACAGGAAATGCGCGATGGCACCCTTGCGGGCGGGCAGCATGTCGGGGTCGTTGTCGGCGAAGACCTCCAGCATGCGCGCGCGGCTGACCCATTGCGCGTCCTCGATCTCCTCGGGGTCAATCTCGATCTCGGTGGACAGCGCCGCGCCCCGGCAGCCGAACATCAGCGACGCCGGGAACGGCCAGGGCTGGCTGGCAAGGTAATCGACGCGGCCCACCAGCACGCCGCTTTCCTCGAACACCTCGCGGCGCACGGCGGCCTCGATCGTCTCGCCCGGCTCCACGAAACCGGCCAGCAGCGAATACATGCCTTCGGGCCAGCCGGGGGAGCGGCCCATCAACACGCTGTCGCCATGGGTGATCAGCATGATGACGACCGGGTCCGTGCGCGGGAAATGATGCCCGCCGCAACCGGCGCAATCGCGTTGCCACCCGGCCATGGACAGCGTGCTCTTGGCGCCGCATTTCGCGCAGAAGCGGTGCGTGGAATGCCAGGTCAGGATGGCGCGCGCGGTGGCGGCCAGTTCGGCCTCGCGGCGGTCCAGATGCATCATCAGGGCGCGCAACTCGCGGAAGCCCGCACCGTTCACCCTCTCGGCCGGGTGGACCTGCACCGAGGGGTCGAAGAACGCGCCAAGGTCCTTTTCCTCCACCTCCTTCGGGGTCCAGGCCGAAATGTCGAGCGCGAAGACCGGCCCGTCGCCCGCCGGGTCGAGGCCCAGCAGGACAGGCGTTTCGTCCGCCTTGGACAGGACCAGATCGGACATCGTGCGGAAGGCCAGGCGCCGGGCGTCGTCCGCGCCCTCCACCATCACCTTGCCGCGCCAGACCGGCAGGACGGGTGCGCCCTTGGCCAGCGCCTCGGACAGGCGCACCGTGTCGCGGCGCAGCGCCGCCGCCCGGTCAAGCCCCGACGTCCCGAAGGTCACGGTTTCCGCATCTCTCATCAGGGGACCTTTCCGCAGACGTCACACGCCATGGCTATGGCCCCAGGGCAACAGAGGCCGATTGTGGATAAGTATTCGCGCATCCGTGCCGCTTCCCCGTCGCGCCCGCCGTCGGGACACGTCACCGTGCAAGAACAACAGACTGGGACCAAGATGATCCAACCCGGGAAAATTGCAACCGGGCAGGAAGCTGCGACAGCGGACCGCGTGACCCTTCGGGTGCTCGCGACGACGGATCTGCATGCGCATCTGCTGCCCTACGACTACTTCACCGACAAGCGCGCACCTGGCATCGGCCTGGCGCGTCTGGCCGGTCTGATCGCGCGCGCCCGCGGCGACCTGGGGCCGGGCAACGTGCTGCTGGTGGACAATGGCGATACCCTGCAGGGCACGCCGCTGGCCGATACCGCCCTGTCCGAGATCGTGCCCGCGGGCCGCATGAACCCGATGATCGCGGCCATGAACGCCCTTGGATACGACGCCGCCACGCTGGGCAACCACGATTTCGATTTCGGGCTGGTCTATCTGGAATCCTCGCTGGCGCAGGCGGCATTCCCCATTGTCGCCGCCAATATCCACCGCTGCGACGGCACGACCTTCCTGCCGCCCTCCTGCCTGCTGACACGCCGCATGACCGACGCGGCCGGACAGGCGGTCGACCTGAAGATCGGCATCACCGGCGCATTGCCGCCGCAAACCGCCGACTGGAACAGGCCCCATGTGCAGGACCGGCTGTGCTTTGCCGATATCGCAACGGCCGTGTCCGGCCAGGTCCGCATCCTGCGCGCGCAGGGCGCGGATATCGTGCTGGTGCTGGCCCATAGCGGGCTGGGCGTTCTGCAGGCCGCCCCGATGACCGAGAACGTGGCGCGGCAGGTGGCGGCCCTGCCCGGTGTGGATGCGGTGGTGGCCGGACACACCCACATGGTGCATCCCGACGCGCCGCCTGCGCCCGTGGACGGAACGCCGATCACGCAGCCCGGCGCCTACGGATCGCACCTCGGCTATTTCGAATTGTTGCTGACCCGCGCGGCAGACTCCGACCCGCCATCCCAACCGTTATTCCCACCGTCCTCCCCCCCGTCCTCACCCCCGTCATCCTCTTGGCGCGTCGAGCGGGCCACTGCCGGAACCATCTCCGCCGCCGCCCGGCTGGTCAGCATCCCGGCCCGCTCCCCGTTGCGCCGGATCCTTGCTGACTATCCCGCCCTGCGCCGCACGGTCGCCCGCGAACACCGCGCCACGCGCGCCTTCGTCGCCCGCCCCCTCGGGACCACCACCGTCGCGCTCGAAACGTATTTCTCCACCCTCGCCCCCTGCGCCGCCACGCAGGTCGTCGCCGACGCCCAATGTGCCGCCGCCCGCCCGCTGATCGCGGACCGGCCCGGGCTTGCCGGGCTTCGGATCCTGTCCGCCGTGGCGCCCTTCAAGGCGGGCGGGCGCGGCGGCCCCGACAGCTACACCGATGTGCCGCGCGGCCCGCTGCTGTTGCGCCATGCGGCCGACCTCTATTTCTACCCCAACAGGCTCAGCGTGCTGCGGATCACCGGCGCCGGGCTGCGCGGCTGGCTGGAACGCTCGGCCTCGATCTATCACCGGATCGACCCGGACGACGACAGGCCGCAACCGCTGATCGACCACGATTTCGCACCCTACAATTTCGACCGGATCCACGGCCTGACCTGCGAAATCGACGTCTCGCGGCCCGCCCGCACCAATGCCGACGGCGACCGGGTCTTCGACACGCCGGGCCGGATCTTGCACCTGCGCTATGCCGATGGCACCCCCGTCCGCCCCGAGGACGAGGTGCTGGTGGTGACCAATTCCTACCGCGCCGCTGGCGGCAGGCACATGGAAACCGCCGACGCCGCCGACGAGGTGGTGACCGCCGAATTCACCGTCCGCGACGCGATCGCGCAGTATATCGCCACCGCCAGCCAGCCCATCGCGCCGCGCATTTCGCCCAGTTTCTCCCTGCGCCCCCTCGGTGGCGTTGCGGTGATCTTCGAAACCGGCCCCGGCGCATTGGCCTATCCCTGCCGGGCCGAGGCGCTGGGGCTCACGCCCCTGACCCGCCTTGCCGACGCGCGCGACGCGACCGGATTCCAGCCTTTCCTGAAGATGCTGTAGTTTTCGGCCCACCTGCACAAAATACTGGCAAAGCGCCCCGAAAAGCCGCAACTTTGTTGGCGACGTATCCCGAAAGACGGATGCGCGATTGACCTCGCCATGGCCCGGCGCGCCCCCTTCCGGGGCAACCCAGCCGGGCCGCGCACCGGGCGCTGCCCCGGCAACGATGGCGTTTGCCCGTCCCGTGCACGGTCGACGCCCCAACAAGGAGACAGACAACGTGTTCACCCGTATGCTGCCCGCGCTTGCAGGCGCGATCCTGTTTGCCGCCCCTCTCGCTGCCCCCGTCGCGGCCCAGACCGAGATCAACTTCGCCCTCGACTGGCGTTTCGAAGGCCCCTCCGCACCCTATCTCCTGGCTGTGGACAACGGCTATTTCGCCGCTGCCGGGCTGGAGGTCGAAGTGTCCGCCGGCGAAGGCTCGCTCGATGCGTTGCCCAAGGTCGCGTCGGGCGCCTTCCCGCTTGGCTTTGCCGACATCAACTCGCTGATCCGCTTCCTCGATCAGAACCCCGGCGCGCCGGTCACTGCCGTGATGATGGTCTATGACGAACCGCCCTTCGCCATTGTCGGTCGCGTGTCGCAGGGCATCTCGGGCATCGAGGATCTGGAAGGCTCCGTCCTTGGCGCACCGCCGCCCGATGGCGCCTGGGCGCAGTTCCCGATCCTGGCTGCGGTGAACGGCATCGACGTGTCCACCATCACGGTGGAACCGGTGGGCTTCCCCACCCGCGAACCGATGCTGGCCGAGGGCGCGGTCGACAGCGTGACCGGCTTCAACTTCTCGTCCTACCTGTCGCTCGCGCGCCTTGGGGTGCCCGAGGAGGACATCACCACGATCCTGTTCTCGGATTACGGGGTGGAACTTTACGGCAACGCGATCATCGTCAACACCGACTTCGCCGCCGAGAATCCGGACATCGTGACCGCCTTCCTTGACGCCGTGGCGCAGGGCTGGGCCGCCGCCATCGCGGATCCCGCCGCCGCCGCCGCCGCCGTCATCGCGCGCAATCCCGCCGGCGATGCGGATCTGGAACAGCGCCGCCTGCAACTCGCCATCGACGCCAACGTGTTGACGCCCTGGGTGATGGAGAACGGCATGGGCGGCGTCGATCCCGACCGCTTCGCCCGCGCGCTGGAGCAGTTGCG
>Ga0100398_1001759_pt1 | contig 18428 bp, 18 predicted proteins | sample CryGeymeta201522_FD_81568 | JGI IMG/M metagenome (GOLD analysis project Ga0100398, IMG submission 81568) | Groundwater microbial communities from Crystal Geyser aquifers in Utah, USA - Crystal Geyser metaG 2015-22 | ecosystem: Environmental > Aquatic > Deep subsurface > Groundwater | place: USA...
CTATTGCTCGGCGTTCAACTTCAAGGGCGGCGACCAGCAGAAGAAGGTCGGGCAATTGTCAGGCGGCGAACGCAACCGCGTCCACATGGCCAAGCTGTTGAAATCGGGCGGCAACGTCCTGCTGCTCGACGAGCCGACCAACGACCTGGACGTGGAGACGCTCCGCGCCCTGGAAGACGCCCTGACCGAATTCGCGGGCTGCGCCGTCGTCATCTCCCACGACCGCTTCTTCCTCGACCGCATCTGCACCCACATTCTTGCGTTTGAGGGCGACGCCCATGTCGAATGGTTCGAAGGCGACTTCTCGGCCTACGAGGAAGACAAGAAGCGCCGCCTGGGCCCCGACGCGCTGGAGCCGAAGCGGGTGAAGTACAAGAAGTTCGTGCGGTAAACTATTGTCGACGAGGCCATCCGGCCCTAAAATCGGCGGCATTGCAGAAAAGAAATTGTTTTTTTTGGCATGGCATTTCGCACCGTATACAGCGTCGCAGGTTGCATCATCTGGTTTGTCGGAGTGATGCAGGTGGCTCAATTCTTGGCGCGCCTGATAGTAGGGTTGGTCTACGGTGACCTATCGACCCTTTCACTCCGCGTCGGAATAACCGCCTACAATTCGCCCGCCCCTCCATTGATCGAGTTAGTTATCATGTTGGCAATGGCCCTGCCGGTCCTGTTTTTTGCGAGTGGACCGTGCTGGCGCGGACTTGCGGAATTGGAGAAGGAGCTTCGGCGGAAATGACTTTCAAGAAGTCCTGGACAGCCTATTTGCGTCTTGCGCTGGCGATCCTGTTCTGGATCGTTGTTCTGATCCTCGTCTATGCCTATCAGGACGCGGCCGTGACATGGGCCTTTCGTGAGAACGTTGGCTTGCAGACCGTTCTGATCGTTTGGCTGATTGCCAAGGTCTTGATCGTTTTGCGCATTGCGCGTCTGCTCTATAATATGGCATGGCTTCGGACTTTTGTGATCACGGTAGGCGATGACTTGGTATCGGTCCGACACGGTATCCTTCCTTGGACCAAGTTTCAGCGTCACTGGGATAGCGACCAGATGCACGAATGCCTTGTCCGTCAATCGGGTTTCTTCGGTTGGCTGTTTGGCACAGGCGACGTCATCATTGTCGGGACTGAGGGATCTACACACAAATACACGATGCCTGCGATTGGGCGTGCAGAGAAAGCGTGTGGAGCCATAAACACAATGCGTCGCGTTGCTCGAACACAAAAGCGCAGGGCTTAAGCGGGGATAGGAACACTCGCATTTCCCGCTTTGACCCAGATCAACGCTTCCACACGCCACACCCCCTATCCTCGCCTCCAACCCACCCCAACCGGAGGCCCCAACCATGTCCCACACCCCGCACGAGCTGCACGAGGAATTCCCCGACAAGCTCGACTCGCTGCACAAGCTCAAGGAAATCGACGGCAATTTCCGCCACCTCGCGGACCGCTACCACGAGATCAACCGCGCGATTCACCGAGCGGAGACCAATGTCGAACCCACCAGCGCCATCGCGGAAGAAAACCTGCGCAAGGAGCGGGTTCATCTCAAGGACCAGATCGCCGCGAAACTGGCTCAGGCCTGAAGCATCCGGCGCATCCCGGCCAATCACGCGCCTCCGCACCGCAGCATCTTGCCGAATCTCCAAAAATGCGCCATATGACCTCGGCGACCGTTACCGCACTCGATCTACTGTCTCCTCTACCAAGGCCTCAGTCTCGATCCTGCTAACACTGACGCCGAGCCGCCGCATGCACGCGGGCGGATAATTGTAAGGAGACACACGATGGCCAATGGCACCGTGAAATGGTTCAACTCGACTAAAGGCTTCGGCTTCATCGCGCCCGACACTGGCGGCAAGGACGTGTTCGTGCACATCTCTGCTGTCGAGCGGTCCGGCCTGACCGGCCTCGCCGACAACCAGAAGGTGACCTACGACCTCGAAGCCGGCCGCGATGGCCGCGAGAGCGCCGTAAACCTCAAGCCGGTCTAAGCGACCCGCATCGCAGGCTTCGGCCTGACCAAACGAATGGCGCGCCCGGCATCGGACGCGCCTTTTTTTGTGTCCGGGTTTGAGCGTGTCCGGGCGAATTGATCTACCATTGATATACCTGAAAGCCGGTTCCTGGGACCGGTTGGTCCCATCGGCGGCCTTGTTTTGGCGGCGCGCAAGGCGCGGTGCGGCGGGCCATCGGGGGGCGTCCACCCGCCTGCGCCGAAATCCGCGCAGCCGCGGGCAGCTTCGGCCAGTTTTCGCCAACCTTCTGAAACGGCGCGGGAAACCCAGAGCGCTATCGGATATCAGCGCGGTGACATTGCGTGGCAAAGCGGTCTGGCCCGACGATCAGGCCATCGCAACCCCACATCCCAAGGACGCCAAGATGACCCGCCATTCCGCCCCGACCAACGCCCCTCGCCGCCCCGAAAGCCCGATCCCCGCCAAGCCCGCACCGGTCCCGTTCCGCTTCACGGACTGGGCCGCGATCTGAGTCGCGGCGCGCAAAATGGCGTTTGTCAAGTCGGTGGAACATCCGCAGACTCCGCGCGCCCTGCCGTGTAAATTCAATGCAGAACAGGAGTTTACGCCATGACCAAACGCACCAAGCCGCCGGCCAGAACCGCCCCCAAGCCGTTCCGCTTCACCGATTTCGCCGCGATCTGACAGCGCCGGGTTTGCGGATGCGGACACGGGTTGCAACCGCGACACGGTCCAGGTTCGCGCTACGCGGCAAGAGGCCGCCGCCTGACCCGGACCCGGACTGAAGCCGTCAGAAGCGGAACGAAATCACAAGGGCCAAGGCGCAGATCATCCCGGCCCAGAGGCAGAAAAACATGGCCAGGCGCCCGAAAACCAGCCATTCGCGGACATCGTCGTCGTCGGTCAGCTGCTCGATCTTCGTGCCCTTGGCCATCGCATCGACCCGGGCCTTCATCATTTCATCGAAGCGCGACATCGGTTTGATCTCCATTTCCGTTTTCTTCGAGTAGTTTAGCGCCCCCGTGGCAGGTTTCCAGCTTGGGGCGACAACTTTGTTTTGCCGACACCGGATTCTCCGCTACACCTTTTTCGATCCCATCGCATAGGAGCTTCAACCATGCGCGCTTTCTTCACTGCCCTCGCCACGGCTTCGGCCTTTCTGCTTTCCCCACCGGCCCACGCCCAGGACATGCGCGAGATGCAGTTCGTGCTTGGGTTGATGGAGTCGATGAACCAGTTGAGCGTGCGCTTCAACCGGGAAGTCTGCGGATTCATCCTGCAGGATGCAGCGGGGAACTATTCCTCCACCAAGGTGTCATGGGGGGGCGAGGCCAGCTGCGCCTCACTGCCGATCGAGCCGGGCATGCGGGCAGTGTCGTCGTGGCACACCCATGCGGCCTGGGGCATCGGATATGATGGCGAGGTTCCCTCGATCCAGGATGTCGAAGGCGACATGCGGTTCGGCGTGAATGGGTGGGTCGCCACGCCCGGCGGGCGGCTGTGGTATGTGGACGGCACCACCGGTTTCATCATGCAGGCCTGCGGACGGGGCTGCCTGCCGGGGGATCCTGGCTTCTTCCCCGAGGAACACGGGCCGGTGGCGGAAAACTACTCGCTTGATGGACTCTACCAGCGCTTCGGGCGGTCGCGCTGAGGCGGCGATCGCGGTGCAAAAGCCCCCTTACCACGCGAAAAATGTGGTTAAATTCATGAGTTATGATGAAAAAGATATTTCCGGCAAGGTCTGGAGCGTGCCGCGTTCAGTCGCAGGCACGCGACCCGCTCTGACCTTTTGATACCGCACGTCCGAGACGCGCAAGACCGGTTTCCACTTCTGCGCGACGTGCTCTGGTCAACGGGTCGCTGCCATCGCATGCGAGGGCGCCCGTCGGCTTCCGTTCAGGTGCCTCGCACCGCCTGCCGGGCCGCTCAGGCAGCAGTGGCGAGCTTTTGCATATTGGCGAATGCGGGCATGGAGACCTCCTTTATCCGCTCATAGACCGCCTTCACGGCCGGGTCCGATCGATCGACCTCGCGGGCGGCGCGGCCAAATCCATCAAGGCGACACGCCGCGATCCAGGCTCTCAAATCGGGATGCTGCGACCAGGCGAACTGGTTCGTCACATTCACGATCTGGGACACGACCCAGCTATGGACCGTATCCGTCATGGGAACCGGCTTCGCGAGCGCATTCTTCACCGTGCCATCGTCGAAACCCGCCTCGATCCGGGCCAGCAGGGCAACGCTGAACGTCGGCTGGTAGAGGCGGATCATCTGCAGCGCAATGCGATCCGAATCGAAAATCGGCCACGTGTCGGTATGCCCCAAGGCGCGCGCCGTGCAGTCGATATAGAGCGTGCCGGGTTTTGCCGGGCAGGTCCCGCCGACAAGCCGCATTTCGTCGGGCTGGATCGCTTCGACATGACCCATCCGGACGATATCGCGCACCTCGCGCAGCCGGTCGACTTCCGCCATCGAAACCGATGCACCATGCATGATCGCCGGACGGACCGAGGGATCGAGGCGCATCCACAAACGGGCCGCTTCCATCCTGTCGGCAAGATCGTCGATCGACGTCGCGGCCATGACGGCTTCCATCTGGCGCAGCGTCCCACCGTAACTTTCGTGGTAAAAGGCACCGCTGGGTTGTGTGAAGGCGCGGTTTATCATCCAGGGATCGCGTGGCACCACCCAACGGATCTGCCCCGCGTCCGCCCCATGTTCAAGCAGCCAAAGAACGCTGTCCATGGCCGTCTTGCCCGCCCCCAGGATCGTGAAGGCGCCATGGAGCCGCGCCCGGTTCGGCAGGAAATTCGGCGGGATGCAGGCGACATCCTCCGCCACATCGAAGGCCCGCCGGTGCGTCAGCGGAATGCCGTTTTCAAGCAATCCCGCGTCAACAAAGCGGTGGCGCACGTCGATCCGGGTGATCTTGTCCGACAGCAATTGCCGCACGTCGCCGTTCCCGAGGTGTTCGGACATGGGCAGGAACCGCACCCGACCGGATTGCAGCAGCCGGTCGCGCATCACGGCGTGGAAATAGGTTGTGACCTCCTGGCCCGAGGCAAGTTCTTCGAACCCCTTGTTGAGGCCGGACGTGTCGATGCGTCCGCGGCCAAGGTCCAGGGACGGCACGCCGTAATAGGAAGAGGGTTGGTGAAGGCGCACGAACGGGTAGGCATCATTCCAGTGGCCGCCAGGCTTGTCGCGGCGATCCACCAGCGTGATGTGGGCGTCCGTTTCCGCCAGCAGCGTATCGGCAAAAGCAAGCCCGGATGCGCCCGCACCCGTGATCAGGTAGTCCGTTTGAAGCCTGTCCATCCCGCGCCCCACCCGTCATGGCGCGACTCTACAGACGGATACGGCGCTGGCATAGCTCAAATGTCTTCAGGATCGTGTTTTGCCCCCTTACTCCGCCGCGTCCTGATACGTCTCCAGCGGCGGGCAGGTGCATACAAGGTTCCTGTCCCCCGCCACATTGTCCACGCGGTTGACCGGCGGCCAGTATTTGTCCACCCGGAATGCACCCGGCGGGAAGCAACCCTGTTCACGCGAATAGGCACGGTCCCAGTCGCGGACGAGGTCCTCCATCGTGTGGGGTGCATGGTGGAGCGGGCTGGCCTCGGCGGCGATCTTGCCGGCTTCGACCTCGGCGATTTCCGCGCGGATGGCCTGCATGGCGGTGATGAAGCGGTCCAGTTCCGCCTTGGGCTCGGACTCGGTGGGTTCCACCATCAGGGTGCCCGCCACCGGCCAGCTCATCGTCGGTGCGTGGAAGCCGTTGTCCATCAGGCGTTTGGCGATATCGTCCACGGTAATGCCGGCCTCGGCGAAGGGGCGGGTGTCGAGGATGCATTCATGGGCGACACGCCCGGTCCTGCCCTTGAACAGGACGCCATAGGCACCCTCCAGCCGTCGCGCGATATAGTTCGCGTTCAGGATGGCGACCTTGGTGGCCTGCGTGATCCCCGCGCCGCCCATCAGGTGCACATAGGCATAGGAGATCGGCAGGATCGACGCCGAGCCGTACGGGGCGGCGGAGACCGGGCCCGGTGAAGCGGCCTTGTCGCCTGCGCCGACGGGGCCGCCTGTCTCCGGATGGCCGGGAAGGTGCGGGATCAGGTGCGCCTTGACACCGATAGGGCCCATGCCCGGACCGCCGCCGCCATGGGGGATGCAGAACGTCTTGTGCAGGTTCAGGTGGCTGACATCGGCCCCCAGGTCGCCGGGTTTCGACAGGCCCACCATGGCGTTGAGGTTGGCCCCGTCGAGATAGACCTGCCCGCCATGGGCGTGGGTGATGTCGCAGATCTCGCGCACCGTCTCCTCGAAGACGCCATGGGTGGACGGGTAGGTAATCATGCACGCGGCAAGCCGGTCGCCTGCGGCCTCGGCCTTGGCGCGGAAATCGGCGAGGTCGATATCGCCGTTGGCGGCCACCTTGACCACGACCACCTCCATCCCCGCCATCTGGGCGGAGGCGGGATTGGTGCCATGGGCCGACACGGGGATCAGGCAGACGTGGCGTTGCCCGTCGCCTTGGGCGCGGTGGTAGGCGGCGATGGTCAGCAGGCCCGCATATTCGCCCTGCGCGCCGGAATTGGGCTGCATCGACATGCCGTCATAGCCGGTGATCTCGCAAAGCTTGGCCGACAGGTCGGCCAGCATCGCGGCATAGCCCTCGGCCTGGTCGGCGGGCGCGAAGGGGTGCAGGGCGCCGAATTCGGGCCATGTCACCGGCATCATCTCGACCGCGGCGTTCAGTTTCATGGTGCAGGAGCCGAGCGGGATCATCGCCCGGTCCAGAGCCAGGTCGCGGTCGCTGAGGCGGCGCATGTAGCGCATCATTTCCGCTTCGGCCCGGTTCATGTGGAAGATCGGGTGGGTCAGGTAATCCGAGGTCCGAAGTTGGTCCTCGGGAATCGCGGGCGTGGCGGTGGCGGGGGCAAGCGGGACGCCGAAAGCGGCGCAGACGGCCTCCAGATGGGCCTCGGTCGTGACCTCGTCGACGCTGATGCCGATGCGGTCCGCGCCCACGTCGCGCAGGTTGATCCCGCGCGCCACGGCGGCGGCCATGATGCGGGACTGCATCGCGCCGACATCGACCGTCATGGTATCGAAGAAGGTTTCGCTTTCGGGGGGATACCCGCCCGCGCGCAGGCTTTCCGCCAGCCGGGCCGCGCGCAGGTGCACCCGCTCGGCAATGGCGCGCAGGCCCATCGGCCCGTGGAACACCGCGTAGAAGCTGGCCATCACCGCCAGCAGCGCCTGCGCGGTGCAGACGTTGGATGTCGCCTTCTCGCGGCGGATATGCTGTTCGCGGGTCTGCAACGACAGCCGGTAGGCCTTGCGCCCGTGGCTGTCGACCGACACGCCCACGATCCGCCCGGGAAGCGAGCGCTTCAGCGCGTCGCGGCACGACATGAAGGCCGCGTGGGGGCCGCCATAGCCCAGTGGCACACCGAAGCGCTGCGCCGAGCCGATGGCGATATCGGCCCCCATCGCGCCCGGCTCCTTCACCAGCGTCAGCGCCAGCAAGTCCGTGGCCACGACCGCGATGGCCTTGGCCGCGTGCAGGGACGCGATCTGCGCCGAGGGATCGGCAAGGCCGCCATGGGTTCCCGGATACTGGAAGATCGCCCCGAACACCGCCGCCGCGTCCAGCGTATCGGCGGCCCCGACCACAACCTCGATCCCCAGCGGCGCCGCGCGCGTCCGGATCACCGCGATGGTCTGCGGGTGGCATCCCTCGTCCACGAAGAACGCGCGCGCCTTCGACTTCGCGGCCCTCTGCGCCATCACCATCGCCTCCGCCGCCGCCGTCGCCTCGTCCAGCAGCGAGGCATTGGCGACCTCAAGCCCGGTCAGGTCCGCCACCATGGTCTGGAAGTTCAGCAACGCCTCCAGGCGGCCCTGTGCGATCTCGGGCTGGTAGGGCGTGTAGGCCGTATACCAGGCCGGGTTTTCCAGCACGTTGCGCTGGATCGCGGGCGGCGTGTGGGTGCCGTAGTAGCCTTGCCCGATCATGCTCACCATCGGCTTGTTCTGCGCCGCGATGGCCCGCATGTGGTCCAGCAACTCGGCCTCCGACAGGGCCGGCCAATCCAGCGCCCGTGTCTGCCGGATGGAGGAAGGAACCGTGTCGTCGATCAGCGCATCAAGGCTTTCCGCCCCGACCGCCGCCAGCATCTCGGCCATTTCAACGGGCGAGGGGCCGATATGTCGGCGATTGGCGAAATCGGTCGGGTCGTAATCGGTCGTCGTCCAGGGCATGTATCGGCTCCATTGGCAGGGCGCAGGGGCCCTTGCTCATTCATCTTGGCGCATAAACTCCGGGGGGCGCGCGGAACGCGCGGGGGGCTGGCCCCCATTGCGACGCCGCCGCTGCTCACTCCCCGATATGGTCCTTGTATTCGTCCTCGGTCATGTAATCGTCGAGCGCGCGGGGATCATCGACCTTGATCTTGAAGAACCACGCGTCCCCCATTGCATCCTCATTGACCAGCGCCGGGTTCTCGACGATCGCCGTGTTGACCTCCACGATCTCGCCGTCCAGCGGGGCAAGAATGTCGGAGGCGGCCTTCACGCTCTCGATCACCACGATCTCGTCCCCCTTGGCGACCTGGGTTTCGATTTCGGGCAGTTCCACGAACACGACATCGCCCAACTGGCTGGCGGCATGTTCCGTGATGCCGACGGTGATGATATCGCCGTCTTCCTTGAGCCATTCGTGGTCTTCGGTGAATTTCATTGAGGGATCTCCGTGTGTCTCAGCGTTTGTAGCCGGGTTGCGTGAAGGGCAGGCGGGCTTGTGCGGCGGGCAGGCGCTTGCCGCGCACCGCGCCGAAAAGTGTGACGTCGGGCGGGGTGCCCGCGTCGATCAAGGCCAGCGCCATGGGCGCGCCGAGGGTCGGGCCGAACCCGCCCGAGGTGACATGGCCAACAGGTTTGGCGGCGTCTTCGCCGGCGTAGATCTTGACGCCCGCGCGCATGGGGGCTCGACCGTCTGGCAGCAGGCCGACACGGCGACGGGGCGCGCCATGTTCGATCTGGTCAAGGATCACCGCCGCTCCCGGGAACCCGCCCGCCCGCGCGCCACCGCGGCGGCGGACCTTGCCGATGGCCCAGGCCTGGCCCGCCTCCACCGGCGAAACGCCCGTATCCATGTCCTGCCCATAAAGCGGCAGCCCGGCCTCCAGCCGCAACGAATCCCGTGCGCCAAGGCCGATGGGTGCGACCCGGTCATCGGACAGAAGCGCCCGCGCAAAGGTCTCTGCGGCAGACGTCGGCACCGAGATCTCGAACCCGTCCTCGCCGGTATAGCCCGAGCGGCTGATCCATAGCTCCGTCCCGGCCCAGACGTGGCGCTGGCTGTCCATGAACCGCAAGTGCGCCACCGCCGGAACCAGGGCCGCAAGGACAGCTTCCGCCTTTGGTCCCTGAAGCGCCAGAAGCGCGCGATCCGTGATCTCGACCACCCCGTCGATATGGGCCCGCAGATGCGCCAGATCGGCGTCGCGGCAGCCCGCATTGACCACGACGAACAGCCCGCCGGGGACCCGCGCGATCATCAGGTCGTCCAGCACGCCGCCCGCGGCATCGGTGAAAAAGCCATAGCGTTGCCGCCCGTCGTCCAACCCCAGAACATCCACCGGCACCAGCGCCTCCAACGCCTCCGCCGCGCCGGCGGGCAGCAGGACCTGCCCCATGTGGCTGACATCGAACAGGCCCGCATTCTCGCGCGTCCACAGGTGCTCGGCCATGACACCGCGTGGGTACTGGACCGGCATGGAAAAGCCCGCGAAGGGCACGAATCTCGCGCCCAACTCCGCGTGCAATCCCTCCAGTTCCAATGTCTTCAGATCGTCGCCCGCCATCGTTTTCGCCCCGCGCCATCCATGTCCGGGTCTTGACTGGCCCGGCATCTGTCCCACGCCATGCCGGCGTGAAATGATGCCCCCTCTGTCCGTTCGCCTGAGATCGTTATCCCTTCGGCGGAGGAGTTCCCCCCTCACTCTCCAGAGTTTTCTTGCACGCCGCAGGTCCTTTTGCCTGAGAGTTTACCGGGGCGGTTGCTCCTTCGGCCCGGGCGTCGGCGGATGCCGCGCGCCCATGTCTCCCTGCGATCATGCGGCAGACCATATGGAGCATTGGGACCGCGATCAAGAGGGCTTGATCGACGGTCTCTATTGCCCCATTCGAGGCATCATGACCGCCCCTGTGACCGCCCCTGTGCCCCCCTCTGCCACCGACCCGTTCTTCTTCGGCTATGGCAGCCTCGTGAACCGCCGCACCCATGCCTACCCGCAGGCGATGCAGGCCTATGTGACCGGCTGGCGGCGGGTCTGGCGCGGCACCCGCCTGCGCAAGGTGGCGTTCCTGACGGTGGAGCCCGATCCGGCGGGTGAAATCGCGGGCCTGATCGCGTCGGTTCCCGGCAATGACTGGGCCGCGCTGGACCGGCGCGAAGGGGCCTATGCCCGGCACCGGGTCGACCGGATCCGCTTCGGTGATCCCGCTCCGCGAGATGTGCAGATCTACGCGGTGGAGCCGCATCTGGCGGACGACGGGACGCACCCCATCCTGCTCAGCTATCTCGACACGGTGGTGCAGGGCTACCTCGATGAATTCGGCGAACAGGGCGCGCGGGGGTTCTTCGATGGAACCGGTGGCTGGCACCTGCCGATCACCGATGACCGGGCCGCGCCGATCTATCCGCGCGCCACGGTTCTCAGCCCGGCCGAGCGCGCTTTCGTGGATGCGAACCTGTCGCGGGTGCGGGCCTAAAGCGTCATGTGCCGCGCACGGGCCCCCCGTTCGATCGCCGCGGCATGGAGGCGGTCTATGTTCAGGGCGTGGCGCAACTCTTCAAGGTAGCGCAACTCGGCCTGCGCGGTCGCGCCATCGGCGGCCGCGACATCGCAGGCCAGCGCATAGGCGGTTTCGAACAGCCGTTCGGGCAGGACGTCCTTCACCATGCCGAACAGCGCATCAAGGCCGTCTTCCTCCTCGAACAGGTCGAACACGATGCCCGCCACGCGCCGCATCCGGTCGGCGTCATAGGTGCCGAACATCGGCAGGTAGTTCACGATCTGCTCGATCGACAAGAGCTCGGCCGTGCGGATGGTTTCGTCCGAGACGGAGATCCCGACCATGACGGCCACGAGGCTGTCTTCCGGGCTGAAGCTTTGATCTGTCATGGCGGTGTCTCCATTCCTGCGCGACTGGTCATTTATTGACGACGGGCGCGGCAAACAATAGGTGCTGTCGCGGACCAATGGTCCGACAGGTGCTGTCGCGGGCCAATTCGCCCGCAGTCTCAGGAAGCTTTCCCATGACCGATCTGCGTGACGCTGCAATGACCTCCAGGGCCTGGCCCTTCGAAGAGGCGCGCGCCGTGCTGAAACGCTACGAGAAGTCCCCGCCCGAGAAGGGCTATGTCCTGTTCGAAACCGGCTACGGCCCCTCCGGTCTGCCCCATATCGGCACCTTCGGAGAGGTCTTGCGCACCACCATGGTGCGCCGCGCGTTCGAGGTGATTTCCGACATCCCGACCCGGCTCATCTCGTTCTCCGACGATCTCGACGGCCTGCGCAAGGTGCCCGACAACGTCCCCAACCGCGAGACCATGGCCGGTTCGCTACAGATGCCGCTGACCTCCGTGCCGGATCCGTTCGGCACGCATGAAAGTTTCGGCCACCACAACAATGCCATGTTGCGCCGGTTCCTCGATACCTTCGGGTTCGACTACGAATTCTATTCCGCCAAGGAATTCTACGAATCGGGCCGGTTCGACGACACGCTTCGACTTGCGGTCGAGCGGTATGATGACCTGATGGCGGTCATGCTGGCCTCCCTGCGCGAGGAACGCCGCAAGACCTATTCGATCTTCCTGCCGATCCACCCCGAGACCGGCCGCGTGCTCTACGTGCCCATGAAATCGGTCGATCCGGTCAACCACACCATCACCTTCGATGACGAGGCGGGCCGCGAATGGACGCTGCCGGTGACGGGTGGCCGCGTGAAGCTGCAATGGAAGCCCGATTTCGGCGCGCGATGGGCGGCCCTTGGCGTGGATTGGGAACCCTATGGCAAGGAACACGCGCCCAACACGGCGATCTATTCGAAGATCTGTTCCATCCTTGGCGGGCGGCCACCGCAGGTGTTCACCTACGAGCTGTTCCTGGATGAGGTGGGCGGGAAGATCTCCAAATCCCAAGGAAATGGCCTGACGATGGATGAATGGCTGACCTATGCCTCGACCGAGTCGCTCAGCTACTTCATGTATGCCAAGCCGAAGACGGCCAAGCGGATGCATTTCGACGTGATCCCCAAGGCCGTCGACGACTACCACCAGCAACTGCGCGCCTATGCGACGCAGGATACCGCTGCGCGTCTGGCGAACCCCGTCTTTCACATCCACGGCCACAACGTGCCAGCGTCCACGATGATCGTCAGCTTCGCCATGCTGCTCAACCTCGCCGCCGTGGCGGGGGCTGCGGACAAGGACGCGCTCTGGGGCTTCATCCGCCGCTACGCGCCCGATGCGGGACCCGAGACCCACCCGGATCTGGACCAGGCGGCAGGCTTCGCGGTGCGCTACTACAACGACTTCGTGAAACCAACGCGGGTTTTCCGCGAAGCGCGCCCGAACGAGATGGCGGCATTGGACGACTTGGCGACGCGCCTGCGCGCCTATGACGGTCCGGTCGAGGACGAGGCGTTGCAAACCCTTGTCTTCGCGGTCGGCAAGGATCACGGCTTCGATCCGCTGCGCGACTGGTTCAAGGCGCTCTACGAGGTGCTGCTGGGCGCATCCCAGGGGCCGCGCTTCGGCGGGTTCATCGCGCTCTACGGGGTGAACGAGACGGTGAGCCTGATCGAGGACGGGATGGCGGGGCGATTGATCACCTGAAACTTTCCGTGCGGGCACTACGTGTGTTGAAATCATCACGTGACCTTGAACCCAGGAGGCCCCCATGACCCGCGTACTTGCCCTGTCCGTCTTCCTTGCCCTGAGCCTTGGCGTGATTGCAGCCTTCGTCGCGCCGCGCCCGGCGGCGGCGCAGGAGTTGTTGGCCCCGAACCCCGAGATCGAGGCTGTCATCGGTGGTCAGCTCGACGCGTTCCGGGCGCAGGACCTGCCGCGCGCATGGGGATATGCCAGCCCGACGATCCAGGGCATGTTCGGCAGCATCGAGCGGTTCGGACAGATGGTGCAGCAGGGCTACCCGATGGTCTGGACCCCCGGGGCAGTCGAATTCATCGACTTGCAGACCTTTGGGGGCGTCATTGTCCAGCGGGTGGAGATCGTGGACCAGGACGGTGCGGTGCATTACCTTGGCTATGCGATGATCCAGACCGACGAGGGCTGGCGCATCAGCGGTGTCCAGATCCTGCCCGCGCCCACCGTGGCGGCCTGACGCCTCGGCGGGGGTCGGGTCGGGCAGCCCCATCGAGCGGACGGAAGCCGCGCTGCGGTCGCGCATGCGACACTTGCCAGGATGAAGGGGCAAGGCGTGCGGCCCAGACGGGCGCGGCGCGTTTTCCGGGCAGCCTTAACCTTCGCTTAACCCCCTTGGCGTAAACATGAACCTGCAACCCGGGATTCGGCTGTTCCAGTCAGCCGCCCCCGGGCCGATTTCAGACATTGCAAAACAACCGAGGTGACCGTTCTGGGCGCCTCGGTTGCCCTGTCCGGTCGATGGATGACGCGGGCCGCCCCCAAAGGTGCCTGTCCCGTGCGGAAAAGGGGTATGACATGAACCAGGTGATCACCGACGGCCTTATTCTGATGCCGCCATCGTTTGCTGCCGGGCTGGCCCAGTGGTCGCGCACCGACGGCACGCCGGGCAGCGACACATGGGCCACCGCGCCCAATGCGGCCATCGTGGCCGCTGACAGCGATTTCGGTGATTGCCTCGAGATCCTGAAGGTCGACGCGACAACGCGTCTGCGCTGGGTCGGCAACACGCCGATCATTCCCGGCACCTACCTGCGCGTGTCGGCGCGGCTGAAGGTGCTGTCGGGCAACCTGCCCGATGTGCGCATCGGCGCCTGGCCGGGCAATGGCGCGAACGCCTATGTCCCCGGTCTGCCCGAGGCCGGTCCGGTGGTCGATATCGCCTCCTACGGCACTATCGTCACGGTCACCGCAATCCTCGGCACCGGCCAGCGCGGTGGCGTCGATCTGGCCTGGGGCACGGATCCCAGCTTCGCCCATGTCGGTCTCGACCTGATCGGCCCCAATGGCGGGCAGGTGCGGATCGAAAGCGTGACGGTGGAAGATGTCACCTCCGTCTTCCACCGCAAGCTGATGGATTGGGTCGATGTGCGCGACTATGGCGCGATCGGCGATGGCACCACCGATGACCGTGCCGCCTTCGCGGCCGCCGATGCCGCCGCCGCCGGGCGCGAGGTGCTGGTGCCCTCCGGAACCTATTTCATCGGCTCCAACCTGACCTTGACAAATCCCGTCCGCTTCGAGGGCAAGATCACGATGCCCGACAATGTCCGCCTCGCGCTGGACGAGAATTTCGATCTCGATGGCTATGCGGAGGCTTTCGGGGACGAGGTCATCGGCCTCAGGAAGGGTATCCAGCAGCTGTTCAACCAGTCCGAATTCGAGGCCTTCGACCTGTGCGGGCGCCGTATCGTCCTTGACGCGCCGCTGGATGTGCAGGCGATCGTCGAGAACAAGAACACCTATGCCAACCGCCGTGTCATCCGGAACGGCCAGTTCACCGCGGCCTCCTCGGCCGCATGGACGGACGAGGTGCAGACGCGCAGCGCAAGCTGGACGTCCTCTGCGGCGTTCGAGCTGTCGGGCGTGTCCAACGCGGCCTCCATCAAGGTCGGCTCCCTCGTGACCGCGCCGCAGGGCGTCGGGCGCGAGGTCTATGTCCGCGCTGTCAACGCGGCGCAATCGAAGGTGTTCCTGTCCGCGCCGCTCGGCAGGCCGCCGGCGACCCAGAGCTATACCTTCACCCGCTTCAAATACATGCTCGACTTTGTCGGCTTCGAGAACCTGCAACGCTTCATCATCTCGGATATCGAGTTCCTTTGCGGGGGAATGTGTTCCGCGATCATGCTGCCGCTCGACGGGCTCGTGTTCCAGGTCCAGGATTGCTATTTCACCGGCCCGAAGGACCGCTGCATCACCTCTGCCGACGAAGGCTGCCAGGGCATGCAGATCGACCGCTGCCAGTTCCTGTCCAACGAACAGACCCTCAACGTGCCGGACCGCAAGTCGATCTGTTTCAACATCAATTCCAGCGATTGCAAGATCCGCGACAACCGGGCCAACAAGTTCCTCCATTTCGGGGTGATCTCGGGCTCCGGCAACATCATCTCGGGCAACCACTTCTTCCAGGGCGACGGGATCGAGGAAGGCGTGCGCTCGCCGGGTCTGGTGATCGCGGATGCCAATGCCAAGCTGACCTTCACCGGCAACTACGTGGACAATTGCTACCTCGAATGGACCAACGAGAAGGACCCGAGCCCCGATTTCTCCAGCGGCCTGTCCTTTCATGGCCTGACCATTCAGGGCAACATCTTCTTCGCCACCAACACGGCGCCCTGGATGCGGTTCATCTCGATCAAGCCGATGGGGACGGATCATTTCATCAACGGCCTGTCGATCACCGGCAACCTGTTCAAGAAGACCAGCGGCGCGCAACTGGATGCAGTGGAAGGCGTGGATACGTCCGTCGCCAATCTGGATCTCGCCCGCACCGCCGATCTGCAATTCGACGGCAACACCTTCCACGGCATCATCAAGCGGACGGAAAACCCGGTCTATGTCCGCGCGGTAGAGGCGACGGCGACGCAGACCTGGAATGTCGATCTGTCCAATTACTTGCCGTTTGGCGCGCCGGTGAAATACGCCCTGTCGGTGATGCCCGATGGTCCGATGCGGACGGCATCCAACGTCGTCACCTATACCGCGCCCTACGCACAGGGGTTGCAGGGGGTCAACGGCCAGACCTTGCGGGTCACATGGTCGACCGCGCTGAAGGGGGCGGCTTTCGTTACGGCGCGCTGCGACAACTAGGCCCGGGCAGTATCGCTTGAGGATGACGAATGGACCCCGGGGCGCTTGAATGCCGCTCCGGGGTTTCCCCGTGCAGTCGGGCGCGCTAGATCGCACGGGGCTGTCGCATGTCGGAAGGGTCCTGCCCATGCTGCCCCTCGAAAACGTCCGGGATTACCCGCGCCCCCCGGCTCTGGAGCCGGTCGCAGACCGCTTGCGCGCGCTCTTCGCGGGTGTTCCGGTGGCCGACAGCGTTGCCGGGTTGCGGGTGCTGGAGACGCATCACGCGCCCACCTATTACATCCCGCCCGCCGATATTGTGATGTCCGCCCTGGTGCCGTCGACGCGGCAGACCTTTTGCGAATGGAAGGGCAGGGCGGTCTATTTCGATCTGGTCCTGAACGGCACGCGCGCGCCCAATGCAGCGTGGTCCTATCCCGCGCCCACGACCCGGTTCGCGGCCCTGCGCGACCATGTGGCGTTCTATGCGACCGCGCTGGAGGCGGCCTTTGTCGGCACGATCAAGGTGGTGCCGCAGCCGGGCGATTTCTATGGCGGATGGGTCACGCCGAACCTGACGGGCCGCATCAAGGGCGCGACCGGCACCTTGCACTGGTAGACGGCGACTATTCCGCCGCCGCATACTGGATGAACAGCGCCGCGCTGACATAGCGGGTCAGTTCCGTCCACGTGTCGGGGTCCGTCAGCGACAGGATGTCTTCGGTCACGCAATAGCCGTAGCGCAAGACCTCGCCATCGACCGTCTCGAACACCAGATGCGCGCCATCGCTGCTGACCTGCGCCCGTTTTTCGCAGGTCCAAAGGCGCGTGCCACCCTCCCGCAAGCCCCAGATCCCGGTCACGCCGGGGCCATCCGGGGCGTCGGCAAGCAGGATCGCCACGGCGTGATCGTCGGTGAAATCCCAGCCGTCGCCGGTGGTCTCCTCGCGCCAGGTGCCGACGGGCGTGGCGCCTTCGCCCAGGGTGCGCAGATAGCGCCGCCCACCCCAGATCATCACCGCGCCGTCCCGCTGGAAGACCAGCGGATCGTCCGGCTCGGCGATGAAATAGGCGCCCGTGGCGGTGATCTCGTAGGTTTGCGGCTCGCCGGGAAGAAGCCAGATGCCGGCAAGCTGCGGGTCGATGGATGGGTCGCTCATGGCCGAACAATGGCACGGAACCCCGACCGCTGCCTATCGCCGCTTGCGCGACAATGTTCAGGTGAGTCCGTCATGCCACAAGGTCGCGTGCGGACAGCCGGTAGGCCTTGCCGAACCCGCCGTTGAGAAGCGCCGAACAGGGGGCGAAGCGCACCAGCCGGAAATCCCCGAAATCGTAGTAGAGGCGCGCTTTGGGCAGGCGATGCAGGTAATGGTCCTTCAGCGCGCCCTTGTCCGCCGGCTGCGCCTCGGCCAACAGGGTCAGGCGGGGATGGCTCAGCGGATCGCCCCTTGGCGTCGGCTCTCCGATCAGCAGCGAGCAGGCAGGGTTGGCGTCCAGCGCAGAGGTATGGCTCGACAGGGTCGAGATCAGCGTCAGCGGCAGGCCGTCCGGCCCGGCGATCAGGGCGATGCGCGTCACCACCGGCAGGCCGCTGTCCGGGTCCAGCACCGCCAGCGCCGCGAAGCGCGCGGCCGCGATCAGGCCACGCGCCAGGCTGCGGGCCTCGTCATCGGTGGGGCGGATCGGATCGGTCGGGGTCTCGGCCATGGCGGCAAGCTAGCAGGCGCCGCGATCCGGGGCGAGGGGCGCTGTCGGCGGCCGGGGCATGTGGCTCAGAACTCGCGCCAGATGGCCAGCGTCAGGCCGACGGCATCGCTGCCCGTCAGCGCGGCGCGCGCGCCCAACCGCACAGAGACGTCCTCCCCCAGCCCGATCAGGATCGAGGGCGAGACGCTGACAAGCGGGTCCGCATCCGGCCAATCCTCCGCCTTGACCGAGAAGATCGCCGAGACGGACTGCGACAGGCTGAACCCTGCGGTCGCCTCGGCCTGCCAGATGGTGTTGTCCAGATCCAGGTCATGGGTCGCAGTCAGGTCCAGATTGGTCCAGCCGCCTTGATGGCGCATTGGCATGTACCATGCGGCGCCGCCCGCGCCGAAGCCGCGCCCGATGGAGGCGCCAAGGCGCACCAATCCCGTCACGTCGCCATCGCCGACCTGCCGCGCGCCGGCCCCCGCCTGCACCGCCATCTGCCAGACGGCGTCGGGCGGTGTCAGCGTGTAGCGCACGAAGCCGATCGCCTCGCGGCTGGCCTCGCCCCGGCCGATATCGGCGCCCAGGGTCAAGCTGCGGCCAAGGCCAAGCTCCCCATACAGGCTCACATAGGTTTCCGGCTCCCACAGCCCGGCCAAGATGTCCGAAGGGGCCTCCTCCGCCGAGATCTGGAGCGAGACGAAGGAATCGCCCGCCGCGCGC
>Ga0100398_1001763_pt1 | contig 18420 bp, 17 predicted proteins | sample CryGeymeta201522_FD_81568 | JGI IMG/M metagenome (GOLD analysis project Ga0100398, IMG submission 81568) | Groundwater microbial communities from Crystal Geyser aquifers in Utah, USA - Crystal Geyser metaG 2015-22 | ecosystem: Environmental > Aquatic > Deep subsurface > Groundwater | place: USA...
CCCCCCCCCCCCCCCCGCCCCCGCCCCGGGGCCCCCCCGGCCCGGGCGCCCCCGTGGCGGGCCCCCCCCCCCCGGCCTTTTGCCGCGCCCGCCCCCGCCCCCCCCCCCCCCCCCCACCACCTCGCCACTCCCGGGCGGCCCCGATGGCTTCTCTGTGCCCCAAATACTCCCGCCGGAGGCGTCGTGACCTGCGCCTCTGGCCGGGTCCGGTGGCAAGGGCGCTTGCACCCGTGCGGCCCTGTCCTTAAACCTGTCGGGCAATGACGGGGGCACGGATGCAACTGGATGATGTGACGCAGCGCGGACTGGTGCTGCTGGGGTGTGGCAAGATGGGCTCGGCGATGCTCGCGGGCTGGCTCAAGGCCGGTCTGCCGGCCACATCGGTCTGGGTGATCGACCCGCAGCCGTCCGCCTGGCTGACCGCGCAGGGCGTGCATCTCAACACGTCGCTGCCGCGCGCGCCGGCCATCGTTCTGGTGGCGGTCAAGCCGCAGATGATGGGCGCGGCGCTGCCCACGCTGCAGGCGCTGGGCAATGGCAACACGCTGTTCCTGTCGGTCGCCGCCGGCACCGCCATCGCGACCTATGAGGATGTGCTGGGCGGCCGCACGCCGATCATCCGCGCCATGCCCAACACCCCCGCCGCCGTCGGGCGCGGCATCACCGCGCTGATCGGCAACAGCGTCGCAACAGAGGCGCAGATGGAACTGGCCGAAGCGCTGATGGCCGCCGTGGGCCAGACGGTGCGGCTCGAGACCGAGGCGCAGATGGATGCGGTCACGGCGCTCTCGGGGTCCGGCCCCGCCTATGTGTTCCACCTGATCGAGGCGATGGCGGCGGCGGGCGTGGCCGAAGGGCTGGCCCCCGACCTTGCCATGCGGCTGGCCAGGGCCACCGTGGGCGGCGCCGGCCAACTGGCGGAAACCGCCGCCGAGACGCCCGCAGAGCTGCGCGTCAACGTCACCTCGCCCGGCGGCACCACGCAGGCGGGGCTTGCCGTGCTGATGGACGCGGCCAGCGGCTTTCCCGCGCTCCTGCGCCGCGCCATCGCCGCCGCCGCCGCGCGCTCGCGGGAGCTTGGCCGTGGATAACATCAGCTTTGACGATTTCCTGCGCGTCGATGTGCGCGTTGGCCGCGTGACCCGGGCCGAACCCTTTCCCGATGCGCGCAAGCCCGCGATCAAGCTCTGGATCGACTTTGGCCCCGAACTGGGCGAGAAAAAGACCTCCGCCCAGATCACGGTGCATTACACGCCCGAGGCGCTGATCGGGCGGCAGGTGCTCGCGGTGGTCAATTTTCCGCCCCGCCAGATCGGCAAGTTCATGTCCGAGGTGCTGGTGCTGGGTCTGCCGGATGAAAACGGCGCCGTGGTGCTGATCGGCCCCGGCCACGAGGTGCCCCTGGGAGGGCGGTTGCATTGAAAAAGCTGCTCATCACACGGCCCATCGCCGAACCGGTGCTGGCCGAGGCGCGCGCGCTATTTGACGTGACGCTGGCCGAGGCGCCCCTGACCGAAGCCGCCGCCGCGCAGGCGCTGCACGACTACGACGCGATCCTGCCGACGTTGGGCGATGCCTTTACCGCGGCGGCCTTTGCCGCCGCTGGCGCGCAGCCGCGTTGCCGGATGCTGGGCAATTTCGGCGTGGGCTACAGCCATATCGACGTGGTCGCCGCGCGCGCGCACGGGGTGGCGGTCTCCAACACGCCCGATGTGCTCACCGATGCGACGGCCGATATCGGCTGGACGCTGATCCTCGCCACTGCGCGCCGCGCGGGCGAAGGCGAGCGGCTCGTGCGGTCGGGGCAATGGGGCGGCTTCGGGCCGAAATCCATGCTGGGCACCCATGTGACGGGCAAGGTGCTGGGCATCGTCGGCATGGGCCGCATCGGGCAGGCGGTGGCCCGGCGCGGGCACTTCGGCTTTGGCATGCCGGTCATCTACTACAACCGCTCGCCAAAATCGGCGGGCCTGCCGGCGCGGCAGGTGGCCGAGCTGACGACCCTCATGGCCGAGGCCGATTTTGTCGTCGTGACCGTGCCGGGCGGGGCGCAGACCACGCATCTGATCGACCGCGCGGCGCTCGCGGCGATGAAGCCCACGGGCATCTTCGTCAATATCGCGCGCGGCGAGGTGGTGGACGAAGAGGCGCTGATCGACGCGCTGGCGGCCGGGGCGATCGCGGGCGCGGGGCTCGATGTCTATGCGCAAGAGCCGCATGTGCCCGAGCGCCTGCGCGCGCTGGACAACTGCGTGCTGCTGCCGCATCTGGGCTCGGCCACCACCGAAACCCGGCAGGCGATGGCGCAGATGGCGCTCGACAATATCAAGGCCTGGGCCGATGGCGGCCTGCCGCCGCAGCGGGTGAACTGAGAACAGGCGGCCCCGCGCGCGGCCCCTGCGTGCCGCAAGCGCAACAAAAGGCCTGCCGCGCCGGCGGGATGGACCCGGTGCAGCACCCGACCCAGGACCCGGCCCAGCACCCGACCCAGGACCCGGCCCAGGACCCGGGCCAGCACCCGGGCCAGCACCCGGCCCAGGACCCGGCCCAGGACCCGGCCCAGCGCCTGCATCGCGACGATGCCGCCCACCGTCACCCGCGTCAGCAACAGGCCGAACCGCGCAGCGCTTAGGCCTCAGATCGCCCGCACCGCCGGCAGGGTGGCGACGAACGCGCCCCGATCGACCCCCGCCAGCGCATCGCGCGCACCGATCGCGGCGGTCTGGAGCCGTGCGCTTGCGGGCGTCATGCTCAGGCGCGGTCGCCAACCGCCTCGCGCCAGTGACGGCGGCACAGGCTCTCGTAGCGGTCATTGCCGCCGATCACCACCTGCGCCCCGTCAGTGAGCACGCGGCCCGCCGCATCCTTGCGCACCACCATCGTGGCCTTCTTGCCGCAATGGCAGATCGTGCGCACCTCGCGCATCTCGTCTGCCAGCGCCAGCAAGGCGGCCGAGCCGGGAAAAAGGTTTCCCATGAAATCGACGCGCAGGCCAAAGCACATCACCGGCACGTTCAGGTCATCGACCGCGCGCGCCAGTTGCCAGACCTGCGCAGGGTCGAGAAACTGCGCCTCGTCGAGAAACACGCAGGCGCAGGGCCCGGTGGCGAGCCGCGCCGCGATCTTGGCCAGGACATCCTCGCCCGGCGCATAGGTGTCGGCCTCCATCCCGATGCCGATCCGGCTCTCGATCCGGCCTTCGCCTGCACGGTTGTCGAATTGCGCGGTCAGCAGATAGGTCTGCATCCCGCGCTCTGCATAGTTGTGCGCCGCCTGCAAGAGCACGGTCGATTTGCCGGCGTTCATGGTGGAATAGTTGAAATAAAGCTTGGCCATGGTGCCAGTCCTAGCCTTGCCGGACCGCCCTTTGCAAGGCGGACCGGCAAGCATCCCGCGCTGTCAGTTCGGGCCGCGCGTGACCGTGAGTGGCCCACCACGTCTGTGGCCGCTGAACCAGCGGAGCCGGGGACGCAAGGACCGTGGCCTGAGTGAGACCGCCGATCCGATGGGGTTGCGCCCCGACCCCGCACACTCGTAACCCTTCCCGGCACTCGGGACACCTTTATGCATGACAAAGTGTAACGAGCCGATTAATGGGAAAGAAAGTTGCGTATTCCCCCGATAGTTAAGTGACGCGAAGGTAAAGCATGGGCGGTGTGAACAATTATCTGAAAAAGCACACGGAAGCTCTGGTCAAGGATGTGGGGATCGAGGCCGCCTGCAAGCTGACGGGCAAGTCCAAGGCGACGCTGGGGCGCTACTATTCCGACGCCGACGAACACGCCGACCGCTTCATGCCGGTCGATGCCGTGGCCGCGCTCGAGGCGGCGGCGTCCTATCCGCATGTCACCTCGGCGCTGGCCGAACTGCGCGGCGCGACCCTGTCGCAGGATGGATCGCTGCGCAACGCCAAGGGCGGGGTCAATTCGGATGTGGTCACGCTCAGCCAGCGTTTTGCAATGCTGATGGCGGAATACAACCAGGCCATCGCCGATGGCGTCATCTCGATCAACGAGGCCAAGCGGTTGCTGGCCGAAACGGTCGAAATGCAGAAGATCCTCATCGAGATCAAACTGCATCTCGAGAACGAAGCCTCCTGAAGCGAGGGCGGGCGACACCCTGAGGTGCCGCCCTGAAATCCTGTTCCCTGGGGGAGGGGTCAGAACAGGAAGTCGTCGCTGTCGAACTGGTTCAGCCGCATGTTGTCAACGATCAGGCGGCCTTCGGCAAAGTTGAACACCACACTGGCGCCAGACTGCACGGCGACCGCCATCGCCTGATTGTAGTTCGACACCGAGGCGAGAAACGACAGGTCGATCTCGTCATCGCCGCTTTCAAAGTCCTTGATCCGGTCGGTCCCGGCGGTAAAGACAAAACGGTCCGCGCCTTCGCCGCCGGTCATCTGGTCATTGCCCAGCCCGCCGTTCAGCACATCATTGCCTTCGCCGCCAAACAGGATGTCGGCCCCGCCGCCGGCGAGCATGGTGTCGTCGCCCGACCCGCCGGCCATGTAGTCGCTGCCGGCACCGCCCACCATGCGGTCATTGCCTTCGCCGCCGTAAAGGCTGTCACCGCCGGCGCCGCCGTCGATCACGTCATTGCCTTCGCTGCCAAAGATCAGGTCGGCGCCGGCGCCGCCATAGGCGCGGTCATTGCCTTCGCCGGTGTAGATGCGGTCTTTGCCCTTGCCGCCATACATCACGTCGTCGCCGCTTTCGTCGATCAGCACGTCGTTACCGTCGCCGCCCGAAAGCGTGTCCTCGCCCTTGCCGCCATAAAGGACGTCATTGCCGGCGCCGCCATAGATCATGTCGTCGTCGTCATCGCCAAAGATGCGGTCGTCACCGCCGCCAGCATAGATCGTGTCACCCCCGTCAAGGCCGCGGATGAAGTCGGCGAGGGTGGTGCCGGTGATGCGGTCGGCGTTGTCAGTGCCGGTGAAATTTGCCATGTGTGTCGCTCCGGGTTGCTCCGGGGCGCCACTGCCCCGGTCTGCAGGGGAAACGCGGCAGCAGGGGGGTTATTCCATCGACCCTCGGAAAATGTCAGGCCTGCAACGCCCGCACCCCCACATCGCCCTCTTCGCGCGCCTGCATGGCGAGGGCTGCGGCATGGGCGGCGGCGGCGGTGGTGAAATAGGGGATCTTGTCATAAAGCGCCACGGCGCGGATGTCGCGGCTGTCGGCCACGGCCTGCGCGCCTTCGGTGGTGTTCATCACCAGCGCGACATGGCCATCCTTGAGCCTGTCCACGATGGTCAGCCCGCCCTCATAGACCTTGTTGACCACATGCGCCTCGACCCCGTTTTCCACCAGCCATGCGGCGGTGCCGCGCGTGGCGAGCACGGAAAAGCCGAGCCCGACGAGGATCTGCGCGGTCTCGACCATATCCGCCGTCTTGTCCGCGTCGCGGATCGAGATGAACACACGGCCCTCGCGCGGCAGGTCCACGCCGGCGCCCATCTGCGCCTTGAGAAACGCGCGGGCAAAGCTGCGGTCCCAGCCCATGACCTCGCCGGTTGACCGCATCTCGGGCCCGAGGATCGTATCGACGCCGGGAAAGCGGGCAAAGGGCAGCACCGCCTCCTTGACCGAAAACCACGGCATTGCCGGGTCGGCGAGCGTCAGCGGGTCGGCATAGGGCAGGGGGGTGTCGTAGCTGACGTTTTCATAGGGCGGGCGCTGCGGGAAATTGCGCAGCGGCTCGCCCGCCATCAGCCGCGCGGCGATGCTCGCAATCGCGCTGTCGGTCGCCTTGGCGACAAAGGGCACGGTGCGGCTGGCACGCGGGTTGACCTCGATCAGATAGACCTCGGGCCGGCCTTCGGCATCGGGTTTCACCGCGAATTGCACGTTCATCAGCCCGACCACGCCCAGCGCCAGCGCAAGCTGTTCTGTCTGGGTGCGGATCACCTGTTGCACGGCCTCGGGCAGCGTATGCGGCGGCAGGCAGCAGGCGCTGTCGCCCGAATGCACGCCCGCCTCTTCGATATGCTGCATGATGCCGGCCACATGCACCGCCGTGCCATCGCACAGCGCATCGACATCGACCTCGACGGCGCCGGACAGGTAGCTGTCGAGCAGCACCGGGCTGTCGCCCGAAACCACCACGGCCTCGCGGATGTAGCGGTTCAGATGGTCCATGTCGCGCACGATCTCCATCGCGCGGCCGCCCAGCACATAGGACGGGCGGATCACGAGGGGAAAGCCGATGCGCTCGGCAATCGCAATCGCCTGCTCCTGCGTGGAGGCAATGCCGTTGACCGGCTGTTTCAGCCCCAGCCGCTGCACAAGCTGCTGGAATCGCTCGCGGTCCTCGGCGAGGTCGATGGCATCGGGCGTGGTGCCCAGGATCGGGATGCCCGCCTCGTGCAGCGCATTGGCGAGCTTGAGCGGCGTCTGCCCGCCGAATTGCACGATCACCCCGTGCAGCGTGCCGTTTTCCTGTTCGACGCGCAGGATCTCCATCACATGCTCGAATGTCAGCGGCTCGAAATAGAGCCGGTCCGACGTGTCGTAATCGGTGCTCACCGTCTCGGGGTTGCAGTTGATCATGATCGTCTCGTAGCCCACCGCGGTCAGCGCATAGCAGGCGTGGCAGCAGCAATAGTCGAACTCGATCCCTTGCCCGATCCGGTTCGGCCCGCCGCCGAGGATGACGACCTTCTTGCGGTCGCTGGGGCGCGCCTCGCATTCGACCTCGCCCATCACCGGGCTTTCATAGGTGGAATACATATAGGGGGTCTGCGCCTCGAACTCGGCGCCGCAGGTGTCGATGCGTTTGAACACGGCCGTCACGCCCAGCCTTTGGCGCGCGCGGCGGACCTGGCCTTCGTCGCGGCCCGTCAGATGCGCGAGGCGGGCATCGGTAAAGCCCATCATCTTGAGCGCGCGCAGGCCCGCCTCGGTCACGGGCAGGCCGTTCCGGCGCAGCTCTGCCTCTTCGAGGATGATCTCGCGGATGCGGGCGAGGAACCAGGGGTCAAAACGGGTTACAGCGTGAATGTCCTCATCGCTCAGCCCGTGGCGCATCGCCTGCGCGATGGTGCGCATCCGGTCAGGCGTCTGCCGCGCGAGCGCCTTGGTGATCGCGGCCTTGTCGGGGGCACCGGGAATGGTGATCTCGTCAAAGCCGGTCAGCCCGGTCTCGAGGCTCGCCAGCGCCTTTTGCATGGATTCGTGGATCGTCCGGCCAATCGCCATCGCCTCGCCCACCGATTTCATCGCGGTGGACAGCAGCGGCTCGCTTCCGGGGAACTTTTCAAAAGCGAACCTCGGGATCTTGGTCACCACATAATCTATTGTGGGCTCAAAGCTCGCCGGTGTCACTTTTGTGATGTCATTGTCCAATTCGTCGAGCGTGTAGCCCACGGCGAGCTTGGCCGCGATCTTGGCAATCGGGAACCCCGTCGCCTTGGACGCCAGCGCCGAAGAGCGCGACACGCGCGGGTTCATCTCGATCACCACCATGCGCCCATCGGCAGGGTTGACCGCCCATTGCACGTTCGATCCGCCGGTTTCGACCCCGATCTCGCGCAGCACGGCGATGGAGCCGTTGCGCATCATCTGGTATTCCTTGTCGGTCAGCGTGAGCGCCGGTGCGACGGTGATGCTGTCGCCGGTATGCACGCCCATCGGGTCCACATTCTCGATCGAGCAGACGATGATGCAATTGTCGGCGGTGTCGCGCACGACCTCCATCTCGAACTCTTTCCAACCGAGCAGCGACTCGTCCACCAGGATCTGGCCCACCGGCGAGGCATCCATGCCCGAGCGGCAGAAATGTTCGTATTCCGCGCGGTTGTAGGCCACACCGCCGCCCGTCCCGCCAAGGGTAAAGGCCGGGCGGATGATCGCCGGCAGGCCGATCTCTTTGAGCGCGGCGAGCGCGAGCGCGACACCCGCGGCGATGTCGCGTTTGCCATCCGGCCCCACCGGCGCGGTGATGATCGTGGCCTTGGGGTTTTCCAGCCCGATCCGGTCCATCGCCTCGCGAAACAGCTTGCGGTCCTCGGCCATCTCGATCGCCGCACGCTTGGCGCCGATCATCTCGACACCGTATTTGTCGAGCACGCCCATGTCGGCCAGCGCCAGCGCGGTATTCAGCCCGGTCTGCCCGCCCATCGTGGGCAAGAGCGCATCGGGGCGTTCCTTTTCGATGATTTTCGCGACAACTTCGGGCGTGATCGGCTCGATATAGGTGGCGTCGGCAAGGCCGGGATCGGTCATGATCGTCGCCGGGTTCGAGTTCACGAGGATCACGCGGTAGCCCTCTTCGCGCAGCGCCTTGCAGGCCTGCGCGCCGGAATAGTCAAACTCGCAAGCCTGCCCGATGATGATCGGCCCCGCCCCGATGATCATGATCGAGCGGATGTCGGTGCGTTTGGGCATGGGTCTCTCCGGGACAGGAAACGGGCGCAGGGGGCGCGCAAATTGTCTGCGTTATAGACAGCGCGCCGGGGGGTTCAAGGACTATCGGGCCGGGCGGCGGCGGGCCGGGGAGGGCAATTTGATCCATGTCAATTCAGACTGACAGACAGAGTGTCAGGATAGGTTGACACATCAACCAGAGGGCCGCCCATGCGCATCCTGTTCGTTCACCCCAACTATCGCTCGGGTGGGGCCGAGATCGCCGGGACATGGCCGCCCGCCTGGGTCGCCTACCTCGCCGGGGCGCTGCGGCAGGCGGGGTTCGACGACATCCATTTCATCGACGCGATGACCGACAATCTGACCCCCGACGCGCTGCGTGACCGTATGGTCGCCGTGGCGCCCGATGTGGTCGGCGTCACCGCGATCACGCCCTCGATCTATGCCGCCGAGGCCGTGCTGGAAATCGCACGCGACCATGTGCCCGCCGCCTTGCGGATGCTGGGCGGGGTGCACCCGACCTTCATGTACAAACAGGTCCTGTCCGAGGCGCCCTGGGTCGATGTCATCGTGCGCGGCGAGGGCGAGGAGATCCTGACCGAACTCATGCTCGCCGTGGAGGATGGCCGCTGGCCCGCCGACCGCCACAGGATCAAGGGCATCGCCTTTGCCGACGGGGCCGAAATCGTGGCGACGCCCGCCGCCGCGACGGTCAAGAACCTCGACGCGCTCGACCCCGACTGGTCGATCCTCGACTGGGAGAAATACAAATACACCCCGCTCAACACCCGCGTCGCCATCCCGAACATGGCGCGCGGCTGCCCCTTTACCTGTTCTTTCTGCTCGCAATGGAAGTTCTGGCGCGATTACCGCGTGCGCGACCCGAAAAAGGTGGTGGACGAGATCGAGCGTCTGGTGAACGAGCACAAGGTCGGTTTTTTCATCCTCGCGGATGAGGAACCCACCATCAACAAGAAGAAATTCGTGCAGTTCTGCCAGGAGCTGATCGACCGTGGCCTGCCGGACCGCGTGAAATGGGGCATCAACACGCGCGTCACCGACATCTACCGCGACCGCGACCTGCTCACGTTCTACCGCAAGGCAGGGCTGGTGCATGTGAGCCTCGGCACCGAGGCCGCCGCGCAGATGAAGCTCGACCAGTTCAACAAGGAAACCACCGTCGCCGAGAACAAGGAGGCCGTGCGCCTCTTGCGCGAGGCCGATATCCTGGTCGAGGCGCAGTTCATCGTGGGGCTGGACAACGAGACGGCCGCGACGCTGGAGGAGACCTTCCAGATGGCCTGGGACTGGCAGCCCGACCTCGCCAACTGGGCGATGTACACGCCCTGGCCCTTTACCCCGCTGTTTCAGGAGCTCAAGGACAAGGTCGAAGTCTTTGATTTCTCGCGCTACAATTTCGTCACGCCGATCATGAAGCCCGCCGCGATGACGCGGGGCGAGCTGCTTGACGGGGTGATGAAGAACTACCGCCGCTTCTACATGCGCAAGGCGCTGTTCCACTACCCGTGGCGCGGCACCGGGTTCCGCCGGCGCTATCTGCTGGGCTGTCTCAAGGCCTTCATGAAGGCAGGCTTTGCGCGGACCTTCTACGATCTGGGCAAGGTCGGCTACACCGGGCCGCAGTCCAGGAACCGGCTCGATTTCCATTTCGACGCGACGCGCAAGATCGCCGAGGCGCAGATGGACGATTGGGAGGCCAGCGCCGACAAGGCGGCAAAGGCGGCCGAGCGGCGCGAGGCGCTGCGCGCACAGGGCAAGGCGCGTGCCGCAGACCGTGCCTCGGACGGCGCGGCAGAGCGGCTGGCGGATTTCAGGATGCCCAACGGGGCAGAGGTCAAGGCTTGCGGCGGCGGCACCCAGCAAATGGAGGATGTCTGAGGATGCGCGGGGCCAAAAGGGCGGCCTGATCGGCCCCAACGCGGTGCTGCAACTGCTCCCGGTGCTCGAGGAGGCCGGCGGCACGCGGCTGCGCGATGCGGTGATGGCGGCGGCGGGGATCGACGCGCCGCCCTCGGACGCGGGGCTGATGCCCGAGGGGCCGGCGGCACGGCTGCATCAGGCGCTGCGCCGCCTGCGCCCCGACGCGGCGGTGCTCGCGGCGCAGGCCGGCGCGCGCACGGGCGACTATATCCTCGCCCACCGCATCCCCGCGCCGGCGCAGCGGCTCTTGCGCGCGCTGCCGCCGATGGTCGCGGCGCCGCTCTTGTCGCGCGCGATTGCCAAACACGCCTGGACCTTTGCCGGCTCCGGCCGGTTCCGCCGGGTGGGGGCGCGGGCCTTCGAGATCGCGGCGAACCCGGTCGTGGCGGGCGAGCAGAGCCGCCAGCCACTTTGCCACTGGCACGCGGCGGTGTTCGAACGGCTCTACCGCGTGCTGGTCGATGACCGCCTGCGCTGCACCGAGACCGCCTGCTGCGCCTGCGGCGACCCCGCCTGCCGGTTCGAGCTGCGGTGGTCGTCGCCCGCCACGGCGCCTAGCCCCAGATCAGCCGGGTGAGGTGGTAGAACACCGGCGCGGCAAAGGCGACGCTGTCGAGCTGGTCCATGATCCCGCCCTGGCCGGGGATCAGATGGCTCCAGTCCTTGACCCCCTTGTCGCGGCGGATCGCGGCAAAGACGATGTTGCCGAAAAGCCCGGTTGTCGTCGCAACCGCCGCCATCGCCATCGCGCCCAAGGGCCCGAATGGCGTCACCCAGTGCAGGAGCCCGCCGATCAGCGCCGCGCTCGCGATGCCCGCTGCCATCCCCGCCCATGTCTTGGGCGAGATGCCGGGTGCCACGCGCCGGCCACCCAGACGGCGTCCAAAGTAATATTCCAGCAGGTCGCCCAGTTGCACCACCAGCACAAGGAAGGCGATCAGCAGCACCGCCCTGTCGCCATAGCCCACGATGTCGAGCGTCATCAGCGCGGGCAGGTGGCTCGCGCAATAGACGCAGATCATCAGGCCCCATTGCGTTTCGGCCACGCGGATCAGGAACCGGTTGGCGTCGCCGCGCAGGACCGAGACGATGGGCAGCAGGAGAAAGGCATAGACCGGGATCAGGATGGAAAAGAGGCCCGGCCAGTCCATCCCGATCAGGATGTATTGCGCGGGCAGGATCATGAAGAACGCGGTCGCCAGCGCGATATGGTCGGCCTGCGATTTGGCGGTGAGCGTGAGGAACTCGCGCAGCGCGGCAAAGGAGACAAAGCCGAACAGGATCAGCACCCCGGTCCGCCCGGACAGGAGCGCCAGCGACAGGAGGATCACCATCGCCCACCAGGACCGCACGCGGGTCATGTAGGTCTCGATCACCGGGTGGTTCTCATGCGTGCCGAGCCGCGCGCGCAGCGCCTCGCCCAGAGCCGTGAGGCCCACCATCACGCCGAACACCCCCAGCGCCAGCAGCAGCATGTCGAGCGTGGTCGCGGTCATGCCGCACCCCCGCTCTGCCGGGGGGCAAGCGCCAGCAGCGCGGCGGCCGCGCGGGCGAGAAAGGCATCCTTGTCCTCGCCCTCGCCGATATGCAGCGGTGCGCCGAAGGTCACGGTGCAGATCAGCGGCAGCGGGATCACCTCGCCCTTGGGCATGATCGTGTTGAGGTTGGCGATCCAGGCGGGGACGAGATCGACCCGGGGATGCGCGCGCCCGATGTTGTAGAGCCCGGCCTTGAACGGCAAGAGCGGGTTCGTCCCCATGTTGCGATTGCCCTCGGGAAAGATGATGAGCGACGCGCCCTCATCCAGCGCCGCGATGATCTTGGCCATCGGGTCTTCGGTCCGGGCCTCGGGGCGGCGGTCGATCAGCACCGCGCGGAACACCTCGGCGCCGACAAAGGCGCGCAGGCGGTTGCGCAGCCAGTAGTCGGCGGCGGCGACGGGGCGCGTGTCGCGGCGCAGGGCGGGGGGCAGGACCGACCAGATCATCGGCATGTCGCCATTGCTGGTGTGGTTGGCGAAATAGACCCGCTGGCGGCGCACCGGCTCGATCCCGCGCCAGTCGGCGCGCACGGCGGTGATGAAGCGGGCGAAAAGCGTGATCGCATGGCCGACAAGGCGGGCGAGGGCACGGCGCAGCGGGTTGGTCTTGTCCATGATGTCACAGTGGCAAAGGGCGCGCGTTTTGGGAAGGGGGGGGCGTGTGGCGCGGTGGGAGCCTTCGGCGAGGATATTTCCGGCAAGATGAAGCGGGGGACGCGGCGCGCAGCCTGTCCCCCGCGCCAGAGGTCAGAGGGGCTTGTCGCCCGCGTATTCGGCGAGCAGCTTTTCGGTGCGCGCCTCCTCGAGCCGGTGCAGGCGGTCCTCGGACAGGCGGTCGTCGAAGCGGTATTTGACGAAGTTGATGAGCGAGAGCGTCAGCATCATGATGCCGATGCCCCAGAAGCCCTTGGTCGAGAGCGGCACGTCGGGGGACATGTAGAGCGACAGGCCCAGCATCCCGTAGGCGGCGACCACGCCGGCGCCGTTGATGAACATGATGAGGCTGTTGTCAGAACGGTTATTGGTGAACATTGTGTTTTCCTCTCAGGGGGTTGGGGTCAGTTGACGGATTTGAGACGGGCCAGGACGCTGGCCGCGGTGGCGCGCGTGGCGGGGCCGTAGCCCTGATCGGCGAGGCGGTCGGCGATACTGTCGCCGCCAAGGTCGCGGTCGATCTCTTGCAGGATCTGCGCCTGCTCGAGCGGGTCGTCGCCGCCAAGGTCGCGGTCGATCAGCTCTTCGGCCTCCTGAACGGCGGGGGTCTGGCGGGCGGTTGCGTTGAGGCGCAACTGGATGTCCTGCTCGCGGCGCACGGCACGGGCCTGGATCGCGCCCTGTTTCAGGTCGATGATGCGCCGGTGGCCCGCGTCGATGGAGCCGCGCAGCCGCAGCACCTGCCGGTCGAGCCGGTCGAGCGTTGCGCGGCGGATCTCGCGTTCGTTCTCCATCTGCGCGATGGCATGGGCGGCGTCAGAGGCGAGGTCCTCGCGCCCCGCCGCCAGGGCCTCGGTCGCGCGCGCCGTCAGGTCGTCCAGCCGGCGTGTCAGCGCCTCGGTCTGGCGCGCCTCGCTGCGCTGGCGCTGGATCAGCGAGGCGAGAGTTGCCTTTGCCGCGCGCAGCTGCGCCTCGGCCTCGCGCAGTTTCTGGTCGATCAGTTCGATGGCAAAGGCGTCGCGGACCCGGTCCTCGGCGCGGGCATTTGCACCGACAATCAGGGTCGAGAGGGTCTTGAATATTGGGCTCTCCTAGCGTGAACGTTGTTCAAGACATTTTTGAACGACGTTCAAGAAACGCTGCGGTTCAATTCCGGCGACAGTGCGCAAACCGCCCGCGCTATGCCGGTTCCGCTCTGTCAAAGAGGGCGCTGGCGGATTAGATGTCGCGCTGGCGGGGGAGGGCGCGCGGGTGAAGCTTCGATTTGATCGTGGGCCTTGTGGCGGCGACGGGACGGTATTCGCGGCGCCGCGCGCGCTGATCGAGGCGCGAGCGCCCGCCGAGGTGCCTGCCGCGCTCGCCGCGATGGATGCCGCGCGGGCAGAGGGCCACTGGCTCGCCGGCTATGCGAGTTACGAGCTGGGCTATGTGCTCGAGCCGCGACTGGCGCCGCTGATGCCGACCCTTTGCCGTCTGCCGCTGATCCGCTTTGGCGTCTATGACGCGCCCGCTGCCGCCGCGCCGCTGGTGGCGGGTGACGCCATGCTCGGGCCCTTCACGCCGCTTTGGGACGCCGCGCGCTATGCGCTGGCGTTCAGCCAGGCGCATGACCTGATCGGGGCGGGTGACATCTATCAGACAAACCTCACCTTTCGCCAGCAGGCCAGCGCCGCGGGCACGGCCGGGGCGCTCTATGCCGGGCTGTCGCGGGGGCAGGCGGTGGGCTTTGGCGTGCTGGTCGAACAGGCGGGCCTGCCCGCGCTGCTGTCGCGGTCGCCCGAGCTGTTTTTCCGCACCGATGCGGCAGGCATCATCCAGACCCGCCCGATGAAGGGCACGCTGCCGCGCAGCGCCGACCCCGAGGAGGACGCCCGCCTGCGCGACTTGCTTGCCCGCGATCCCAAGAACCGCGCCGAGAACCTGATGATCGTGGATCTGTTGCGCAATGACCTCAGCCGGATCTGCGCGCTGGGCTCGGTGCGCGTGCCCGCGCTTTTCCGGGTCGAGACCTATGCGACGGTGCACCAGATGACCTCGCTGATCGAAGCGCGGCTCTTGCCCGGCACCGCGCTGTCGGAGATCTTCCGCGCGCTCTTTCCCTGCGGGTCGGTGACGGGCGCGCCCAAGGTTCGCGCGATGGAGGTGATCCGCGCGCTCGAGAGCGATGCGCGCGACATCTATTGCGGCACCATCGGCTGGGCCGCACCCGACGGGCGGGCCGATTTCAATGTGGCGATCCGCACGATGATGGTAGAGGACGGCATCGCCGACCTGAGCGTCGGCGGCGGCGTTGTCTGGGACAGCACGGCAGCCGCGGAATATGAGGAGGCGCTGTGGAAAGCCCGTTTCGCGACCCCGTTCCGCACGGCACGCGGATAATCGAGACGCTGGGCTGGTGGCCCGACAGCGGCGCGCCCGACGCGCCGGCGCATCTCGCGCGGATGGGGCGCACGGCGGCGGCGCTGGGCTATCCTCTTGATCGTGCAAAGGCGCAGGCGCTGCTGGCGCTGTCGGCGGACGCGCCGCTGCGGGTGCGTCTCACGCTGGGCGCGCAGGGCGATATGGCCTGCGAGACGGCCCCCTTGCCGCCTGCGGCCCCGGTCTGGCGTCTGGCGCTCGCCGTCGCACGGCTCGACCCCGCCGACATCTGGCTGCGCCACAAGACGACGCAGCGCGGCATCTATGATCGCGCCCGCGCGGCCCTGCCTGCGGGAGTTGATGAATGGCTGTTCCTCAACAGCCGCGACGAGGTCTGCGAGGGGACCATCACCACGATCTTTGTGCAGACGGCGGACGGCGCGCATGTCACGCCGCCGCTCGCCTGCGGCCTGCTTCCCGGCATCCTGCGCGCGCGGCTCCTGGCGCAGGGCTGGCAGGAGCGGGTGCTCGACATGGGCGACCTGGCCCGGGCGCGGCAGATCTGGGTCGGCAATGCGCTGCGCGGGCTGATCCCGGCGCAACTGGTGACGCCGGGAAGCGCGGGCGTTGCTTGACATCGCGCGGACAACCCTGTGTATCGGCGCCAGCCCGTTTGTCTGAAAGTGACCGCCATGCACGCCTACCGCAGCCATACCTGCGCCTCGCTCACCGCCGCCGACGTCGGCCAGACCGTCCGCCTGTCGGGCTGGGTCCACCGGGTGCGCGACCACGGCGGCATCCTTTTCATCGACCTGCGCGACCATTACGGCATCACGCAGGTGCTCTGCGACCCTGACAGCGCCGCCTTTGGCGAGGTGGAAAAGGTCCGGTCCGAGTGGTGCATCCGCATCGACGGCGAGGTCAAGGCGCGCGATGCGGCGCTGGTGAACCCCAAACTCCCGACCGGCGAGATCGAGGTGTTCATCCGCGCCATCGAGGTGCTGGGCGCCGCGGCGGAGCTTCCCTTGCAGGTGTTCGGCGATCAGGAGTATCCGGAGGAGACGCGCCTGCGCTACCGCTACCTCGACCTGCGGCGGGAAAAGATGCAGGCCAACATGGTGCTGCGGTCCGACGTCGTGGCCTCGATGCGGCGGCGGATGTGGGGGCAGGGGTTCCGCGAATACCAGACCCCGATCATCACCGCGTCCTCGCCCGAAGGCGCGCGCGACTTTCTCGTGCCCTCGCGCCTGCATCCTGGCAAATTCTACGCCCTGCCGCAGGCGCCGCAGCAGTTCAAGCAATTGCTGATGGTGTCGGGCTTTGACAAATATTTCCAGATCGCGCCCTGTTTCCGCGACGAAGACCCCCGCGCCGACCGCTCGCCCACCGATTTCTACCAGCTCGACATGGAGATGTCCTTTGTCACCCAGCAGGACGTGTTCGACACCATCCAGCCGGTGATCGCGGGGATCTTCGAGGAGTTCGGCGGCGGCCGCACGGTCGATACCGACTGGCCGCAGATCAGCTACCGCGATGCGGCCCTGTGGTATGGCACCGACAAGCCCGACCTGCGCAACCCGATCAGGATGCAGGTGGTCAGCGACCATTTCGCCGGCTCCGGCTTTGCCGTCTTTGCCAAGCTGCTCGAGCAGGACGGCACCGAGGTCCGCGCCATCCCCGCGCCGGGCGGCGGATCGCGCAAGTTCTGCGACCGGATGAACGCCTGGGCGCAAAAGGAAGGCCTGCCGGGGATGGGCTATATCTTCTGGCGCACGGCCGAGGACGGATCGGGGACAGAGGCCGCAGGCCCCTTGGCCAAGAACATCGGCCCCGAGCGGACCGAGGCGATCCGCCAGCAGCTTGGCCTCGGCCTTGGCGATGCGGCGTTTTTCCTGGGCGGCAAGCCTGCCGTGTTCGAAAAGATCGCCGGCCGCGCCCGCACCGTCATCGGTGACGAGCTTGGCCTGACCGACACCGCCCGCTTTGCCTTTTGCTGGATCGTCGATTTCCCGATCTTCCAGAAATCCGAGGAAACCGGCGGCTACGAGTTCGAACACAACCCGTTTTCGATGCCGCAAGGCGGGATGGAGGCGCTGGCGGGCGACCCGCTCGCCGTGCGCGGCTATCAGTATGACCTCGCCTGCAACGGCTACGAACTGGTCAGCGGCGCCATCCGCAACCACAAGCCCGAGATCATGTTCAAGGCCTTCGCCATCGCCGGCTATGGCGAGGACGAGGTGCGCCGCCGCTTTGGCGGGATGGTCAACGCCTTTCAATATGGCGCGCCGCCCCACGGCGGCTGTGCCGCGGGCATCGACCGGATCGTCATGCTGCTGGCGGATGAGGCCAACATCCGCGAGGTCATCCTGTTCCCGATGAACCAGCGCGCCGAGGATGTGATGATGGGCGCGCCGTCAGAGCCGAGCAACGAGCAGTTGCGCGAATTGCGCCTGCGCGTCCTGCCGCCCGAGGTCTAGCACCGCCCGGCGGTATGGCGCCTGCGCGGTGCGCGACGGGCTGACAAGCGGCCGGCGCGCGCCTATCTGTGAGAGGCAGCGCTGAAAGGCCCGACCGTGCCCTTTGACCCGACCCTTGCCGCGATCCGCTTTGGCACCGGCCTGTCGCCGCGCCATGCGCCCCCGCGCGACGCGGGCGCGATGCTGGCGGCGCTGGTCGGGCCCGATGGGGCCGCGCAGGCGCATCCGATTGCGCCGTTCAGCACCGCCGCGCCGTCGCTGCGCGCCTTTCGCAGCCTCAGCCGCGCGCGCCGCGCGGCGCTGGGCACACCGCAGGAGGCCGCGGCAGAAGCCGCCTTTCAGGAGATCCGCCTGCGTGCCCGCGACCAGCGCACGGTGCATTTCCACGCCACGCTCGCGCGCGGGATCATGACGCCCGACGGCTTTCGCGAACGGCTGGCGCTCTTCTGGGCCGATCATTTCACCGTGCGCGCGCGCAACGCCTTTGGCGGGCATCTGGTGGCGCCTTATGTCGAAGAAGCGATCCGGCCGCACCTGACCGGCCGCTTTGCCGACATGCTGCGCGCGGCTGCCACCCATCCGATGATGCTCGACTACCTCGACCAGAGCCGGTCGATGGGGCCCAACAGCCCGGCCGGGCAGCGGCAGGGGCGGGGGCTGAACGAAAATCTCGCGCGCGAACTTCTCGAATTGCACACGCTGGGCGTGGATGGCCCTTATGGGCAGGGCGATGTGCGGCAACTCGCGGCGCTGCTGACCGGGCTGGTGCATGACCCCGATGCGGGGTTCGACTACCGCCCCCGCATGGCCGAGCCCGGCGCCGAGACGGTGCTGGGCACCACCTACAGCGCGCGCGCGGAGCTTGCCACGGTGCATGCGGCGCTCGACGACCTCGCCGCGCATCCGGCGACGGCCGCGCATCTGGCACGCAAGATCGCGGTGCATTTCGTGAGCGACGACCCCGACCCGGGCCTGGTCGCGGCGCTGCGCGACCGCTACTTGGCGACCGGCGGTGACCTGATGGCGGTCTATGCGGCCCTGTTCGACCACCCCGCCGCCTGGGCGCCCGTGCCCGTCCCCG
>Ga0100398_1001770_pt1 | contig 18364 bp, 17 predicted proteins | sample CryGeymeta201522_FD_81568 | JGI IMG/M metagenome (GOLD analysis project Ga0100398, IMG submission 81568) | Groundwater microbial communities from Crystal Geyser aquifers in Utah, USA - Crystal Geyser metaG 2015-22 | ecosystem: Environmental > Aquatic > Deep subsurface > Groundwater | place: USA...
GAACGCCTTCTGGCTACTGAGTTTGCCCGTCGCATATTCCGCAGTCCTATCGAATCTATTTTTCCGGGACCGGAATGTCCGTTCCGCCGACATCTCTCGTTCCGTGAATAACACCCAGGATTTCCACCTGACGGCGACTTCACGACTCTGCGTTGCGCTCCCTGCGAGTCACATCCTACGCTTCGGTCAGTTCACAAGACACGCTCGGCTCACCGTGCGAATTGTACTTTCCGACCGCCTCACGAATTCCCGGCCGGGGCGGCGGCGCGCTGACCGGTCGGTCGCTGTATTTCCTCTGCGCCAGCCGGAGATTCTCGAAAAACTCGTGCAAGTTGCCATGCGCCCCATAGGCCTGCCGCCATCTGTCTTCTTCCCGAACCTGAGAATGTCCCCTTGCTCGTCGAGCTTTCCGCAGCCGCAGGATTCCGGGTTGCTCACAGACCAATTGCCAGCCGTCTCTGCTGAGTTTCTTCCGAAGTTCCGCACGAAAGAACTCCAGTTCTTCCTCCGGTGTCATGTCTTGGACTGTCGCCGAATAGGTGGCCTGCTTCTCGTGAAGTGCGTGCATCATGGCGTCACTTTTGAACTCTTCATACCTCATACAAAAGTTTCCCAAAGCTTGGGGGTAATGATCGCGTTCAAGGGTGTGAAGAGCATTTTCGATGACCTTCTGCGTCCTGAGGTTGAGGTGCAAGTCGATAGAGCAGACTGCGAACCTCTGCTCGAACTCGCAGAGTTCGCCCTGATGTCATAGAGCCCGAATTCCGCGAGCCCAACGGACAGAGCGTGTAGCTCTGCCGTAGGATCAGGGACGGACCTGCCTGCGCGCGATCATGGTCAAGACGGTAGACCGAAGGCCGAAGCAAAGGTCGGACTCACATACACGTAAAGTTCCTCCCCGACGCGGTCCAGGCGCACCAGGGCGCGAAGGTACAGATCGATAATCTGACAGAGATTGAGCGCCAGCAGCGTCTCGTTCATCTGTTTGAGGGCGCCCGTCAAACAGTAAGCGGCGAACTCTGCGAGTTCGAGGCGATCTCTTCCATCTGTTTCCCCGTCTTGGGAAGGGGCGAGTCATCCAACGCCAGAACGCCGTCGGGACGAGAAGTAATCGGACTCTGTGAGTCCGCACCGAGGCTCTTGCTGCATCCGGTGCGCGCATCGGACTCTGTGAGTCCGCGGCGTCCAGCAACCGTTCCCATTGCTCGGGCGGTTGGTCCTCAAAGTAGAGGATGACCTTTTCGTTAATCGCTTCCACCGCAGGCAGAATCTGTGCCAGGGCTTTATCCTGACGCGCTTTCTCCTGAAGCTTGGCCACCGAGTCTACTCCGTAGGAACTGTACAACAAAAGGACCAGGGCGATTCGGACTCTGCGAGTCCGCCGCAACGCCGTGATTCTTGTCCAGACCCAGCTCCGAGAGCAAAGAACCAAAGCCGAGTTGCTCCAGGAGCCGTTGCACGATGAACGCCGAAGCCTGAGGGGTCGGAGTCACTTCCGCTGCGTCTACCACGAACCGAATCTTGGGGGGTGCTGTGTCTTTTGCCATGACGATTGCCTCGATGTTTGCTGCGTTTGAAGTGATTGGAATGGAACCACTACCTCTTGTACATAACAAATCCGCACACACAAAGCAAATCTGCCAGCCGACCTGCCCGGAGTCCAAGAGGCGGGCAAGTCCTCAATTATCAAGGTTCATGTCCCTTGGCGCGGACTCTGCGAGTCCGATCCCAGCGACACCTGGATTTCTGCTGGGATTTCGAGCTTTGGGAAACTTTTGTAACCAGGATGAGGAACGGGAATCCTCCCTTATTGTGAGGCAGTTATACTGCTGAACAAGGCCGATAAGCCTTGTCGCAGTGTGCGTAATTGAGATTCGGCAGTACAAGTGCCCCACAACAACGAAAGGTGGGTTTTCAACGGTGACGAGTATAACAAGTGAAAAAATCCCCGCTGTCCGAAGACAACGGGGAATTTCAGTGCGGACACTCTGGGTCTGCTATTAATGTCGGACTTCAATGGTCCGCTCTGACCAGGCTCTACATGCCGTAGTCGGGAGGAGGGTATCCGCCGCCGCCACCTACGGGGGGCGAAGCCTTCTCCGGCTTCTCAGCGATGCATGCTTCCGTGGTAAGGAGCATTCCAGCGATACTTCCCGCGTTCTCCAAGGCAGAACGGGTTACTTTGACCGGGTCGACAATGCCAGCCTTCACCATGTCGACGTAGTCCTCAGTAAGCGCGTCGAAACCGGTTCCCTTCTTGAGGGTCTTGACCTTCTCGACGACAACGGAGCCTTCCAGCCCGGCGTTGTTGGCGATCCAGCGAAGAGGATCTTCCAGCGCCTTGCGGACGATGTTGACACCGATGACTTCGTCATCGTTAGAGGTCTCAACGCCAGACAGCGACGGAATGACCTGCACGAGGGTGGTGCCTCCACCAGCCACGATACCTTCCTCGACGGCTGCCCGGGTCGCTGACAGAGCATCTTCGAAGCGGTGTTTCTTTTCCTTCAGCTCTGTCTCAGTTGCGGCCCCGGCGCTGATCTCAGCAACGCCACCGGCCAGCTTGGCCAGACGCTCTTCCAACTTCTCACGGTCATAGTCGGAATCGGTCTCCTCGATCTGCTTCCGGATCTGGTTGACGCGGCCAGCGACCGCGGCTTTAGTTCCGGCGCCTTCAATGATCGTGGTTTCTTCCTTCGTGATGATGAGTTTCTTCACACGTCCCAGCATTGTGGTATCCACGTTCTCCAGCTTGATGCCGAGATCCTCGGAGAGGAACTTGCCACCAGTGAGAATGGCGATATCCTCAAGCATCGCTTTGCGGCGATCACCAAAGCCAGGGGCTTTGACAGCCGCGACGTTGAGAATTCCACGGATCTTGTTGACCACGAGGGTTGCCAGGGCTTCGCCCTCGACATCCTCAGAGATAATCAGCAACGGCTTGCCGGTCTTCGCGATCTTCTCCAGCACGGGAACCAGATCGGCGACCGAGCTGATCTTCTTCTCATGAATCAACAGGTAGCAGTCTTCAAGGTTGACCTCCATCCGTTCCGGATCGGTCACAAAGTACGGGGACAGGTAACCCTTGTTGAACTGCATTCCCTCGACGATCTCGACGGTGGTGCCGGTTCCTTTCGACTCCTCAATCGTGATGACGCCGTCTTTGCCGACCTTGTCCATTGCCTCGGCGATGAACTCACCAATCGCGCGGTCGTTGCCGGCAATGCCGCCAACATTGGTAATGCCATCCTTATCCTTCACCGCGATGGAGGCCTTCTTGATTCCTTCTACCACGGCCTCAACGGCCTTGTCGATGCCCTTTTTGACCAGCATGGGATTGGCACCTGCGGCCACAGACTTCAGGCCCTCTCGCACCATTGCCTGGGCGAGGACGGTGGCGGTGGTGGTGCCGTCGCCGGCAACATCATTGGTCTTGGAGGCAACCTCCTTCACCAACTGGGCACCCATGTTCTCGAAATGGTCTTCCAACTCGATCTCCTTGGCGACGGTTACGCCGTCTTTGGTGATTGTGGGAGAGCCAAACTTCTTGTCCAGAATCACGTTACGTCCCTTGGGACCCAAGGTGGCGCGTACGGCTTCTGCAACAATGTTCACACCGCGCTCAAGAGCGCGGCGCGCGTCTTCGTTAAAGCGAAGTTCTTTCGCTGCCATATTCTAATTTCCCTCCTTCATGTGTAATTGTTCTTTTGGATTGGTTTCTGCTTGTCGGGACGGCGGGAAGAATCTCCCCCGCTTCCGCGGACCGTCGCTTACACGCGCACGGCCAGGATGGAACTCTCATCCATGATGAGATACTCGACACTGTCGACAGTGATCTCTGTTCCTCCATACTTGGAGTAGATCACCGCGTCGCCTGCCTTCACCGAGACTGGCTGGCGCTCACCGCTATCGAGAACCTTGCCTTCGCCAACCGCGATAACCTCTCCCTCCTGAGGACGCTCCTTTGCTGTGTCAGGAAGAACAATGCCTCCTGCCGTCTGCTCCTCCTCAGTATTGGGACGAACTAACACTTTATCGGCCAACGGTCGAATGTTTGGCTTAGCCATATATGGCACCTCCCTTCGTGTAATGGATACTGGAACTGTTAGCACTCTCTTTAGAAGAGTGCCAGCATTATAGGCTGAAATTAGCAGTCTGTCAACAATACTGCCAAAAAAATACTTGGCGGCACACGGAGGGTTCACGGGTATTGGCGCAGACCCAGGTATTGTCACCCATCCCTGACCTCGCAGCGACCACACACCCTCCGACTCAACGCGGTTCATTGACGGTGGCATGTCGATGAAGTAAAATTACCGCTGAGAGTTACGAGAGTTGCCCCACGTTACACTGGAAGTGTGCGATGAATGTTGCGAACGACTCAGACGTGTTGGAGGAACCTGCCCCGTCCGTGAGAGCTGTGGAATGGGAGGGAAGTTCACGCGATCAGACAGCGGATTTGTCGGTAGGAGCAAAGGTTTACCTGTCCATCATCATACCTGCGTTCAACGAAGAGAACCGCATACTGGGTTCTCTCCAGACCATCCATCAGTACATGGGGAGGCGCGATTTTACTTTCGAGGTCATCGTTGTGGACGATGGCAGCCGGGACGGCACGCAGACCGTTGTCGAGGAATTTGGGCGCAGCCATGGGGGCGTGCGGCTCGTGCAGAACGGACAGAACCGCGGCAAAGGTTACTCGGTTCGGCACGGTGTTCGCGTGGCAACGGGGCGGGACATACTTTTCTCGGACGCGGATTTGTCCACACCCGTCGGCGAGTGTGAAAGACTGCTGCCCTTCATCAGCTCCGGTGAATTTGATGTGGCGATTGGGTCCCGTGCTCTGCCGGAATCCCGATTGGAAATCAGGCAACCCTTCTACCGCGAATGGATGGGACGCATGTTCAACAAGGTGGTCCAGAAAGTCGCTGTTCCGGGGATTGTGGATACGCAGTGTGGATTCAAGGCGTTCCGTGGCGCGGTGGCACGACGAGTCTTTCGCATGCAGAAGCTGGACGGCTTTGCCTTCGACGTAGAGATCCTATACCTTGCCAGAAAACTAGGGTACACGATTCGCGAGGTACCTGTCACGTGGCGGAACTCTCCTGACTCGCGAGTTAACGCGTCGCGTGATTCCATGAAAATGCTTCGCGAGTTGTTCCTCATCCGCTTGAATGATCTCAGGGGACTTTACGAGTACCCGATCGAGAGACAGGGAATTTCAGAAAATGTTTGAATCGTTTGAAGGCAAAGTACATTACCCGGACTTAGAGCGAGACATTCTCGCGTTCTGGGAAGGGAACCACATCTTCGAGAAACTGGTTGAGAAAAACGTCGGCAAACCACCGTGGTCGTTCATCGACGGGCCGATCACTGCCAACAACCCAATGGGGGTACATCACGCATGGGGGAGAACCTACAAGGATATCTTCCAACGGTACAGGGCGATGCGCGGATACAACCTCCGCTACCAGAATGGGTTCGACTGCCAGGGACTGTGGGTTGAGGTTGAGGTTGAGAAGGACCTCGGGCTGAATAGCAAGCGCGACATTGTCGATTTCGGGCTCGAGGAGTTCAGCCGTGAATGCCGTGCGCGGGTTGAGAAGTTCGCTGACCGCATCGTCGAGCAGTCGCGGCGACTCGGGCAGTGGATGCGGTGGCGCCAGCCAGACGGATCGCACAGTTCGTATTTCACGTTCGACGACAACAACATCGAGCACATCTGGTACTTTCTTAGAACGTGCCACGAAAGGGACTGGCTTGTTCTCGGTCACCGCGTCATGCCCTGGTGCTGGCGGTGCGGGACCAGTCTCAGCCAGCACGAGCTGATCGACAGCTACCAGGAACAGGTGGACCCCTCTGTCTACTTCAAGTGTCCCATTGCCGACCGCCCGGGAGAGAACTTCCTTGTCTGGACTACCACGCCGTGGACGCTGACGAGTAACACCGCACTGGCACTGGGACCGGAGATGGACTATGCGCAAGTGCGCGTGAGAGACGAAAGCTACTACATCCTCAAGTCTCGGGTGGAAACTGTCATAGGTTCTCCGGTCGAGTTCCTGAGGACGGTCAAAGGCAAAGATCTCGTGGGATTAACATACGGGGGTCCCTTCCAGCATCTCGCGGCGCAGCAGGACGTGAAGCGTCGCACTGTCGCCTGGGATATTATTTCCGAAGAAGAGGGGACCGGCATCGTGCACATTGCGCCCGGATGCGGCGCGGAGGACTTTGAGTTAAGCAAGAAGGAGGGACTCGATGTCCTCGTACCCCTCGACGACAACGGGTACTTCGTCGAGAGCTTCGGCTGGCTCGAAGGGACGCATGTATTGGATAGCGCCACAGCGGTTCGCAACGACCTTGAGAAACGAGGTATCCTTTTCAAGTGGGAGGATTACACCCACCGCTACCCCGTTTGCTGGCGCTGCAAGACCCCCCTTGTTTTCCGCCTGGTCGACGAATGGTTCATTCGCTGCGACGAAATCCGCGCACCCATGAAGCGCGAGGCCGCCAAGGTGCGCTGGATCCCGGAGTACGGCGGACGACTCATGCAGAACTGGCTGGACAATATGGGTGACTGGTGTATCTCGCGCCGGCGGTTCTGGGGACTTCCTCTGCCGATATACCCGTGCAAGTGCGGACACCTTGCCGTGGTTGGGACGCGCCGAGAGCTGCGGGAACTCGCGACGGATCCCGAAGCGGTTGATCGACTTCCCGAGTTGCACCGTCCCTGGATCGACGAAATCAGAATTCGTTGTCCCGAGTGCGGGGAACCCGTTGAGCGCGTCAGCGAAGTCGGCGACTGCTGGCTCGACGCGGGAATTGTCCCCTTCTCGACGCTTAACTACCTACCCGATAAGTTGGGGGTCGAGCAAGCGCGTCACTCGATCCGCGGCAACGAAAGTCCCGATGCCTGGGACGCATACTTCCCGGCCCGGTGGATCAGCGAAATGCGAGAGCAGATTCGGCTCTGGTTTTACGCGCAGTTGTTCATGAGTGTTACACTGGAAGACCGTGCGCCCTACGAATGCGTTCTGACCTATGAGGAAATGCGCAACGAGGAGGGGGAACCGTTCAGCAAGACCCAGGGAAACGCCATCTGGTTTGACGAGGCGGCGGAGAAGATGGGAGCCGACCCGATGCGCTGGCTCTATGCCGACGCTCCCCTGAACTCCGCGTTCCGCTTCGGTTACGGCCCCGTCGAAGAGGTCGCGCGGAGGCTGCTGACTCTCTGGAACGTATACTCTTTCTTCATACTGTACGCCAATGAAGACAAACCGAGACTGAGTATCCCTTTCGGGATCAGCCAGAGCGACTCCACCCAGGTAGCCACAACGGTCACTGCACAGACGGAAATGGATCGGTGGGTTCTCTCTCGTCTGCACCAGGTCATGCGGGAAGCCACTATTGCCTATGAGGGATTCGATTCGGCGACAGTGATCCGTGTAGTGGAGAGATTTGTGGATCAACTTTCAACGTGGTACGTGCGACGCAACAGACGTCGTTTCTGGAAGAGCGAAAACGATACCGACAAACAGGCCGCCTACCAGACTCTCTACACCACCCTTGTTGGGCTCCTTCAGATCCTTGCCCCGGTTCTGCCATTCACATCCGAGGCCATGTACCAGAACCTGGTACGGGAACCAGCGGACCGAGGCGATATCACCGGTCAGGTTCCGCTCAGCATCCACCTGGTGGATTGGCCAGACGCTGATGCTGCGGAAATCGACGAAGCGCTGCTGCGGGAAATGGACTCTGTGATGTACGTGGTGTCGATGGGCCGATCGCTACGCTCGGAGTCAAAACGCAAGGTTCGACAGCCGTTGTCTGAGCTATTAGTGAAACCGGCAGACCCGACCCAGTCCGTCTCACTCCAGCGGTTTGAGGACCAGATTCTCGAGGAACTCAACGTCAAGAAGTTGACCATCGTCGAACACGAAAATGACCTCACCCAACAACTGATCCAACCCAATTTTGCGAAACTGGGCCCTCGGCTGGGCAAGAGAATGCCGAATGTCAAGCGATTCCTGGAAACCGCCGACGTTGGGCGGTTGGCCTCTGAACTTGAGGCAGGGAACTCTGTGTGGGTCGACATCAGTGGCGAGCAGATACAATTGCATCCTGACGACGTAGAGCTTGAGACCTGTGCCCGAGATGGGCTTGTGGTCCAGCAAGGCGGAGGGTACACTGTGGCGCTGGATACACGGCTCACCCACGACCTGGAGATGGAAGGGTTGGCGCGGGATCTCGTACGCCACATCCAGAACACAAGGAAGGAATGCGGGTTGCATGTTGCTGACCGCATTGTTACCTGGTATTCCGTACCCGACGGGAATGGAGCCCGTCAGTTGTGGTCTGAAGTAGTCAACGCTCACGGAGATTTCATCCGGCAGGAGACCCTTTCTTTATCCATCCAATGCGGACATAATGTCGATGATAAGAGTCTGACGAAGATCGGGGGTTACCCCATTTACCTGAGACTCGAACGGCAGGCATTGTGAAGGCAGTATGGGCACAGCGAGTCTCCGGTGTTCGTGATTTCTTAAGAGAGGAGTGACGTCTGATGGCATCATCTGCGAGACACAGGTCAACGAAGTCGTCAGCAAAGGTGGGCGCAGGAGTGAGACCCGCAGCCAGGAACACAACAGCAGAGCAGGCTGGTACGCAAGAGAGGCCTGACGCCAAACATTCAGCAACTTGGAAATCCGGCGTTGACACGGAGCATTTCAGGAAGCTGCTGGAGGATGAACTCCAGCGGCTTGAGATGGAGCGCGACCACATCGAATCCCGAACCGCTCGGAATGGGGTACTGGTGGGGGGAGGGGAATCACAGTATGACGACCACATGGCAGACATCGCCACAGAGACACAGGACCGCGAAATCGACCTCGCCTCGGCGGACAATGTATACGAAATAGTTGAGCAGGTTAACGTGGCATTGGAGAAGATCCGGACGAAGACATACGGCTCCTGCGATGTCTGCGGCAAACCCATCTCCAAGGCTCGACTGAACGCCCTCCCCTACGCGACATTGTGTATGCAATGCCAGAGCTACATCGAGTCGTGATGCCCGGACGCCTTTCCCATCCGTCGCGTTGGATAACCGACGCTACCTTCTGGTTCTATGCCGTCTCATTGCTCGTTCTCTCCATTGATCAGGGGACGAAATTCTGGATACGGCAGGTGTTGCCGGTGGGCGCGTCACGCGACATGATCCCCGGGGTTGTCTCGCTGACGCACATACTCAACACTGGAGCCGCCTTCGGCATGTTCCCATCCGGGACCGCGGTCTTTACCATCGTCTCCGTGGGGGTCTGCGCGGGACTCATCATTTGGCAACGGAGGCTATCCGAACACAGCGCTTTACTGCGGTTGGCGCTCTCCCTCGAGTTGGGTGGGGCGCTGGGCAACCTCGTTGATCGCGTAATCGCCGGACATGTCACCGATTTCATTGATCTGGATACATCATTACGTTTTCTGCGGGAATATCCCGTCTTCAATGTTGCGGACATGAGTCTCACCGTTGGGGCTGTCTGCATCGTTTTCCATACCATGAAAGGAATATCGCACGACTCGGAACATGAATGATGGACTTTACCCGGGCAGAGTCCTGTCACCGACCGGGTGCTTACGTCTGTCCCTCCCCGTGCCAACGGTATCAGCATGCACCCGATTCTCTACGAATTTGACGGAATCAAGATTCACTCCTACGGACTAATGATTGTAGCCGGCTTCGCCGTCGCCATGTGGTGGAGCGTCAAGGAGTGCAAGCGGCAAGGGCTCCCCCCTGAAACCGGCCTGGATTTTGCCACCTATTGCCTGATCATTGGTATCGTCGTCTCGAGGTTGGTGCACGTTCTCCTGAACTGGGGGGACTATGCCGGCAACCCACTCTCTGCGTTGCGGTTGCAGGAGGGCGGACTGACGTTTCATGGGGCGCTGCTCGGGGGGATTCTGGCAACCTGGCTGTTCGCAAGAGTCAAGCGCATTAACTTCTGGGTGTTGGCGGACGTGCTGAGTCCCTGCGTTTTGCTGGGATATCCCGTTGCTCGCCTTGGTTGCTTCTTCAACGGCTGCTGCTACGGCGCCCCAACGACCCTGCCGTGGGGCTGCGTCTTTCCCGACGCGCACCAACCCGGGCAATGGACACCCCCGAGTCATCCCGCTCAAATCTATTCCTCGATATCAGTCTTCCTCCTCTTCCTGATTTTCATACGCCTGGGCCCCATCTTGCACGCGAAGGGGCAGCGGTTCTCGCTGTTGCTTGCCGTCTTTGGCATTGACCGAATATTCATGGATCAATTTCGCAGGAACGTTACGGGAAAGGTTACCCCCATTCTCGGGTTGACCGAGGCTCAACTGGTGTCGCTGGGAATGATCGCGCTCAGCGCCCTGCTCTATTGCTTTTTTGGGAAAGGTACACGATCGTCCGAAGAAGTCGCCAATACGCTCGACGACGCGGAGACGCCGAATGAACCGACAGAGCTGTGAAAACCCCACTGGCAGCGACGCAATGTCCTTCATCGTGCAACCCACGGACGCGGGAAAGCGAATGGATGTGTGTCTTCTCAACCATCTCCCAAACTACTCACGGGCTCGCGTCCAGAGGCACATCAGGGAGGGGGGGGTGCGCGCTGACGGTCGTCTGGTGAAGCCCGGATATGTTCTTCGCGGAGGGGAGAAGATTGGGTGGACTCCCCTCATACGAGCCGCACGGCCTGTCGTTGGAGAATCGCCGACTCCCCATGAATCCCCTACCATCGCGCTGGAATGCGACCCCATCGAAGCTCTCTACGACGACAACTCATTTTTCGCGATCAACAAGCCTCGCGGTCTGGTCGTCCATCGGGGCAGTGGGACACGGGGACCAACACTGGTTGACCTCCTTGTTGCGCAGGGAAAGTCGCTTGCTGCATTACCAGGGCCAGACCGTCCTGGTATCGTCCACCGACTGGACAAGGAAACATCGGGGGTGCTGCTCATCGCCAAGACCGACGAAGCGCATGTCCATCTATGCAGCCAGTTTAAGGAGCGACAGATACACAAGACGTATGTTGCCATTGTCAACGGGATACCCCGTGAGACCAAAGGAGTCATCCATACAACCATCGGCCGCCACCCGCGCCAACGGAAGAAGATGTCCACCCATGCGATAGGTGGAAGACCGGCGCTCACTGAATATCGAGTGCTGGAGAGTTACAATCAGTTCGCGCTGATCGAGCTGATTCTCCACACGGGCAGGACGCACCAGATCCGAGTTCATTTGAATCACATCGGGCATCCGGTTGTGGGCGACCCAACATACGGCGGGAGGAAACGCGCCCTGCACGCTGCGGGACAGTGGAAGGGCTCCCATCTAAAACAGGCGCTTACACAGTTGAGCGGGCAGGCGCTCCATGCTGCTGCCATCACGTTGAGGATTCCGGATACCGGTTGCGAGCTCACCATCGAAGCGCCATTGCCACAGGACATGCACAACCTGCTGAGAATCCTGCGGACGGATTCGTGACCCAGTGAATAACTTCAGCATCACGGCAAAGAGCAGCAAGAGCGCAGCGCGTGTCGGAGTTCTCCACACGGCTCACGGCGCTGTCGAGACCCCGTTCTTCATGCCGGTGGGAACGCAGGGAACCGTTAAGGCGATGGACTCCGAGGAGCTCACCGAAATCCGCGCGCAGATCGTGCTCGCAAATGCCTATCACTTGTACCTCCGACCCGGTCACGAGTTGGTGCGCCGACTGGGTGGGTTGCACTCCTTCATGAACTGGGACAAGGCAATCCTGACCGACAGCGGAGGGTACCAGATATTCAGTCTGCCCGCGCTCACCCGCGTCAGTGACGAGGGCGTGGTGTTCCAGTCCCACATCGATGGATCGACCCATTGCCTCACTCCGGAGATGGTCATCGAGATTCAAGAAGCGCTGGGAGTTGACATCGCCATGATGTTCGATGAACCGGTGGCGTATCCTGCGACTTTGAAGGAAACTCGTGAGGCGCTGGACAGAACAATCCATTGGGCAGAACGCCTCGAACAGCGGCGATCGCTGAAATCTCAGCTCGTTTTCGGTATCGTGCAGGGAGGTTTCGACGAGGCGTTGCGGATTGAGTCCGCAGAGCGAACCGTGGAGGTCGGGTTCGACGGGTACGCCCTCGGCGGGCTCAGTTTTGGCGAGCCGGCAGAAATCACGCACTACCTCACTGAAGTCATGACCGCACGCCTTCCCGAAAATCTTCCGAGGTACATGATGGGCGTCGGGCACCCGACTGACATCCTGGATGCGGTATCAAAGGGCGTTGACATGTTCGATTGCGTCCTCCCTACCCGACTCGGGCGCAACGGCTCCGCCTACACGCGCCACGGACGCATCAACTTGAAGAACGCCAAGTTCTTTGACGACACTAACCCCATCGACCCAGACTGCGCTTGTCGTGTCTGCCAGAATTACCACCGCGCCTATGTACGACACCTCTTCAAGTCCGGAGAAATCCTGGCCGCGCGACTGCTCACTCACCACAACCTCCACTTCTACATGGGATTGATGCGAGATATGCGCGACGCGATTCGCGAAGACAGATGCACCGCCTACGTCGCCGCTTTCCGACAGGCATACAGCGAAGGCTGAGATTCGCCCCCCGAGGTGTCCTCGAGGGATCGGGCAGGCTGGGGTTTCCACCACGTTCCAACATTCGCCCATTCGCCTATTCGCCCATTCGCCCATTCGCCTATTCGCCCATTCGCCTATTCGCCCATTCGCCCATTCGCCCATTCGCCCAGGAGGATGAATCATGCCAGAAGCTGTCGGTGTGCTTTTCAGAGACCGTGACAAAGTAGCCTACCTGCTCCCCAACGATCTTGACCTGCATCCGGGGCTCGAGATTATCGCCGAGTCGAGGCGCGGTCTGGAAGTGGGCAAGGTGATTACTCCCCAAATGGAGGTTTCCAAGAGAGAACTTGAGTCGCCTGTCCGTCCCATCACGCGGGTGATGACCGATGAGGATCGCGCCCAGGACAGAGAGAACCAGCGCAACAACGAACGCGCCTTTATTCTGTGTGAGAAACTGATCAACCAGCACGGCCTCGACATGAAACTTATCGAGGCGGAGCAGACGTTTGATGGCAACCGTACCTTCTTCTACTTCGTTGCGGAGGAACGAGTGGATTTCCGCGTGCTCGTTCGTGACCTCGCCGCAGAGCTCGAGTCTCGTATTCAGTTGCAGCAGATCGGGATTCGCGACGCTGCGAAGAAGATGGGCGGCTGTGGCGGTTGTGGGCAAGGACTGTGCTGTGCCACGTGGCTGAGAGCTTTTGCCCCGGTCTCAATTCGCATGGCCAAAGATCAGGGACTTCCCCTCAACCCTACCAAGCTCTCCGGCGTCTGCGGGAGACTGAAGTGCTGCCTGCGTTACGAAAACAAGTTCTACAGGGATGTCAGCAAGCTGTACCCGCGAATCGGTTCCCAATACACCACTCCGAAAGGCAAAGGGAAGGTGATCGACCGGAACGTCATTTCCGGGGGAATTACCGTCGACCTCCCCGATCAGGGGCGCTACACCTGCCTGTGTGAGATTGAGAAATCGTAGGGAGTATCCTCGAGGGAGAGGATTGCACCAACTCCCGTCATATTGAGCTGTGGGAGACGCCTCTACATCTGGTGTCCATCGAGATTTGCCAAACCACAGTTATTCAGTTCACAACTTTGCGGATTACAGGTGTTGAGAGGGAGTGTGATGAAAACGGAAAACAGAAAGGTCAGGCTGGGACTCATTTCCACCCGTCGCGGCAGCTTCAGTCTTGAGCTGGCCGAAAAGGCGCACCGGCAGGCCGTGGCAGCGATGCAGGCTGCGGGAGTGGAAGTGGTCGCGCCGGCGGACGGACAGACTGCGTCCGGGTGCGTTGAGAACCGGCGTGAGGCGGAGGTCTGCGCGGACCTGTTCCGCAAGGAAGAGGTTGACGGTATCGTCATCGGAGCGATGAATTTCGGAGACGAACAAGCCGCCGCCTGGACGGTGCGGAAGGCCGACCTCAACGTTCCGATCCTGATCTTCGCCGCTCAGGAGGAAGTGCCTTTACGTGTGGGTGAACATCGCCGGGACAGCTTCTGCGGTCTCCTTTCCATCGCGGAGGCGCTGCGGCAGATCGGGGTGGAATACACCGTTGCCCGACGGCCGGTCTGCTGCCCTGCCGACGACTCTTTCAAGGAAGATGTCGACTGGTTCGCTCGCATCTGCCGCGTGGTCAAGGGTGTTCGGAACGCGCGCTACGGACAGATCGGCGCGCGCCCCGACGCGTTTTGGACGTGTCGCTTCGATGAGAAGCAGCTCCAGCGACTCGGACCGACAACGGTGACGCTCGATCTATCGGAAGTGTTTGCCGGAGCGAAGGCGATGGACGAGAACGACCCCGATCTACTCGAATTGATTACCGGTATCAACGAGTACGCGGATACGTCGCTGGTGTCCAGCGAGGCCGTCCTTCGCAGCGCTCGGTTGGAGCTATTCCTGCGACGATGGAAGGAAGAAAACGCCATCGACGGACTGGCGATTCAGTGCTGGACTTCGATGCAGCGGAATTACGGTGTTTGCGCCTGCACCACGATGAGTCGCCTTGCGAACGAAGGCACACCGTGCGCGTGCGAGGCGGACATCATCGGCACCCTCTCCCTGCATGCCTGCCAGCTTGCCAGCGACTCCCCCGCTGCGCTTGCCGACTGGAACAACCTGCACAACGAAGACGACGAGTTGGTTAATCTCTGGCACTGCGGTGTCTTTCCAAAGAGCTTCGCAAGAGAGCAACCCGTGTTGCGGGAACACGCAGTCCTTGCCAGTTTGGGGATTGCCCCTCCTGAGAACGCGGAAGGCATTGTCCACCTTGTGGTCAAGCCCGGTCCGGTTACACTGTCCAGAGTTACACAAGACCCCAGCGGTTTGTGGAAGGCGCTGGTTGCCGAAGGGACGATCGAAGACAATTCTGCGCAGACAACAGGAAGCTACGGCTGGTGCCGCATCAAGAACCTTCAGCACCTATACCGGGACGTACTGCTAAGTCACTTCCCGCATCACGTCGCCATGTCTCAAGCGAACGTGGGCAATGTTCTCTGGGAGGTCTTCGGCAACTACCTGGGGTTTCAGATCTACAACGTGTCTCAAGAGACACCGGGAGTCTACACTCCGAGGCTGCCGTTCTGAAAGGATGGTCGATGGTCGACGGTCATGTCTCACTCATCACGCTACACGGTCATCCCGTAATCCTGCCGTCCTTCCCACTCCGAATCCGCCGTGGAGCGTCTCAAAATGAAACATCAATACCCGGAACCTTCCTTGCAGCCCCCTCCCATCCTAACCGTCCCCTGTCCCGAATACGACTCATCCACGCGCCAGTGGCAGGGGATTCCGGGCATTGAGCGCGCGCCCAACGGACGCCTCTGGGCGGTGTGGTACAGCGGCGGCGAGGGTGAGGGGCCGGACAACTACGTGGCACTCATTGCCAGCGAGGACGACGGCTTCACCTGGTCGGAGCCAGTGCTGGTGATCGACCCTCCCGGCAAGGTGCGCGCCTACGATTCCTGTCTGTGGCACGATCCTCTCGGTCGTCTGTGGCTGTTCTGGGCACAGAGCGACGAATGGTTCGATGGTCGGTGCGGTGTGTGGGCGATCCGGTGCGAGGATTCGGGCACAGCCACACCCGCATGGTCCGCGCCGCGTCGCCTGTGCAACGGGGTGATGATGAACAAGCCGACGGTTCTCGCCAGCGGCGAGTGGATGCTTCCCGCCGCAGTGTGGGCGTGCTGCGACCCGCGTCTTACCGAACTTGATGAAGAGCGGTTCTCGAACGTCATCTGCTCTGAGGATCAGGGAGAAACCTGGACGCGCCGCGGCGGCGCGGATGTGCCCGACCGCGCGTTCGATGAGCACATCATCGTCGAGAGGCGGGACGGCTCCCTCTGGATGCTCGTGCGCACACAGTACGGAATTGGTCAAAGCTTCTCCACTGATCGCGGCTTCACGTGGTCGGCCGGGGAGCCAACCGACCTTGGCGGACTCAACTCCCGGTTCCACATCCGTCGACTTTGGTCGGGCCGCCTGCTGCTGGTCAACCACCACCAGTTCACCGGACGCTCGCACCTGACCGCTTTTCTTTCGGAGGACGACGGAGCCTCCTGGCAGGGCGGACTCCTGCTCGACGAACGCCCCAACGTTTCCTACCCCGACTCAGTCCAGGCTGAAGACGGCCACATGTACGTCATCTACGACCGGGAGCGGCACAAAGACGGAGAAATCCTCATGGCCGTTTTTCGGGAGGCAGACATCCTTGCCGGAACCACGGTCGGTCCGGACGCGAGAATGAAGCAGATCGTGAACCGCGCGGGATGAAGCCTCTACGGACAGTGTTCCCCAAGCGGTTGGTGGCTAACGTTGTGAACGTTTGATATGCTAATGCCATGAATGCCAAGCAGATCAACGAAGCGGCGTGGCGCGGGCGACGGAAACAGAATGTCAAGTTCCCGGTAGAGCCCTGGCCCGCGGTTGACACTGTGTGACAGACTTGGCACAGTGCAGCCGCATTCATTCCATGGGGAGGTCAAGAGATGAACGCCGAACTTTCTCGTCGTATTGAATTCAATCCAGAAGTTGCTCGGAAAGCCGGTGATACGCGGCACGCGCATCCCGGTTGAACTGCTTCTCCGCAAACTCAGCGAGGGTGCCACGAAAGCGAATCTGCTCGACGCCTACCCGAGGCTCACCTGTCACGACCTCCAGGCCGCTTTGGCTTACGCTGCGAGATCTCTTGCCCAAGAAACTATCGTGCTGCAGGCGGCCTGATGCGCGTCCCGTCCCTCAGGTTCCTGGCTGACGAGAGCTGCGATTTCGCGGTCGTGCGCGCTCTCCGGTCAGAGGGGTGTGATGTCCTCGCTGTCAGTGAAATCACTTCCCGGTCGAACGACCGCGCTCTCATTGAGTAAGCCTACCGCGAACACCGGATTCTTCTGACGGAGGATAAGGACTTCGGCTGGCTGGTGTATGTCAGCCACCTTCGGCGTCCGGGAGTTCTCTTGATTCGTTTCCCGGGAAACGCCCGCAGCACCCTTGGGAAGACTGTGAATCGCTTCGTAGCAGAGCATGGCGAAGAGATTCCGGGGGCTTTTGTGGTCGTCCAGCCCGGTCAGATACGCGTTGGACGGAAACCCGAGTGAGTGCCGTACTCTATTCGCCGCTGCGGGACGCTGATGCGGAAGCCGGAGTGTGAGGAGTTGATTGTGAGGGAAGCGGTGGACTTGCTGACAGATATGTCCGTTACCGAACAGAATTGTTCGACGATGAGCCACGGAGAAATAAATGCCGTAGCTCAATCTACGAATTCACAGCCGATCGTATTCATCCGGTTCCACATCGGGAATCTCGTTGAGGGCGCGCTCAAAGGCTTCCGGGCTGCTTCGTGCTCCCCGTCTGCGCAGAATTATCCACAGTGTACAGAGCCGACAGCCTCTCGGCCACAGCAGTTGAGACGAACTGATCCACCGGGACACCATCGCGCCGGGACATTTCTTCAACCTTCTCATTAAGCGAATTGGGGAGTTGGAGGGTGGTGGCTTGCAGGACAACACATACTCGAACTTCCCCTTCTCGATCAGAGAGAGCAGCCGATAGGAGTCACCCCGCCTCGACCGAAGCGCAGCAATCAGCACATTGGTGTCGATCATAATTCTGGTAACTATTCACCTACTCTCCCTACAGGGCGCGCTGTTTCCTTCAGTTCGGACTCTGCGAGTCCGCAGCACGCGAAGCCATTGCTACGCCAACTTTGTGCGCAACTTCAACGCTACTTTCCTGCACAATAGCGGACATGTCGGACTCTGTGAGTCCGCAGTTTGCGGACGAAGGTTGGCAAACGAAGTTAGCGTGCCATCAGGTGAATAGTTACTGAGGACGTGCCTTCTCTGGACGAAGAGCTTTTCGACCTGCATGAAGGGCAGAAGTTCCGCGTCCGGGATTACCGGGTGACGTGGGAGCATGGACGGAACTGGCTTCTAAGCCCCTACTTCGAGTCGATCGGGGGCAGTGTTATTGATTGGATGCCTGCCGACTTCGGACTGGAATCCCAACGCAAAGGCGCCAAGGGGGTTGACTGAAGCTCTCCTTGCGCCTTCGCGGCTTCGCGTGTTTGCGTTTTGAGAGAACGACTATTCTGGCCGCGTCTGTGCAAGCATGTCAGCATCGAGGAGGTCTTGTGGCCGTCCGGAAGCGCGCTTTGCCGCGATGAGGTCCTCCCTCAGGGCGATCGCACGAAATCGCCGCCCGTAGCTTCATGCTGACGACAGCACCTTCGAGAGGTAATCATCGTCCCAGGCCGCTTTGAGGCGCTTCGCCC
>Ga0100398_1001779_pt1 | contig 18330 bp, 15 predicted proteins | sample CryGeymeta201522_FD_81568 | JGI IMG/M metagenome (GOLD analysis project Ga0100398, IMG submission 81568) | Groundwater microbial communities from Crystal Geyser aquifers in Utah, USA - Crystal Geyser metaG 2015-22 | ecosystem: Environmental > Aquatic > Deep subsurface > Groundwater | place: USA...
ATCCAATTATTCCTTCTTCATTTCTCACTGCCCCCGTTCTGCATTCCGACTTTCCCGCTCACCCTTTATTCTTAACTTCCCAACGCCTCCCTCACTTTCCGCGCCAGTTCCTCCATGCTGAGGGGTTTCTGGGTGAGGCGGGAACCTTTTTCGACCACACTGCGTTTGGGGATGATGTCGGCCGTGTAGCCTTATATGAACAGGCACTTGAGGCCTGGCCGGGTTTCAAGAAGCCGCCTTGACAATTACCCGACCGTCCATCTGGGGCATCCCCGCGTCGGTCAGGAGAAGCGGGATTTCCTCGGATGGTTCCCTGGCCAGCCCAATAGCCAGGTCGAGCGTCCCCCCAGTAAGCACCCTGTACCCAAACCGTTCCAGAGGTATCTCTAGTATCCTCCAGCCACAGCAGTAATGATGGCTATGGCCCTTTGCCATGTAAGGGCCGGTCGCCCCATTCCTCTTCCGCCCCGGCGGGCCGCCCCGCCCGGCAAAAAACGGCGCACCGCAAGTCCCTCTTACGGCCATGCCCGGGCAGGGCACAACAAAGGATGAAAATCACCCCCCACCGATCCCTCCCCCTTCGAGGGCAAGGGATAAAGGGAATGGACATTTTCATATAAAAAGACAAAATTATTGAAAACCCCTGCCTTCATCAACTATAAGAAAGCAGGACAGGGACATATCCAGGTTATCGTTAAATGACCATTGTCTGTTCCGATAGCTGGTGCCCGGGATCTATTTTCACGGCCAAAGGAGGCGTTTCAGCCGTGAGCTTTTGTGAAAGGAAAATTTCAATGGTTCAAAAGATTTTAATTATCGGGGCGGTTGCACTTGGGCCGAAGGCCGCCTGTCGCATCAAAAGGCTCTCTCCTGAAACCAAAGTAACCATGGTGGATCAGGGAAGCCTCATTTCTTACGGCGGATGCGGCATACCGTATTTTGTATCAGGTGATGTAAGCGACGCAAGCCAGCTTCAGTCCACAAGCTTCCACATGGTCAGGGATGAGAAGTTTTTCAGAGAAGCAAAAGATATCGAGGTAATCACGAGGACAAAGGCTAAATCCATTAACCGGGCTAGGCAGGTGGTCCTGGTGGAGGATCTTCAGACCGGCGAAGAGAAGGAGCTGCCCTACGACAGGCTCATTCTCGCGACCGGGAGCAGGCCCAGACGCATTTCAGTACCCGGCTCAGACCTCAAAGGAGTATTTACTGTATCCAATCTGGATGAGGCAATGGCCATAAAGACAAAGATCGCAGCCGGAGAGGTGGGTAAGGCGGTTATCATAGGGGGCGGGGCAATCGGGCTTGAAATGGCTGAGGCCCTGAGCGATCTCTGGGGTATAGAGACCACCGTTGTGGAGATCGCCGACCAGGTACTTCCCGGCGTAATAGGTAAAGCAATTGCCCGTATGGCCCAAAACCACATAGTTGAAAAGGGCGTCTCACTTCAACTTTCCAGTCGCGTAGTAAGCATGGAGGGAGACGGTAAAGTGAGAGCCGTAGTGACGGAAAAGGGCCCTATAGAGACGGATATGGTTATCATTGCGGCAGGTGTAATCCCTAACAGCGATCTTGCCGGAGATGCCGGTCTGAGGCTGACTGAGAGAGGGGCTATATGGGTGAACAGCAGAATGCAGACCTCAGACCCCAGCATTTACGCGGGCGGCGACTGCGTTGAGATACCCAATCTCATAACCGGGAGGCCGGGCTTTTATCCCCTCGGTTCCATGGCCAATCGCCAGGGAAGGGTCATAGGGACAAACGCCGTTGGAGGGAGGGCAAATTTTGAAGGGGCCGTCGGATCTTTTGTCATAAAGATCTTTGACCTTTCGGTTGCAAGCGCCGGGCTCACCCTTGGGGCAGCTGAGAAGGCAGGCTTCGATCCCGTCAGCGCATTTGTGGTGCAGTTTGACAGGGCACATTTCTATCCTGAAAAGGATCTCCTATATCTTGAACTGGTGGCAGACAGAAAAACCAGGCAGGTTCTTGGAATCCAGGGCCTCGCTGACAAGGGTGATTCTATGCTTGCAAGGATAAACGCTGTCGCCTCCCTTCTAAGGCACAAGCCCGAAGTGGCTGAGATAGGAAACATCGAGATACCGTACTCTCCTCCGTTTTCAAGCGCGATGGATATAATAAACGCGCTCGGCAACACCGCTGAAAATATCATCGAGGGGAGAAACAAGGTTATTGAGCCTGAGGACTTTGCCTCATGGTGGGAGAACCGGGGAAAGGGCGATGCCTTCTTCCTTGACTGCAGAGGCTGGGGTAATGCCGAGCCGTTTGTGAATAAATATCCCGATCATTGGATAAGCATCCCGCAGGATGAACTAAGGGCAAGACTGGGTGAAGTTCCGAAGGACAGGCCAATAGTGCTTATATGCAACACCGGAGTGCGTTCCTACGAGGCCCAGCTCATCCTGAACCAGGCCGGCATTACCAATACCTTCAACCTTCAGGGAGGCATGGCCGCAATCAAAAAAAGCGGCATACGCCTATGACGCAAGAAACCATGGGTTTCTCGAAAAGTAGTAGATGCTGACAATAAGATTAGTGGTCGTTGACAGGACAAGAAACGCCTTTCTCAAGGAGGGGGAGGAGTTTTATATAAAAAGGATAAAACGGTATGCGCGTCTTGAATGGATCGAGGTGAAACCGGAAGGCAAAAAGGCCATTTCCTCTCCCGAGGATGCGATGGTCTCCGAGGGTAAGGCCATCGCAAGGAAACTTGTTCCGAGGCAGTACGTTATCTCACTGGACAGGGAAGGCAGGGCATTGGATTCCATTGAATTTGCAAGGCTCATCGAGAGGCTTTCCATGCATCAGAGCGGCATCTGTTTTATCATAGGCGGAGCGCTAGGGATATCACGCGAGGTCCTTGAAAGGTCAAACGAAAGGATTTCCCTTTCAAGAATGACCCTCACCCACGAAATGGCCCGCATGGTCCTGCTCGAACAGCTTTACAGGGCATTCACCATACTCAATAACGAGAAATACCACAAATAGGTCTTGCCTTATCAGGCAAGAGAACCGCCATCCACCGTGATGGTTTCGCCCGTGACGAACCCGGAGAGATCAGACGCGAGGAAAAGAACGCTTCCCACAACGTCTTCCACCTCGGCAATCCTCCCCATGGGAATCATCCTGGTGAGTTCAGGAAGAAGGGATTCGTTTCCCCAGAAAAACTTGCTGAAGCCTGTTTTGACCATGCATGGAGCCACGGAGTTAACGGTTATCTTTTCCTGGGCAAGCTCCACCGCAAGCACCCTTGTGAGCATCTCAAGGCCCGCCTTGGCCACGCAGTAAAAGCCCATTCCCATCGCAGCCTTTCTAGCGGCAATAGAGCTTATGTTTATTATCCTTCCCTCACCGGACTTCCTGATGAGCCTCACCGCCTCTTTTGTAACGATATACGGCCCTTTTAGATTTGTCTCCATAACCTTATCAAAAAGAGACTCATCCGAGTCTATCAAAGAGGGAGTAAAAATGTTCATGCCGACATTATTTATAAGGATATCAAGTCGTCCTAACTCCGCTTCAAGCGATTCAATCAGTGACTTGACCTGATCTGCTTTCCCGATATGGGCAGGTCTTGCCATAATTTCATGGCCCAGAGACTTGAACTCTGCCATGACTGCATTGAGCGTATCTTCCTTCCTTCCGCAAATCATGACCTTGGCACCCCTTTCTGCCAGGGCCAGGGCGATTGCCTTGCCTATTCCTCTGCTTCCACCCGTAACCAAGGCCACCTTACCCGAAAAATCAAGTTCCCTCTTATCCACAGCTTGCCTCCTTATGTGTTATTGTCCTCAAAAGGTTCACCTCGAATTTATATACCCGATTCCCCCTCACCTCGTAAATACCTTGCATTTTTCTCAGGATTGTTCACAATTCTTTGTTAACGTAGCGACGCAGGAGGATATCTTAATGAAATTCATAGTAATAGGAGGGGATGCGGCCGGCATGAGCGCGGCAAGCAGGGCAAAAAGGAACCTGCCTGAACTTGAAGTGACTGTTCTTGAGCAGGGTGAAGACGTATCTTACAGCGCTTGCGGAATGCCCTATAATTTAGCTGATCCTTTTCGAGAAATGGATGATCTTGTCGTAAGAAGGGCCGAGGTCTTCAGGGAAAAGCAGGGGATAGATCTCAGGCTTCGGCATCGAGTTGATGCCATTGACAGAATAGGGAGCAGCGTTAAAGGGACTGATAATAAGGGAAGGCCGTTCTCCCTTTATTACGACCGACTCCTGATTGCTACCGGCGCGTCACCCCTGGTGCCGCAGATACCAGGGACCGATCTTCCCGGGGTATTTGTGCTCAAGGGACTCCACCATGGAAGGCAGATCAAGGACTACCTCAGAAAGGTCCATGCTCATAAGGCAGTAATCATAGGGATGGGCTATATCGCCCTTGAGATGTGCGAGGCATTCAGGGCGCTTGGTATTGAAGTCGCGATGGTAAAGCCCCGGCCGGTTCTGCTGCCGAGGATGCATAAGAGGCTTTCAGAAATTATAAAGACTGTACTGGAGAAAGAATCTGTTGAACTCTTTGCCGGAGTCGAACCCCGAAGTATTGAAAAAGAGGGCGATCTGGTGCGGCTGTCTTGCTCCGGTCAAGAATTCAAAGCAGACCTTGTGCTCGTCGCCGCGGGGATAGAGCCCAACAGCGGACTTGCACTTGATGCGGGGCTGGAATTAGGGCCATCTAATTCTATTGCAGTTGACCGGAGTCTAAGGACTTCGGATGAAAAAATATTTGCCGCCGGTGACTGCTCAGATGCCTATCATGTGGTAACAGGCCGTAAGGTATGGATACCGCTCGCCTTGAGGGCAAACAGGGCCGGATGGGCTGTGGCGGATAATGTTACCGGCGGTGAGGCATCGCTCGACGGAGTTGCAGGCACGGCTGTCTTCAAGGTTTTTGAGCTGGAAGTTGCGACAACAGGCCTCAATATGGAAGAGGCTAAATCAGCCGGATTCGACCCTGTGGAAGTGGTTATAGAATCAAGGTCAAGGGCGCACGCGCACGCCGGGTCATCAAATATACTGGTTTATATGGCTGCGGACAAGCCTAGCGGAAGGCTTCTAGGGGTGCAGATGGTGGGCAGGGAAGGCGTTGCCCACCGGATAAACTCCGCTGCAGTCGCGCTTCATCAGCACATGACAGTCGAGGCATTCAGCCAGTGCGATCTGGCCTATGCCCCGCCTTTCAGCCCGGTATGGGACCCGCTGCTCACAGCCGCAAACCAATTACTCAAGGCCCTGTAGCAGTTTATCCTCATGGAACGGCAAGAGGGCAACCATATAATTGCTTCGCCTGCTTACCGGATCACTCCTTGGCCCAGATGGCAAGCCCCATTGAGTGACGGTTTTCAATTATGGGATGATTCGGAGTCACCCTGACATTTACCCCGAATTGTCCCACCTCCTCAAACCGCACATCGGCTGCGTATCTATATGAGCGATCAGCGAAGGCCTCGGCAGGTTCCATGGGATGTTCAAAGCGATCCAGGAAATGTCCCGTATGATCAAGCCGGCCGCAATATGAACCTACCATGACATCCTTGGGCTCCAGCTCTCCCAGCGTGACATCTGCCTCAACGTGATAGGTCCCTCCGACCTCAAGCTCTGATATCTGCTGCATCCTTACCCCCTTTATGGAGACCCCGGACCAGTTATACATGATCTTCTCTCTCCAGGCCGCCAGCTTCTTGAGCCCATCTCTTTCGGAACCCATCAGCTTTTCTTCATGTACGGCGGCCGGCAGATAAAACCTATCCCAGTATTCCTCAACCATGCGATGGCTGTTGAATACCGGGCAAAGTCTGCGCAGGGACAATTTCATCATGGCAAGCCATTTGCGGGGCAGCCTGTCCGCGCCCCTGTCGTAGAATAGAGGGACAACGTCTTTTTCCAGTATATCGAAGATGGCCCTGCTCTCCAGATCATCCTGAAATCCCTCGTCCTGATATTCCTCGCCCCTGCCTATTGCCCAGCCGATCTCTCTGTCATATCCCTCGTCCCACCATCCGTCCAGGACGCTCATGTGCAAAGCCCCGTTTGCCACGGCCTTCATGCCGCTCGTGCCGCAGGCCTCAAGGGGTCTTCTAGGCGTATTGAGCCATATATCCACCCCCTGAACCAGTTGGCGCGCTACCTCCATGTCATAGTCCTCAATAAACACTATTCGGCGTCTGAAATCTTCCATCTCGGCAACCTCAACCAGGTGTTTAATGAGTTCCTTTCCCATGTGGTCCTGCGGATGGGCCTTGCCGGCGAAAATGATCTGCATCGGTTTGGTGCTGTTAGTAAGAAGTTTATGAAGCCGATCCATGTCTCTCATTATCAACTGCGCCCTCTTGTAGGGAGCAAAGCGTCTGGCAAATCCTATCGTGAGGGCCTCGGGGTCAAGTATCTCATCAACTATCGCTATGTCCCTGTTTGAAAAACCCCTCCTCGCCATCTGATCTCTCAGTCTGCGGCGGCAGAATCCCACCAGCCTTGCCCTTGCCTGCTCATGTGTCCTCCATAGTTCCGTGTCAGGAATCCTGTCAACGCGCTCCCATACCTTTTCGTTGTCAGGGTCTTCAATCCATCTGGGCCCCATGTACCTGTTGTAGTGTTCGGCCATCCCCTGGCATATCCATGTAGGTATATGAACACCGTTTGTAGTGTAGCTTATTGGAAGATCAATTTCAGGGGTCTTAGGCCATATCTTCTGCCACATTTTTCTGCTCACCCTGCCGTGGAGGCGGCTTACGGCGTTATTCCACGTGGAAAGCCTCAGCGCCAGAACCGCCATTGAAAAAGGCTCTTCTCGATCTCTGGGATTTTGCCTGCCGAAACCAAGCATCACATCAAAGCTTATCCCTAGGGACCTGGCAAAATCCTCGAAATACGCCCTCATGAGATCGGGATGGAAAAGATCAATGCCGGCAGGAACAGGGGTATGTGTGGTAAAGACACTGGTTACCCGAACAAGCTCCAGGGCTTCGTTAAAAGTCAAATTCGCCTCCGCCTTAAGGCTGCGTATCCTCTCAAAAGCGGCAAACGCGCTATGACCCTCGTTCATGTGAAAGATAGTGGCCTCTATGCCCATCTCCTTCAGCATCCTCACCCCGCCTATTCCGAGAACGATCTCCTGCCTGATCCGCATATCCCGGTCCCCTCCATAGAGCTGGGATGTAATGCTTCTCATCCACGGCGAGTTCTCAGGCACGTTCGTATCGAGAAGATAAAGTTCAGTTCTTCCGACATCGACCAGCCACACCTGTATCCAGACCTGCTCACCCCTGAGGGGAAGGACGATCCGAACGGGAGTTCCATCCTGCCTCTTAACCAGTTTCATTGTTGTGGACGTAAACTGGATAGCGGGATAGGTCTCCATCTGCCAGCCCTCTTTGCTCAGGTACTGCCTGAAATATCCCTGCTGATAAGCCAGGGATATCCCCACTATCGGAAGATTTAAATCGCTAGCGGACTTGAGATGATCCCCGGACAATATCCCCAGACCCCCGGAGTAGATGGGAAGACAGGCTGCCAGGCCGCACTCGGCAGTAAAATAGGCCACTTTAAAGGGAGTCTCCCTCTCACCGAATATCTTTGGATTTCTCTTCTCTGCCCTGTACCTGTTGAATTCCTGGATCACCCTGTCCATGTGGGCGAGAAAACCCTCATCGGAGGAGAAGTTATCCAGATCGCCCTGCCTGAGCTTCCCCAGAAGGGCAACCGGGTTTCTTCCGGTCTCCTCCCAGAGATCCGGATTGAGTCTCCTGAACAGGTCATTAGTCTCATAGTTCCATTCAAACCAGACATTGTGGGCGAGATCTTCGAGCGGTTTTAACCTCTCCGGGATGTGTGGCTTTACTTCGATGGATGCAATCGGGATTGTCATGTCGGCTTAACCTCTCTTGCTAATTATTTATGTAAAGATGGCAACTGCACAGTTTTTCAGGTTCACGGTTATCGGTTCACAGCTCACGGTTATCGAAATCGAATTCCTCTGTAATATTATGCATTGATGATCCGGCGGCATCTTGTATTTGTTTATTCGTACGCGTTCAAAAATCCGGGGTAGGTGCGGCTTCAGCCGCACCGAAATCGTGCGCCGTGCGCCTGAAGGCGCACCTACAGAACCTGATTCCTTAGTCTGCATGTCCTGATCGGCGCAAAGCCGTCCCCCCAATTATTGAGCTGATACGATAGTTTTATCAAACGCTCATGACAGAAATATTTTGTCGCCCCCCGCTAATGAAAATCCTCCTCCGGCTCCACACTCTACGAGGTCGAGGATTTCCCTCCCCCCGCGCGGGGGAGGGTCGAGGTGGGGGGTGTATTTTCACGGTAAATTCAAGGCGAATGATCATTTTAATCACAGAAATACATTAAGGTAAACAGCTATCCAATCCTTGTTCCGGCCTTAGCCGGAATGACGACCCGGCTTCCGGATCGAGCCCGGCTTTTTTAGATTCGGCATTTTCATGCAACCAGCCATAATCTACACCAAGGTCACTCCTTGTTTTTGAACTTGAACTCCATCTGCGTCGGTCTTATGTGCACCACCTGAACCCTGTCGTTAGGGAGAAGCACTTGATCCCTGTTGACGGGAAAAACGGAATAGCCCAAATGAGCCAGAGAAAGATCAATCTCAATTTTGACGTCACTGACTGAAAGTGTGCTGGCATCCCTTCTCAGACCTCGCACTGTAAGGTTCACCCTGGGGTTTACCGGTTCCACTATCTCTTTGTTTTCCGGAAGGTTGCGCAATACCGGAGGCACGGCAAAGCTTACTTCAAAATCCTGCTGGCCTGCAAGGAGAAGCCAGATGGCCGAAACACCCAGCAGGGATATAAGTTTGGGCAGCCAGTTGACTGTTACATAAGAACTGATTTGCGATCCCCAAGAAAGACTTGGAGAGGCCTTCGGTGCCATGCCCTCGGAGATCATGGTCGAAAGCGCCTGCTTTTCTTTTATCTCCGTAATCCTTCCGCCCCTCGCTACAGAGACATTTCCCCTTTCCTCCGACACGGCTATGACCCAAGCGTCGCACCTTTCGCTCAGACCCAGGGCGGCCCTGTGTCTTGTTCCCCATTCATTGGGAAGCCCGTCAGCCGAACTCAACGGGAGATAACAGGCCACCCCGGCTATCCTCCCATCCCTTACTATTGCTGCCCCGTCATGGATCGGCGATTCCTTATGGAATATACTCATAAGCATCTCATAGCCGGCATCCGCATCAATAGGATGCCCGCCTGTAATCAGCTCGTCAACCCTTTCGGCCCGCTCCAGAATTATCAAGGCCCCAATCCTGCGTGAAGCGAGTCTGAATATCGCGTCCGCCAAATCGTCCACCCAGTCGCTGGAGGCTTGAGACTTCCTGTGACCAAGCATCCTGACAGGGTTCACCTTTTCAAGCACCTGTCTAATCTCCGATTGAAACAAAATGATGAGCAGGATGACGAGTACCTGCCATAGTATCTGAAAGACCCAGGTAGTGAGGAAAAGGCCCCAGCTCTTTGCTATAGTAAAAACGACCCCGATTACCATCATCCCAATGAGGGCTTTATAGGCCTTTGTCCCCCTGAACCACAGGTAGAGATAATAAACCAGTGCGGACAGAAGCAGGATATCGGCTATGTCTCTTATCCGCATTGTCGTCAAAATAGCAAGAAAATCCATTGCTCGATATTTGTCCTCGCGTTCGTTCCGACGCCCGGCTGGGGTGGGAAAAAGGTATTTCCTTGAGGCCGGGCTTATAACGTCTTTACTTGCGCCTTTTTTCTTCTCCGCCAAACGGATCGTAACAAGATAATTAAAAAAGGCAGGGTGATAAAAGCTGCATCGTCCCATCTACCCGCTGAAAAGTCCGGCATGAAATAGTAAGTGATACCACCTGCTAACAGACTTATTCTTATGCACCTTCCATATCCGGCAAAGGTGAACACACGCAGGAATATAAGGTATAGAAAAGACCAGAAGAAGAAAAGGGCAAAGTTGGTAATGACCCGGTATCCGGGAGGAATCAGGCCGGCTATATGCCTTGCTGTTCTGTCCAGAATGCCTCGCTCTTCCCTGAGCCTTATTCCGGCAACTTCTCCGACGGTTATCTTATCGTCTATATGAACGCCCGCCGGGATGAGCATGTCGAGCGTAACTGGGCATGCGGTCTTATGTAGCTTATCGTTTAGAGCCCTGAATGGAAGGCGGCTAACATGGTCTAGAAAGAGATATGCCCCTGCCCCAAAAGCGATCAGCAATAGGATCGGGGTCAAACGCCAAATATGATTTGCCTTCCCAGTCGTTCAGTTACCCCGGGGCTTAGGCTGCAAGGCCTTTTCTATTCGTTCCAACATCTCTTTGTCCCCTGCTGAAAGCTCTCTGGCCTTCTCGAAGTGGAACCGGGCCATCCTCATATCCCCCTTCTTCTTGAAGAAGAAACCGAAATTGAAATGGGCATGAGAAAGCCTATCAAGTTTTCCGTATGATACACCTAAATTATGAAACACATCATCCCTTACCGGGGGAAATGCCTTGAGCCTTTCATAGATAGACACCGCCTTTTCATGCTCTTCTTTGCTTTGATAGCACCCGGCAAGGATGAAAAGAGCCGCCTTGTCATCCCTGTCCTTTTCGAGGACCTTGTTCAATAAAGCTATCGCATCCTCGGTGTTCCCACTTGACTGATACATCTCCGCAAGGCCTCGTGACACTGCCGCCGAGTGGGGGGCGTAACGCATCGCACGGGACAGGTATTCGCTCGCCACGGCAAAGTCCGCCCTCTGCTTCATAATCAGCCCGAGACCGTAATAACCTGGAGCCGATCCCGGGTTCTTCTTTATCTCTGCCCTGAATGACCTCATGGCATCAGATGAGTCCATGTGAAGGGCCAATACAGATGCCCTGAAAAACGGATATTCCTCAGCGAGGCGAAGGGCCTCTTCCCTCTGAGCCAGATCTGGATGTTCCCTCGTCAGGGTGTCAATATTTGCCATGCGCTCAGGTCCGGTCGGATGGGTAAGCAGGTAGGCCGGGACCTTATCCGTTCCCATCCATCTTCCCCTCTCTATCTTCGAGAGAACCGAGACCATGGAGCCGGGATCAAGTCCAGCGCTCCTCATATAGGAAAACCCCAATTGATCAGCCTCGCGTTCATCATTTCTGCTGTAATGGAGCTGCGTCTGGATGCCGGCCGCCATAGTGCCGGTAATTATGGCCCCAGCGGCAGGCCCGCCTATCAGCACTCCCGCCAGGATTCCAGCCAGTGTAGCAAGCCCTATCTTCTTACCCTGGTCCACTCGCGCGGACAGATGCCTTGCGGATACGTGGCCCAATTCATGGCATATCACCGCCGCAAGCTCTGGAAGTCTGTCAGTCTCCGTAATAAGTCCGGTAAATATAAATATGCGGCCTCCTGGGGCCGCAAATGCATTCAAAGAACCGTCCTTTAAGATATAGAACCTGAAAGGAAATGGATTAACCTCGATCGCCTCTGAAAGATATTTACCAACCCTGTTTATGTAATCATTAAGAAAATCATCTTCTACTACAGTGAAGTATTTCTGCACTTGAGCGAAAAACTCATCTCCCAAGGTGGTCTCCTCTTCTATTGATAGGGCCATTGCATCCTTAGGAGACCAGGAAATGAAGCTCAGAAAAAGGACACACAAGACAGCTCTATAAAGTCTTTGCTGCCGCTGTAACCGGCTTATAAACAAGATTATCTTCTCCTTTTATTTGCTCTTGGTTTTGATATGCTAACATGTTAGAAGGTCATTTGCAAACTCGGAGCCATGACTGAAATTAATCTGAAAGCTACTTTCATAGTGAAAATGCACCACCCGCCGCAAGCCTTTCCCGCCGGTCGGCACGGGGAAAACTCACGCACGGGGGTGAAAGAATACACGTGTCATGAAGGTTTGGCTGGAGGCGATGCCTGGTATGACTAAAAGACCTACCTATGAAGAACTGCTAAATAGGCTTTCACAGCTTGAAAAGGATGCCCTTGAAAGAAGAGAGTTTGAAACGGCCTTTGAAGAAGCACAGTTTACACTTGAAAGGAGGGTTGAGGAAAGAACCGCGGCGCTGGTTGCAGCTAATATCAGGCTGAAAAGGGAGATGGAGGAAAGGATTGCCGCTGAAAGGGCATTAAACGCAGGCGAGGAGAGATACAGAAATATCCTGGAAACCATGGAGGACGGATATTTTGAGACGGATCTAAAGGGCGATCTGGTTTTTTGCAACCTGGCGCTCAGCGAGATAACCGGCCTGGAGAGAAGCGAACTTATCGGCATGAACAACCGCTCTTATATGGATTCGGAGGATGCTAAAAAGACCTTTGAGGTATTCAGCAAAGTTTACTCAACGGGAAATACCGTGAAAGGCTTTGAGTGCCGCATCACGCGACCGGATGGGTCAAAACTCCATCTGGAGCTTACTGTGTGCCTTTTTAGTGATCCGGCCGGACATCCGAAAGGATTCAGGGGTACCGTAAGGGATGTGACGGCCAGATGGATTGCTGAAAACGCACTGAGGGAAAAGGAAGAAAGATACCGCACGGTCTTCGAGACGACGGGCACCGCAACCGTGATAATCGAAGAAGACATGACCATTTCGATGGCCAACTCCGAGTTTCAGAGGCTAAGCGGATACAGCCGCGAGGAGATCGAAGGCAAGATAAAATGGACCGTCTTTGTTTCCCCTGAAGACCTTGAAAGGATGAAGACGTATCACCTGGAGCGCAGAAGCCGGGGCAAGAACGCGCCGGGAAGCTATGAATTCCGATTCATTGACAGGCACGGCAAGGAGACGGACGTCTATATCAAGGCGAGCCTCATAGGAAACACCGGCAGGAGCGTGTCGTCTCTTACGGATATAACTCCATTGAGACAGGCGGAAAGACTCTTCAGAGACCTATTCAATAATGCCGAGGTAGGGCTCTTCATTGTTCAGGACAGGACATTTCGGATCGTCAATCCTGTCTTTTCAAGGATGACGGGTTACACCATAGAAGAACTGACAGGCATGGATTCCATGTGTCTCGTTCCCGCTGATGAAAGAGAGAAGGTAGCCCGGCAAGTCATCACCATGCTCAAAACCGGGCATTTTGCCCCTTATGAATTGAGGGTAAGGGACAAGATAGGCAGAGAGAGATTCGTTATGGTTAGCCTGGGAGTGATACTCTATGAAGGGAGGGATGCCCTTCTCGGCAACTTTATGGACATCACTGAGAAGAAGGCCATAGAGGAAGAACTCCTTAGGGGGCAGAAACTAGAATCCCTAGGTCTCCTCGCCGGAGGAATGGCCCACGACTTCAATAATCTTCTCACAGTAATACTGGGAAACATTGATATCGCTCGCATCGAATTGCCAAGGGGTTCGTCCGGCCACATGAACCTTATGGAAGCCGAAAAGGCCTGCTTTGCCGCCAAGGATCTGACTCAACGATTTATCACCTTTTCAAAGGGCGGGGTTCCCGTAAAGAAAGAAGGCATTATAACTGAGACGATAAAGGAAACGGCCAGTCTTGCCCTTGCAGGATCAGCCGTCCAATGCGAAACTCAAGCAAGCGAATCCCCCTGGAAGGTATCTTTCGACGAGGCGCAGATTAGACAGGCCCTCAACAATGTCCTGGTAAACGCCAGAGAGGCGATGAGCGGGTCGGGACGAATCGAAATATCGCTAAGAAATGTCGAGGTTGGAGATGAGGAAATACTCCACCAATCCTTCAGGATCAGACAGGGACAATATCTGCTGATTTCAGTCAGCGACAACGGTCCCGGTATCTCTAAGGAAAATCTCTCAAAGCTTTTTGACCCTTACTTTTCAACAAAGGAAAGGGGCGCACGGAGGGGAATGGGGCTTGGACTTACAACGGCCTACAATATAATTAAAAAACATGACGGATATATTCACGTGGAGTCGAAGCCGGGAGCGGGAACCACTGTTTTTCTATATCTGCCTGCAAAAAAGCCTGCCCAGCCGGCCGCAAGTGTTAAGGATACAAACAAGGCTACCATGCATGCATCGGCATCTATACTTATTATGGATGATGAAGAAACCGTTAGAAGTCTCACACAGGAGATACTTGAACGACTGGGATTCAAGACAGTGCTTGCCTGTAACGGGGATGAGGCTGTAAGGCTGTACAAAGAAGCAATGTTCCGAGGGATGCCCTTTGATATTGTATTTCTTGATTTAACCGTGCGGGGCGGCATGGGAGGCAAGGAGGCAATGGAGAAGCTGGTTGATCTTGATCCAAAGGTGAAAGCGATTGTGACAAGCGGCTACGACAATGATCCCCTCATCAAAGATTTCAGAGCATTCGGATTCTCAGCCGCCATGCCGAAGCCTTTTTCCTTTTTTGATCTCAAGAAAATTATGGAATCAACCCTTGGAATCCAGTCCTTGCCTATATCAGTAGAACAGGATTAGAGGAATATGTTTTACGGCAAACCTCATTCGTGTCCATCCGGAAATGGCTATTTTCACCGATTTCGGCGTTGGGCTCAAATTTTAATCCTCGAAATACGTCAATGTATTTCTGTGGTTAAAATTATCGCCCGCCTTGAACTCGACGAAACTATCTCATTTCCGGATGGACACTAATTCAGAAGCGTTTTTTCAGATATGTACCGAACCCTCGTCATAGCCACTAGAAATAAGGGAAAGATAAGAGAATTTTCCGGTCTATTTTCCGAATCAGGGCTTAATGTTTGCGGTCTTGATGACTTCGGTCCCATTCCGAATGTCATAGAGGACGGAAAGACATTTGAGGAAAATGTTTTGAAAAAGGCCGGATTTACAGCAAAGGTGCTTGGCCTGCCGGCCCTGGCTGACGATTCGGGATTGACAGTAAAGGCCCTCAAGGGCTTGCCGGGCATTTATTCCGCAAGGTATGCCGGAGAAAAGGCTACCGACGAGGATAATAACCGCAAGCTCATGGAGGCACTTAAAGGGGAAGGCGATAGAGAGGCGGCATTTGTCTGCGTAATTGCCATAGCCGTTCCCAGGGGGCCTGCTCTTATCTATGAGGGAAGATGCGATGGATTTATCGCTGAAACGCCGGCCGGAACAAACGGCTTCGGTTATGACCCCGTTTTTTGGTATCCGCCTGCTCGGAAGACATTTGCCCAGATGAGTCTGGAGGAGAAAAACAAAGTCAGTCATAGAGGAAAGGCCATGGCTGAGTTAAAGGCAGAAGGGGCTAAGGTGATTAAATGGCTTGATCTCAGGATGGCTGAGGAGCCTGTTTGACGGTTTCGCCTTTTCTTGCTTGAAGAGGATCAAAATTCAAAGTAAGATTTTTGGGTCTGAATTTCCATTTTCTATGGTATGGGTGCCAAGTTGTCTAGTGCTGTGAAAATACAACGTCCACCCCGACCTCCCCTGCACAGGGGTGAAGGAAATTGCGAGGCGTTCCTCGCCTGGAGTATTGGAAGTTGCCGGCCTTTCCATACCCGGAGTGAGAAGGATTGTGGAGCCCCCCGAGTGGAGAGTTGGGTGAAAAATTTTGCGATGAGTGTTTGACTTTTAAGCATTAATGTATAGCATGAGACTATGGAATCATGGGGCTTGATTTTAGCTGAATAAAAAGAACTTATCATGTTAAGAGAGCTTTTGAAACAATTTTTCGGGCGGTGATTCCACGACAGAGGCCTTAGAGTTTTCTAGACTAAAATATTTCAGATGATCAAGGAGTAAGTGATGTTTGAGGTAACACAAAAAGCAAGCGAAATGATAAAAGATTTTCTAAAAGAAAGGACGACGATCCCGCCTATCAGAATAATGCTTTCTCAAGGTGGCTGATCTGGTCCCTCCTTGGGAATGGCTCTGGATGAGCCAAAAGAGAGTGATGAGAAATTTGATGACAGGGGAATTACTTACGTGATAGACAAGGACCTCTTAAACCAGGTCAAGCCCGTAAAAGTTGACTATGTTGAGTCGCCCTTCGGTTCAGGATTTTCAATAGGCTCCAGTATGAAGGCCGGAAGCAGCTGCGGAAGTTCTTGCAGCTGCTAAATCAGGCTTGTCTGATATGGTGAGAAAGGCCCTCTTTCGAGGGCCTTTCTATTAGAAGGCTCCAAGCTGACACCTGGATATCTTTATCCCAAGGGCCTCGCAGGCGGAAGAAATATCCATTTTGCCGACCCCATTTTCGGAGGCGATATCCCAGGCTTTCTTGCAAGGCAGCCTGCCCTCCAAAAGTCCTGCCTTTATTGCCTCCTTGATGTTTGGTGCTACTGAAGAGGCGGGGCTTACCTTTTTCCCCTTCGGTCCATAACCATAAAGGCCTAACTGGCATTTTACTATGGAGATATCTTTAAGATCCGCTGCCAATCCCAACTCTGAAGGCGGAACTCCGATCTCCTCGGCCAGTTTGAAGGCCTTGGCACAAGTGAGTTTACCGTCTTTTGCCTCTCTCAAGACCGCCTCTATCGCCTCTTTGCCGGCGCGCATTTCAGGCCCATGTTTCTCCGCAAAACTCTTCTTTTTATCCTTCATCACTTCGTAACCTCCGATGTTGATACTAACGGTCATGCCCTGAAAGGGGCTCAACGAAAGATGAAAATCACCCCCACCCCGCCCTCCCCCGTCGAGGGGGAGGGAATAATCCCGGCACATCCCGCAGTCTCAATGGTAAAAGGGGAGGGGTACATGGAAGGGGCATTTTCCATAAACCCCCATTCCCTAATGGGACACAACGAAACATGAAGATGGCGCACGTCATTCCGGACTTGATACGGAATCCAGGTGTAAAAGTTGGAGCAGCTCTGCATGGGAACTTGTTCCTGGACACTAATTAACAGAAATTATGGAAGACTTTCCTTCAGGTGTCAACCCGGCTCTTCCCTGATTGGGCTTTACACTTGCAATCCCATGCGTTAATAATTAGGCCGACAGGAGGAACGATATGATTAAAGCCAACATACAAAAGATCCTCTCCGATATCCCTGCATCGGTCATGGTGGTGGCTGCTGCAAAGACCCGCACACCGGAAGATATTTCAGAGGCGATTGAGGCGGGTATAACGGCGATAGGACAAAATTACGTGCAAGAGGCAGAAAGGGCCTATCTCCAAATCGGCTCAAAGGCAAACTGGCACCTGATCGGCCATCTTCAGACGAACAAGGCCAGGAAGGCCGCAAGGATTTTTGATATGGTTCAGACCGTTGATACCCTTAAACTGGCCTCGGCCATTAATCAGGCCTGCAAAGAGGCTGGGAAAAGGATGCCCATACTCATAGAAGTCAACAGTGGAGAAGAGGCTCAGAAGGCAGGGGCAATGCCGGGTGATCTTTTTAAGCTCATAAACGACATAGCTGCTCTTCCCAATGTCAAGATAAGCGGTCTTATGACCATGGGGCCGCTTTCGGATAAGCCGGAGGATTCCAGGCCGTTTTTTCGCATTACCAGACGCCTATATGAAGAGGTGGACAGGAGCGGGATTGACAATGTGGAGATGAAATTTCTCTCCATGGGCATGTCCGACAGCTACAGGGTGGCAATAGATGAAGGTGCAAACATGGTAAGGCTGGGGACATGTATCTTCGGCGAGAGGATATCCCCCAGATAAGGCCTGACCGAAATGTCCAATGCCTCAAAGAAAATCTCACAGCTTCTGGGAAAAGCCGCGCGCAGATACAACATGCTCGCTAACGGCGATCACGTGCTTGTCGCGGTATCCGGGGGCAAAGACAGCGTAGCCCTCTTGTATCTATTAATTCAGCATCAGGCAAGGGTACCAATAAATTATACGATAAGCGCAGTTCATGTCGATCCGGGATTTGGGGTGGATTCGGCCGGCAGGATGGAGCGCTTTTTCTCCGAGCAGATTGCACATTACAGGGTTCTCAGAACAGGGATAGGCCCGATGGCGCACAGCAGCAGCAACAGGGAGAACCCCTGCTTTTTGTGCTCAAGACTTAGAAGAAAGCTTTTGTTTGAAACGGCAGAGGAACTGGGATGCAACAAGATAGCCTTCGGCCACCACAAAGACGACGTTATAGAGACATTTTTCCTGAATGTCCTTTACGGGGGCTCCTTAAGCACCATGATGCCGGTTCAGGATTTTTTTGACGGGAAACTGAGCGTCATAAGGCCTTTCTATATGGTGGATGAGCATCTGATAGAAGGATTTGCATGTGATATGGGCTGGTCCGGCCTTGATCTGGGATGCCCGACCTCTCCTCACTCCAAAAGAAAAGAGATCAAAGACATGCTGGCTGGGATCTACAGGACAAGCAGGAAAGCAAAGGGAAATGTCTTCCACGCCCTCCATAATGTCAGGGCCGACTACCTTCCCGTTGACTGCGGACAAAGAAAGGATATCAG
>Ga0100398_1001781_pt1 | contig 18327 bp, 19 predicted proteins | sample CryGeymeta201522_FD_81568 | JGI IMG/M metagenome (GOLD analysis project Ga0100398, IMG submission 81568) | Groundwater microbial communities from Crystal Geyser aquifers in Utah, USA - Crystal Geyser metaG 2015-22 | ecosystem: Environmental > Aquatic > Deep subsurface > Groundwater | place: USA...
AAAGAGCTTTTGTTCCAGGCGGCCGACACCTTCTGTTCGTTGGTGGACAATCATCAGGAAACCTTCGGCCTGACGGTTGTCGAGGCCATGGCTCGGGGGCTGCCGGTCATCGCCTCTGACTTTAACGGCTACAAGGAACTGGTCTCACCTGGGCGGACCGGATTTCTGATCCCCACCTACGAGAGTCTCGGCCACGAACCTTGGGAGGCCTTGTCCGGGCTGCTGGATCCTTCCATGCTGCGGTTTTATCGAGCCCAGAAAATTTCTTTTGACATTGATACCTTTTCCGATGCGGTGGTGCAGATGGCGTTCAGGCCCGAGTTGCGGGAGGCGATGGGCCGGCGGGCGCGGATTCGAGCGGAACCGTATCGGTGGTCGTCGATCTTGAAGGACTACCACCAGCTCTGGAAATCCCTGGCGCGGGAAGCACGGATGACACGGGGCAAGAAGAATGTTGGTGGCAATCCGCTCCCCCTGTTGACCCCGTGCATGAACAGGAGTTTTTCGCATTTCCCGAGTGGCTCGATCTCATCCGATTCGATTTTGGGGTCGAGCGCCCATGCGAGTTGCCTTCCCAAAGGATTCGAACCCATTCGCTACGATGAGATGGCCATTCTGCTTCGTGACGATTGCCTTCACTTCATCCTGGAGCAGTTCGAAAAGGGAGATTGCAATGTGCGCGAATTGGAAGATGAGGTGGTCGATCGGTTCCGGATGGACCAAGACCTTGTCCTGGTGCATCTGGACTGGCTTTTGAAACATGGGCTGATCACTGTAAAAAAACTCTAAAGTCCCGGCGTCCAACTGTCGATCAAGAGAGCAAAGGACAGGAAGGACTGGTAGAGTTTAACCGGAAAAAGGCAAGGATGCCTCGACAACCATTCAAGGAGGAATGAACATGGCACTTCGAATCAACACCAACATCAACGCGTTGAACATTCAACGGAACCTGACCCTGACCAATCGGGACGTCGGGAATTCTCTATCGAGATTGTCGTCAGGGTACCGGATCAACTCGGCCAAGGACGATTCAGCCGGGTATGCTGTTGCCAACTCGTTCAAGGCGAAGATCTCGTCCTTGCGGGTGGCCTATCAGAATGCCGGTGAGTCCAGTTCCATGCTGCAGGTGGCGGATGGGGCTTACAACGAGGTTCACAACATTCTGATTCGGATGAAGGATCTGGCGACGCAGTCGGCGGGTGGGCAGATCACCAATGACAACCGAACGCTGCTCAACACTGAATTCACCCAGTTGCAGTCCGAATTGGACCGAATTTCTGAAAGCTCATCCTACAACGGTGTGAACCTGGTTTACAGTACTGCGGCTGGAACTGCATCTTCCTTCACCTTCCAGATCGGCGCCCAGAATGCGACCCATGATCAATTGAGCGTCAGCTTGAATGCCGTGTCAACCGCGGCTCTGATGGTGGGCACGAACGTCGGCATCGGTACGGCCGCCAGTGCCCAGGCCACCATGACCGCAATCGATACGGCGCTCACCAGCGTGAACTCGAATATGTCCACGTTGGGCGCTTATCAGAACCGGCTGCAGCACACCATGGACAACCTGAACATCATGGTGGAGAACTACTCGGCTTCCGAGTCCGCCATCCGCGATGTGGACATGGCCTATGAGGTGACCCAGTTCACCAAGAGTCAGATCCTGCAGCAGTCCGGCATGGCCATGCTGGCCCAGGCCAACGCCGCGCCGCAGCAAATTCTCCAACTCCTCGGCTAATCTCCGGGGACCCAATTCCTAACTACCAGTCCGAAGCCGGGGGGGCGCCGTCAAGGCGCCCCCTTTCTTGTTGATCCCTTGAGGTTTTACTAAAGCCGTCGGCGGATTCAGCCGATCTATCCAGTGAGACCATCACTGCCGGACGGCGCACCGAGCGGATCAACACCGCCGGCCGGCGGAATCATCATCGGCAAGACAAGGAGTTGGGTCATGGGACTGAGCATCAGCGGTCTGGGGAGCGGTTTCGATTGGCAGAGCACCGTCGAACAGGTGCGGCAGGTCCAGGAAAAGCAACTGCTCGGACCCTTGAACACACAAAAGTCGAGCTATAAAGACAAGCTCGATGCCTGGGACAGTATTTCCAGCAAACTGTCGGCTTTTCTCACCGCCGTTCAGGATATCAAAGACAGCACCGATTTCGATCTGTTCGCGCCCACGCTCACTTCCTCGTCGGCGTCGGTGGCCGCCGACAGTCTGCTTGCGGTCACGGTGGATTCCGGCGCCGGCCGCGGACTCTTCGACATCCAGGTGACCAATCTGGCCAAGGCGGAGAAACTTCAATCCGATAGCGTGACTTCAACAACGACTGATGCGGGCTGGACCGGATCGATCAGCGTGGGCGGCAACGCCGTCACCCTGGACGGCAAGAGCCTCACCGATCTGCAGGATGAAATCAACACCTTGAATACCGGTGACACCCCCACCGGGGTGGTGGCGAGCGTGCTCCAGGTTTCTTCAAGCGACTACCGGCTCCTTCTGACCAGCGAGGAAACGGGCGCCGCCGGGATCGATTTCACCGACGCCGCCGGCGACTACTTCGCCACGCTTCAGGCCGGAGAAGACGCTGCTTTCAGCATCGACGGGATCAGCATGACCCGCTCATCGAACACGGTCGATGATGCTATTGCGGGGATTACCCTGAATCTCATGGGGGAAGACGCAACCACCACGGTGACCCTGGATCTGCGCCGTGATCAGGACGCCATGGCAGCGAAAGTGCAAGCGGTGGTCGACGCCTACAACGGCCTGGCCGGCTACATCAACGATCAGTTCAGCTACAATGCCGATACCCAATCGACCGGAGGGCCGCTGTTCGGCGATGGCATCACCCGCTCGCTCAAGAGCACGATGCAAAGTGCGCTGCTGGATGCGGGCCTGTACAATTACGGCATCACCTTTGAAAACGACGGCACCGTGAGCCTCGATGGCGTCGATCTGGAAGCGGCCTTCCAGTCCGATTTCGGTGGTACCGTTTCCGGTTTCAATGATCTGGCACAATCCTTGGAAAGTATCCTCAGTGGTTACACCGATTCGGTCGACGGTACGGTGAAGCTCCAGAGGAACAGCATCCAGACCAATATCGATCGCCTCGACGATAAGATCACCAACATGACGTCGCGGATCGACATGGAGATGGAACGCCTCACCAAACAGTTCATCACCATGGACGATGCCTTGAATCAAATGCAGAGTCAATCCAACTGGCTGTCGAGCCAATTGAGCAGCCTCGGCTACAGTTCCTAGCCAGGCGCATGGGGACCATAACTTTCTTGCAAGGGGGTAACTGATGAACACTGCCGACGCCAGGCTGAGCGCAGCCAATGGAGGGGCATCTCAAGCCATGGAAACAATGAACTTGACCATCCGCTGCTACGACGCGGTGATCCAGGATCTGGAGAAGGCCACGAAATTCCAGCGTGCGGGGGACACCGAGTCGTCCTTCGATCGCATCCGCCACGCTCAGGACGTCATGACCGAGCTGCTGGTGGGCCTGGATTATGAACGCGGCGGTTTGGTGGCTCAAAACCTCAGCCGGATCTACAATTTCATCCTGCGCCAGTTGATCGGTTTTCATGGCGCCCAGGGCGAAACCGTTTCCGGCCACCTGATCCGGATGCTGGAGGAACTGCGGGGCGCTTGGAAGCAAGTGGCCGCCACCGGTTGTTAAAGCAGGTCGATAGACAACCGAGTCATACTTGTTTAGCTTGGGAAATTACGTTTTGTGTTCCCGCAGAGGCGCCGAGAGCGCGGAGAAGAGCCCTGAAATCAACCTCCGCGTCTCCGCGTGGAAATGAAACTTTTAAGCCTTCACAAGTATATATCAAACAGCGGGCGGCGAAGCTCAATCATCATCTGAACTGCCGAGGAGGAACTACCCAATGATGCAGAATCATGCGTTGAGCGCCTACCAGAAGACCACGGTGGAAACGGCGGATCCCGTGGCCCTGGTGATCATGTGCTACGAAAGAACCATCCGCGATCTGGAAGCGGCCAGGCGATTCCACGGCGATCGGCAAATGCCTCAGGCTTACGACAAGATCCGTCATGCCCAGGATATCTTGACCGAACTCCTGGTGGGTCTCGATTATGAGCGTGGTGGCATCATTGCCGGCAACCTTTCGCGCCTTTACAACTTCATGCTGCGGGAATTGATCGCGGTCAATTCACAGAAAAACACCAGGGTCTATGAGGTTATCGTCAAAATGTTGGCGGAACTGAAGGATGCCTGGAGCGAGATCCATCGTCAGTATAGCCAAGAGGCGATTTCCCTCAAGGAACAACAGCCTTTGGGAGGTTCGGGTTACCAGGTCACGGGCTGAACGCAATCGGGTTGGGGCCGCCGATGAGGTGATCAAGGAAATCGACCGGTTCCCATGGCCATCGTCATCAACCTTCATGAAAGGAAAACCGATCCATGGTCCTCGGCAACACACTCCATCACGAACCTGGTTGCCTCGAAGCCATTGACAACCTGGCTCGGTTGACTGACCAACTTCGGCGCGCGGCGGATTCGGGAGACCCTGGTTTCGCGGATCTGGCCCAGTCCTGTGCCCAAGCTTTTCAGGATTTGCAGCAGGTTTTTGCCCTCAAATCGATTCCGACCAGGGATTCGAACGGCGAGGATCGGCGCGCGCTGCTGGATCGCTTGTCCGCCTTGAGCGCCAGGACCACTGCTTGTGCACGCGGTCTAGCGAGTGCCCTGGGCGAGACGGAACAGCGACTGCAAGTGCTCCGCACCCAGCAACGGGCGGCAAGAGGCTATCGCAACTGTCCGCGGCGGAGTTGATGGTGGGTAAGCGTTCACCCAAGGTGCCATTCCCCCGGGCAATTGAAAAAGCCGATTCAAGCAAAGGCGCGAAGCCGCAAGGTACCCTGGACCGTGAACGTTCCCGGAAAACCGGCAGTTACGATTTCGTAAATTTTTCCGTTCAAGTCTTGTTCACATTGAGCCGATTATCAGATTGCGAGTGGGGAATCTCCGCAAGGAGAATGGATCAACAGCCAGGAAGGCGCAGCAAGCGAGGATGGAGCCATGCAAATCAAACCGGAATCCATTCAACCGGTAGCAATCGAAAATTGGGCGACCAGGGAGCGTCTTGGAGAGCCGGCCCAGGCGGTCAAACCGGTGCCGAAGACCGATGCGGTCCAGGGCACGCGCCGGGAAAACAAATCGAACGGCGGCGGCCAACTGGGCAACAAGAATGCCGGTGAAGATCCAAAGCAGGCGCAGACGTTGGTCGACGAGGTCCAGTCGTATCTCGACAATCTCAATATTCAGTTGCATTTCCAGTTGGATGATCGGACCGGCGAATCGGTGGTGCAGGTGCTGGACCCGGATAGCGGGGATGTGATACGGCAAATTCCCCCCGAGGAACTGCTGGAAATCCGAGGCAAGCTGGAGGAATTGCGTGGGATCCTTTTCGACCGGCGCGCATGAAGGCCGGTACCGGGGATCGGTGCGCAATCGTCGATTTCTCAACGGTCGCTTTCATAAGGGTACCAATCGCCCTTGCGCACCCGTTCGACTTTGAGCACCACCATTTCGTTGGTGGCGGTGTTGAATACTACCTTTCTGCCCATTTGCCCGCCCACATCTTCCGATACCGAAGGCACCTTCAGCTTCCGCAGCACCTCTCGAGCCGCCAGAATATTCTCATGGCCGATGTCTTCCGGGGAGATTTCCGGGTTATAAGCGCCGCCGATGATCCGCGCTTCCAAATGCCGGGGCTTCGACCCGTAATGGAGCATGGTTTGCACCAGCGCGTAGGTCGCCGCATTGCCGAAGCGGGCCGTGGCCTGCCGGCGGTCGTCGGTGCGCGGGTACTGAAAATGGTTCATGCCGCCGAACCCCTTGTTGCGGTCAAACAGGGTCACCGCCACGCAGGAACCCAGGACCGCGGAAACCAGGGTCGGGGTTTTGGTGACGTAGATGAAACCTGGGTTCAGAAGGTAATTCACCTCAACCAGGTCAGGGGTGCTGTCGTTCATCGCTGATCCCACCAGGTTGCCACAGCCAATCAAAAAGAGTCACAACGCCGGTAAGCCGGTAGTCTTGGTCCGGGGGCCGGCTCATTTGGAGCAGAGGTATTTGGGCAGCTCTCCGTTTTCCAGACTCCACTGGTAGCCTTTGCGGTTGGCCGCGTTGAACAACAGCGGGCCGCGCACATGCGGCCGCAGGTTGCCGGTGGCACGATCGAAGGACACCAGGACCAGCAGCAGCAGGTCCTGGTCCTGCTGGATCCCGATCGGGGCCTGCTTGTCCGGGGGAACGGTGTAGTGGAGTCCCATCACTTCCGGGGGGCAGACCACAAAGGCCACCTCGGGTTGATCCACGGCTTGCAACCACTGAAATGGTCCTTCCCGGTGTCCCAGAAGTACAAACCGTTTGCTGGTTTCGAATCCGGGAAGACCCCAGGGAAATTCGATGAAGGTGTTCTCGGGCAGATCCAACGGCCCGAATCGGCTGGTTTGAACCTCCATGGGCGCTACTCCTCTGCTCCACTCGTGGGATTTGGCTCCTCGTCATCATGCGCTGAGTTGATCCAGCCGCTCAGGAAGGATTCGAGGATGTGTTTCATGTCCTCTTCGCCCAGGCCGGACGCCGCCTGGTTTTCCTGCTGGATCTTCCGATACAATTCTTCACGATAGATGGGGATGTGACGCGGGCTGTTGATCCCCAATTTGACCTTGTTCTTGTCCACGGCGGACACCACCACCTCGATGTCGTCGCCGATCCTGATCGCTTCCCCCACCTTCCTTGATAGTATCAGCATGGTTTCCACCCGGTTCGGTTGTCAGACTCGCGTCTGCAATTCACTCCAGCCAGCCCCTTGAATTCCCTTCGTAACCGGCTGATGCTATACTATAATTTCGCGCTTGTCGATGCCGGTGAGCGGGCGCCGGCAAGGTTTCCCCGGCGGTTTGGCCGTAAACAGGCGGCAGCGAAGCGCCGAGGCGGCCGCCACCTCGAGGCAGGGATAATGTCGGGAGCGGATCCCGAAGGCTCGGCAGCCGTGGGGAAACTGGGGGTCCCAGGTGACCCGGTAGTGGGCGCAGCGCCGACAATGGATGGCAGGATCCCGGCTCATGGTATTCCCTCGGTAAATGCAGTGGCCGTTCCCGGGACAAACCGGGAATGAACCGCAAAGACGCAAAGAACGCCAAGGTTCGCGAAGGATAAATCCGTGGGCGATGGTGCCTTGCTTGTCTTTGCGTCCTTAGCGCCTTCGCGGTGCACGCTTTCCAGGTCAGGGTGTGCGGAGCACTCCCTGACGATTCGCTGGATCGTTAGCGAGATTTGTGCCAGGCTCGACGATAGCCATGACAGCCGCTCCTGTTATGGCGCTTCAGGATGTGCACCGGGGGGGGATGTCCGGGTCGGCGTGGGTCGAACCTTGGGCAAGCGTCAAAGATTTGTTCAAGTCCATTGGTACCGCGGCCGATTATCCAGGTGAAGATGGAAAAGGCACTCACGGCGAAGCACGCGGTGCTTCGCCAGGGATTGGCAATACAAACTCAGGTGAGCCATGAAGATCGTGAAATCCCAATATTATGCTGCGCAACAGGCGATCAACACCACGCTGCAGCCGCCCAGGCACGAGGCGGTGCAGACGGACAAACCGGTCGCGGAAACAACCGATCAGGTTGGGTTGTCGGAAAAGGCACGGTTCATGAGCCAGGTCAAGCAAACGCTGGTGCACGGCGACGAGGTTCGGGCGGATAAGGTCGAGTACTATCGAAACCTCATCGAAAAAGGGGAATTCGTGGTCGATGCCGATCGGGTCGCCGCCAGGATGGTCGAAGAGTTGATCTGACATCGAATAGCGATCCAGTAAAAACAAAAGACGAATATCGAATATCGAATATCGAATATCGAACCGCGGAAGTGATGAGCCGCCTTCGAGGTTTGGGGTGGCTCTTTTAGATCGCCGGCCTGCGTCGCACTCCGATGTCGGCATGTTTCGCGCGGCCATGAGCTGTGCTTAGGCGCGAGGCAATAATAAAACATCATCCATAACCATTGGATCGTCATTCCCGCATGCTCTTAGCGGGAATCCAGAACTGAGCGCCGGCCTGGATTCCCGCTTAAACACCGCGGGAATGACGGGGTAGTGTCAGGCAAAAAATCGTGAACAAATAATTATTGCCCAGCGCCTTTCCGTCCTTTCGACCAGAGGGAGAAATCCCTAGATCCTCCGCATTCGCTCAGCCCATTCTCTATTCTCTATTCGATATTCGATATTCGATATTCGCCTCGCGCCTTTGCCCTTTCGCCTAGGCGTTTTCCTGGTGCAATTATTGCTAGAGCATGACAGCGAATCGCCCGTGCACTGCTCCTGCCATACGGCAATGCGGCCGGGCCGGGCGATCTGCTGGGTGGATTTGTTGCGTTGGTCGGAAATGAAAGTCATTCGGTTTTCGGTCAGGCAGGAAAAATACGGAGAGTGTTCGTTTGGTTTGCAAACCCTGATTCGAAAGAGAGTTGAAGTGATGGTTCGCGGATACCGGCAAGGATCACGAGGGCAAAGCATTGCCTGTGGGAGACTTGCGCGTCTCGGCGCCGGTCTTTTCGGGGTTGTCGCTCGGCCGGCGCCGGCTTTGGTCCTGCTGGTCCTGCTGGTGGCCGTGGCCGCTCCGACTGCCGGAGTGGCGGCAGCGGATACCGTGCTTGGCAGTGTGCGCTTCGGACTGCATCCCCGGCACACTCGTCTGGTTTTTGACGCGGAAGGTCCCGAACCCCGGCAAATCGATCGCGGTCATGCCGGCGAAACCCGCGTCCTGTTCGACCATTTGCGCACCGGCATCAAAACCAAGAACTACGGAAAAGCCGGCTCCCTCATTTCGAGGCTGCGGGTCGAGCAAGTGGAAAGCGGTTGGATGGCCGTGATTTCTCACCGTGCCAAGGATGTGCAGGTGAAAACCGAAATCCTGCCGGCGGACCCGCCCAAGCCGGGGGCCTATCGTCTGGTGCTGGATTTCTACCGGGGGCCGGCAGACTCAAGGATGGCAGCGCAAGCACCTGGCTCGAGGCCGCCGGGCAGCACCAGCCTGGCTGCGGTGGAAAAGCTGCAAACGGCATCGGTCCCAGCCGCCAACAGTGCGGCAGTGGCGGCTCCTCTGCCGTCGTCGGTCGCGGCGCCGGCCGCACCGCCTTTAAGCGAGCAGATCCCAGGGGAAGGCAAAGGTCAGGCGCTAGCGTCTTCGCTTGCCGTCGCTTTGCCTGGGGCTTCGCTGCCGGCGCCGGTCGAGACGGCAAACCCGGATGAGGGTCCCTATCGGGAGGCAAACGCCTATTTTGATGCCCATCAGAACGAACTCGCCGTGCACGGCACCGCCATTATCGACCGTTACAAGGCCGCCCTGACCGCTGCTCCCAATCATCCCGACCAGCCCTTGGCCCTGTATCGATGCGGGGTGCTCGCCGCCTCCATGGGTGGACTGATCATGGCGGAAGGCTACCTGCGCCGCCTGATTTCCGCCCATCCCGATCATCCCCTGGTCGGACCCGCCTGGCTGCGGATTGCCAAGGGCAAGCACCGGATGGGCCAATATGCCGAGGCCATCCGAGCGTTCCAGTCGGCCCTCAAGGGCAACCTCGATCCCGGACAGCGCCTCGAAGCCCAGTATTTTGTCGGAGCGGGCCTGACCATGGCCGGAGACCATCAGCAGGCGATTGCCGCACTGGAACAGTGCCTGGCCGAAGACCCCAAGTATTACCTGAAGCAACCGGAGATCCTGCTGAACCTGGGGGAATCCTATTTTGCCGGTAAGGACTACGCGAACAGCATAAAGGTCCTGTTCCGGTATCTGAATCTGGGCGTGCCGGAACCCAAGAACCAGAATCTGGTGCTGGCGCGCCTGGCCGAAAGCCTACAACAACAGGGCGAGTCGCGGTTGTCCAGGCGCCTCTACGGTTATGTTCAGAGCTATTTGCCCAATTCCGACGGCGATATCATTTCCCGAATCAGGGAAGCGGAGCGATTGGAACAAAAAGGCGGCATGGGATTGCAGTCGGCCCTTGCGGTTTACGAGGAACTGGCCCGGCGCAATCTTCCCGAAAACCTGATGCGTCTGATCAAATTCCGCCTGGCGTCCAATTACGGCCGGTTGGGGGAAACGGAAAAGGGCCTGCACATCGTTCAGGAAGTCATGGATGCCAATCCGGGCAGCACCACGCTGGACGAATTTTATCCGCTGCAACGCGATCTGCTCAAGGACCTGATCAATAAGGCCTTTATCGCCGGCAATTACCTTGAAGTGGCCGCATTGGACCAAAACCATCACGATCTGTTGCACATGGAAACGGACCCGCAACTGGATCCGATAATCGCCCGCGGCTATGAACAACTGAAATTATATCCGAATGCCGTCAGCCTCTACCAGTCGCTGATCCGGGACGACCCGCGGCATCGTGATACCTGGAACCTGAAAGCGGCCGGATGCAGTCTGGAAATGCGCGACTTGAGCAGTGCCCTCGGCTATTGCGATGCCGTTCGGGATACGTCCCTGGACCGGGAAAAAACCGGCATCCTGGCCAGGGTCCATTTCGCCCGCCGCCAGTATGCCGAGGCTTCCACCCAGTTCGCCAAATTTTTCAAGGGCCAGAAGGACCTCGCCAAACTGGACTGGCAAATGTTGATCGATTACGTCTCCTGCCTGATGGCCCTGGGGCGTCACCAGGAGGCACTGGTCTATCTGCAGAAGGCGAGCGAGCATCCGGCGGCGGGCGAAGGCCGGCATCACCTGGATCTGTGCCTGCTGTTGGGCCAGTGTTACGAAGCTCGGAACCTGCCCAAGGAGGCCCTGCCGTTTCTTGAAGAAGCGCTGCAATTGATTCCGGAAAAGGACGCCAAGGATTATGTGATTTACAAGATCGCCAGGCTGCATAAGAGCATCGGTCAGATCGACCAGGCCAAGGACATGTTCACCCAATTGCTGGGCTCGGGCCAGTCCCTATGGCAGGCGGTGGCTCGGGAAGAACTGAACGACATCACCATCGCGCGGGCGGCATTATGAGAAAAACCGGGCGCGGGAATCCTCTGTAACGGTTTGTGGGGCGGTATGGACGCGAGTGGCGAATCAGTGACCATCCTCTTTGTCAACACCCATGCGAACGAAATCGAAACCCTGGCGGCTCCGGTTAGGAGACGGGGGTTTGCGACGGTTGCCGCGGATGGTCTGCCGGCGGGGCAGCGACTTCTGCAAGAGACCAGACCGGCCCTCGTTTTCCTGGAGATGAACGGGAACAAATCGCCGGTGCTGGACTTCCTTGCCCGGGTCGGGGCGCTCGCCGACCCGCCCCCGGTGATCGTGTTGGCTACCCAGGCACGGGCCGAGGATGCCACCGAGATCATGAGAAGCGGGGCCCACGATTTCTGGCTCAAGCCTGTCCCCGCCGAGCGCGTGCTCAAGACCGTGCAACTGCTCTGCGACGATCAGGATTCGCCTGCCTGCCCCCGGCGCTTGGCGGAAGTCGACATCGTTACCCGCGACCCGGCCGTGGAACGGCTCAAGGCCGTCGCCCGGCAGGTGGCGCCTTCCGGGGCTACCGTCTTCATTCAGGGCGAAAGCGGTACCGGCAAGGAACTGTTCGCTCGTTATGTGCACTGGCACAGTCCGCGCCGGCACAAGCCCTTTATTGCCGTGAACTGCGCGGCGCTGCCGGACAATCTGCTGGAAAGCGAGCTGTTCGGCCATGAAAAGGGTGCTTTCACCGGAGCATCCCGCACCAAGAAGGGCAAATTCGAGCTGGCCCATGGGGGCACCATCCTGCTCGACGAGGTGACCGAAATCCCCATTCACCTCCAGGCCAAATTGCTCCGCGTATTGCAGGAAAACGAAGTGGACCGGGTCGGAGGACTCTACCCGGTGGCGGTCGATGTGCGGGTGTTGGCCACCAGTAACACGGCGGTGCTCGACGCGGTCCGAGCGGGTCGGTTTCGCGCCGATCTGTATTACCGTCTGAATGTCATCCCTTTGAAAATTCCACCGCTGCGCGGCCGTTCCGGGGACGTCGAGCTGTTGAGCGAACATTTCATTCGCAAGTACGCCGCCGAAGCTCCCGGGCGTGACGAGGGGAAGGTATCCCTCGGCGCCGATGCCGCTCAGGTGCTGCGGGCCCATTGCTGGCCGGGAAACGTTCGTGAACTGGAAAACGTGATCCATCGGGCGGTGCTGTTGAGCCGCAACCGACAAATCGATCGTGATGCCCTCATTCTTGACGAGGCTCCGCCGGTCGGCGATTCCCGCGGCGGCCCAGTGGAACTCACCACGGTTGAGGAAATGGAACGACGTCTGATCCACACCGCGCTCGACCGCTACCAGGGCAATCGCACGCGAGCCGCCGAAATCCTGGGGATCAGCGTGCGTACCCTGCGCAACAAATTGCAGAGCTATCGCGACACCGGGTTACTGGAAGCGGGCGTTTGAACGAGTCAAAGCCTTGACTGCCGTGTTGGTCGGGCAGCGATGGTTGCCGCGCCGGCTCCCGCGGCCGCTAGCCTGATTCCGCCCAACCCACCTGGGCTACCCATTGCTTCAATCTCCGAGCGGCATGCCCATCCATCCATCCCTCCCATCCCGTCAATCCCGTCCATCCTGTCCATCCCGTCCATCCCGTCTAAAATTTCCCCCATTAGGGTCCCCGGCTCCCCCCGCCCATGGTACGGAACTTGCTCCATCCGTCCATGAACCAGGACACAACCAGTCAGGAGGGCGCCAGTCATGACCGTAACCAACCCGATCGACCGCACCGTGCAATTGATGCGGGATCGCTTGAGCCTCGGCAGTCTCAATCATGAAGTGATCGCGGGCAATCTGGCGAACATGGATACTCCGGGCTATCAAGCCAGGAAATTGACATTCGAGGAAAGCCTGCGCGACGTCATGGAAAATGGAGGCCTGCAAATGGTGGGCACCAATGGTCGGCACATCAACCCGACCGATGCGGGAGAGGCGATGCGCGCTCCCGAAGTGAGCGCGTCGGGACCGGTGGACCTGGATACGGAAATGACCAGGCTGGCCCAAAACAGCGTTGAGTACATGTACATGGTGACGCTGCTCGGCAAGAAGCTGTCGCTGTTGCGGACCGTCATTGACGAGGGAGGCAAATAATGGATTTCAAAACCGCCATGCGCATCAGTGGGTCCGGTCTCAGCGCCGACCGCGCCTGGGTCGGTGTCACCTCGGCCAACCTGGCCAATGCGAAGACCACTCGCACCGAATCCGGTGAACCCTACCGCCGCCGCACCCTCATTTATGAAGCGGTACCGGTGGCCGACCCGTTCGGCGCCGAACTCGCTTCCGCCATGGACGGGGAGGTGCAGGGGGTGAAAGTGGTGGAGGTGCTGCCCGATCAGCGGCAGTTTCAGGAAGCCTATGATCCCAGCCATCCCGATGCCGATGACAACGGCATCGTCCGTTTCCCCAATATCAATACGGCTGAGGAAATGGCCAATCTGGTGTCCGCTTCGCGTTCGTATCAGGCCAACGTGGCGGCCCTTGACACGGCCAAACGGCTGGCGTTGAAGGCCATGGAAATCGGCAAGTAATGCCCTCCAGGGAGAATCACCGTGATCATCAAGCAGACCAGTTCCGACTTCGGTTCCGCTCAGATACTGGAAACGGCGAAATCCAGGCCGGCCCCGGAGCGGTCCTTTGCCGCCGACCTCAAAGCCATGACCGGCCAGGTCGATTCCCTTCAGCGTGAAGCCGACCAGGCGATGGAAAGCGCGGCGGTGAACGGGGCCGAAAACATCCACGAAACCATGCTCAAGGTGGAAGAAGCCAACCTCAGCCTTCGGCTCATGCTGAGGCTGCGTGCCAAGGCGTTGGACGCTTACGAACAGATGATGCGGATGCAGTTCTAGCGAGCGCTCGATATTCGGTCGAGCGCGGCTGAAGGTTGCCGACGATGCTCAATAAGATCCTGACCAGCGGCAAGAATCTGCTGCATGCCTTCACCGGCTTGCCGACTCCGAAAAAGATAATCACCGTGGGCACCCTGGTTGTCCTCCTGGTCAGCCTCGGCTACGCCTTCTACCTGGTGAACAAGAAAGAATACGCTACCCTTTACGCGGGGCTCGAGGGCGATGATCTGGCCAAGGTGGTGGAGGCGCTCAAAGCGCGGAAGGTCCCCTACCAGTTGGCGCCCAACAATGCGGTGGCGGTACCCAAGGACCAGCTTTACGAGGTGCGTCTGGAGCTGGCGGCCAAGGGCATTCCCGACGGCAGCGGCACCGGCTTCGAAATTTTCGACAAGCAAGCCCTGGGCAGCACCCGGTTTGTGCAGAAGATAAACTACCAGCGCGCTCTTCAGGGAGAATTGTCGCGCACCATCAATCAGCTGGATGAAGTCTTGGAAAGCCGGGTGCATCTGGCGATCCCCGAGGAACCCCTGTTCATGGAGGAGAAGAAGCCGGCCCGAGCCGCCGTGGTGGTGAAGCTGCGCCCGGGCGCCCAACTCGGTCAGTGGCAGATCCAGGGTATCGTCAACCTGGTGGTCGGCGCGGTCGATGGTCTTCAGGACGAGGGCGTCAATATCCTCAGTACCGACGGCCGGGTGCTGTTCAAGAAGGATGGCGAGGACGCTTCCTATTCGCTCAGTAACCTCCAGATGGAATACAAGAACCGGCTCGAGGAAGGGCTGCATACCAAGGTTCAGTCCATGCTGCAGCAGGTGCTGGGCAGCGACAAGGTGATCACGCGGGTGGCCGCCGATTTGGATTTCAACAAGACCCAGGTCAGCGAGGAAACCTTTGACCCCGACAGCGCGGTGGTTCGCAGTCAGCAGCGCAGCATCGAATCGGCTCAGGGGAAAAACGATGCGGCGCGGGGCAATCCGGATGCCCCCATCAATATTAAGGGGCAATTGATGCAGGACGCCCCGCCGGGTCAGGCCAAGTCCAAGGAATTCGAGAAGCAGAGGGAAACGATCAATTATGAAGTGAGTCATGTCAATCGGCAGACGGTCCAGGCACCGGGTCGCATCAGCAAGCTATCGGTGGCGGTCATCATCGACGGTCGCTATGAAATGAAAGCCGGGACCAATAACCAGATGGAGCGGGTGTTCGTGGGTCGAACGCCGCAGGAACTGAAGGCTTATGAAGACCTGGCCAAGAAGGCAGCGGGTCTTGATGAAGCCCGAGGAGACCAGCTGACTCTATCGAACATTCCCTTCGTCACCGACGCATCGGAATTGGAAGCCGCGCCGGCCCAGAACAAATACCTGAAGATCCTGAAGGACAATCAGAAGTCCCTGCTCAATGCGGTTCTGTTGGCACTGTTGTTCCTGTTCGTCATCAAACCCCTGATGAAAACCCTCGGTCAGGTGGCGCGGTCCACAACGACCACGCCCAACGATCTGGAAACCTTGCCGGCGGCGGAAACGGAAGGCAACACGCTGATGCTCGGCAGCCAACTGCCCGGTCCCGCCCAGGGCATCAACCTGCGCCAGCAGGCGGCGGCGTTGGTTCAACATGATTCGGATCGCGCGTCCGAGATCATCCGGGGCTGGATGAATGAAGGAGAGCGCTGATGGCGAAGCAGACACAGACCCTCAGCGGTCCCGAGAAGGTTGCGGTGCTCCTGATGGTGCTCGGCGAAGACGTCTCGTCTTCCCTGCTCAAAGCCATGAGCCCGGCGGAAATCCGCCAGGTCGGCGTGCACATGACCCAGATCAAGAACATCAAGAAAGAGATGTACGAAGAATTATTGCATGAGTTCACCTCGTCTTTCTACACCGAGGGCGACATCAACAAACCTGGGGATGTCTTCTTCAAGGACCTGGTGAGTCATTCGCTCACCGGTCCGGATGGGGAACATATGCTCGCCGCGGTGGAAAAGGACAAGGAGCGGGTACCCTTCAAGAGCCTCCGCGAAATCGATCCGCGGATTGTGGCCAATACCATCACCAACGAGCATCCCCAAACCATTGCATTGATTTTGTCGCATCTGGCTCAAGATCAGGCCAGTAAGGTCCTGGCGCTGATGCCGGAGCCGCTGCAGTTGGAAGTGGTGACCCGAATCGCCAATCTGGAAACGGTGCCGGAAGAACTGATCTTTGAAGTGGACGAAGCCCTGCAGGAGGGTCTGGCTTCCATGGGTGGAGAAGGCCGCCAATTGATTCTCGGTGGGGTGGAAGTGGCGGCCGCCATCCTGAACAGTTGCGATCGCCGGACCGGAGATCGCCTCCTCGAGGAGCTCGAGGGGAAAGATTCCGAACTGGCCGAGCAGATCAGAAAATTGATGTTCGTCTTTGAAGACCTGGTGATGCTCGACGACAAGAGCATTCGGGAACTGCTGAAAGAGGTCAAGAGCGAAGATTTGATGCTGGCCCTCAAAACCACTTCCGACGAAATTCGTCAGAAGGTGTTCAAGAACCTGTCCCAACGCGCCTCGCAGATGCTCCAGGAAGATCTTACCGCCATGGGGCCGGTCCGATTGAGTGATGTGGAAGCGGCCCAGCAGAACATCCTGGCGGCGGCCAAGAAGCTGGAACAGGAAGGCAAGATCGTCTTGGGCGGAGGCGAGGTCGGCGATGTCTTTGTCTAACATCATCAAGGCTTGCACGGGTTCTCAATACCGTTGTTTCGATTTTCGCGACATCGCTGGAACCGGATCTCAAACCTCCGGAAGCGATGGCCGCCCCAAGGAATCCGCCCGCATTCCAGGATCGCTCCCGACGCTCAGCGGTGAGCAAGCCGTCGAGCGGCTCCAGGGGGAATTGCAGGATCGACTTCTGGAACTGGATCGGCGGGCCCGGGAGGTGGAGCAGGAAGCTTACGACAAAGGCTTCGCAAGCGGACGGGAAGAAGGGGCTCGGCAAGGCTTGGCGGAGGTTCGCACCGCGGCGGAGCGGCTCGATGCGGTGTTCTCCGAGGTGTGCGGACTGCGGGCGGGGCTCCTGCGCGACTATCGGGATTGGTTGCTGACGAGCAGCCTAAGGATCGCCCGACAGATCGCTCAGGTGGAGTTGCGCTTGCGGCCGGAGGCGTTTTCCAAGATCATCGAGGATGCCATGGATCAGGCCGATGATCAGCATGCCCTGACATTCCATCTGCATCCCGAAGACCTCAAACTGCTTCGGGAGCAAACGGATTTGAACCGTTTATGCGCCGGTGGCAAAACCATCGTCTTCAGGGAAGACAGCACCTTGAGCCGGGGCGGTTGCCGCCTGGAAAGCGATATTCAACTGATCGATTGCAGCATCGAGACCCGACTGGCCTTGGTCGAGGCCGAGATGATCAAGGGACTGGGAGCACTGGAAGATGGGTCAACCGCAACCGGCAACTGACTATTTGGGCTTGCACAAAGCCCTGACCGGGGTGTTCGACTGCCGACCCTGGCGCTGCTACGGCAAGGTGGCGAGGCTGGTGGGGACCCTGATTGAAGCGGAAGGGGTCAAGGCTGCGCTCGGCGACCTGTGCACGCTTCACAGCGACGACAAAACCCGTACCTTGTATGCCGAAGTGGTCGGCTTCCAGGATCGCCGTCTGAAGCTCAGCCCGCTTTCCGATATCAGCGGGGTCCGTGCCGGGGACCTGGTGGAATTTCATAGCCGCGGTGACGCCGTCCAGATTGGTCAGGGTTTGCTGGGACGGGTGATCGATGCCATGGGCCGGCCGATCGACGGCAAGGGGCCGATCCCGCCCGGCCAACCTCGCTCCCTGGTGGGAACGGTGGCCAATCCCCTGGAGCGGGTGCCGATCCGTTCGCAGTTGGATGTGGGCGTGCGGGCCATCAACGGCTTGCTGCCCATCGGTCGGGGCCAGCGCATGGGGATCTTCGCGGGTTCCGGGGTGGGCAAAAGCACCCTGCTGGGAATGATGGCCCGGTACACCTCGGCCGCGGTCAACGTGATCGCTCTCATCGGCGAACGCGGCCGCGAGGTGGTGGAATTCATCGACAACGATCTGGGTGACCAGGGCTTGAGCCGCTCCGTCGTGGTGGTGGCCACTTCCGATCAGCCGGCCACGTTGCGCATGCGCGGCGCTTTCCTGGCGACGACCATCGCCGAATATTTCCGTGACCTGGGGTTCGACGTGCTGCTCATGATGGATTCGATCACCCGCTTTGCCATGGCCGGAAGGGAAGTGGGGCTGGCCGCCGGCGAGCCCCCCACCACCAAGGGTTACACTCCGAGCGTGTTCAGCAAGATCCCGCGGCTCCTGGAGCGGGCCGGGAGTTTCCCCAATGCCGCCATCACCGGCATCTACACCGTGCTGGTGGAAGGCAACGATATGGAAGATCCCATCGCCGATACCATGCGCTCCATTCTTGACGGTCACCTGGTCCTCGACCGCGGCTTG
>Ga0100398_1001786_pt1 | contig 18309 bp, 24 predicted proteins | sample CryGeymeta201522_FD_81568 | JGI IMG/M metagenome (GOLD analysis project Ga0100398, IMG submission 81568) | Groundwater microbial communities from Crystal Geyser aquifers in Utah, USA - Crystal Geyser metaG 2015-22 | ecosystem: Environmental > Aquatic > Deep subsurface > Groundwater | place: USA...
GCAAGCCAGCTTCCCGCCTCCTTCACTAAATCCTTTATGTATTTAGAGGGTTTAGAGAAGGAAAAAAGTTCAAGTCGGGATACTCCCGAATCGGGAGTATCCCGTTTTGGGATCCCGTTTTGGGAAATTTTGCGGGAAGCTTGCGTCCTAACTTACTTAATTTAGTTGGGATTAAGCTTTTCACAAAGAAGTGAAAAGACACCGAAAAAGCAATTTCCAGATCCAGCCAAATATTGTAGTAAAACGAGTTTGATTTGTGGTATTATTTAAATATGAGTAAGGAACAAATTAAACAAGTTATAAAATCGGCTGCCGAAAAAGCTTCCGACATGTCGGAGGTTGAAAGGCTCCTCTTATTTGGCTCCTATTTAGAAGGGTCTCCGCGGCCGGACAGCGATGTGGATGTGTTGGTAGAATTTGCACCTAGTGCTAAGGTTGGTTTCTTTAAGATTTACGATGTGCAAAAGAGTATGGAGAAAGCTCTTGGAAGAAAGGTTGATCTTTTGACTACCAACCAGTTAAGCAGGCATTTTAGGGATAAAGTGCTAAAGCAGGCAGAACTTATCTATGAAAATGAAAGATAATATTGTTTATCTAAAACACATTGTTGAATCTATTGATAAGATAAATGAGTTTATAAATGGACTGGAGTTTGCGGATTTTAAGGAAAATTCTCTGGTTTTGAGCGCTACAGTTAGAGAGCTGGAGATAATCGGCGAAGCTAGCGGCAAGTTGAGTAAGGCTTTTAGAGAAAAGTATAATGACATACCCTGGGATAAAGCCATAAATATGCGAAACAGACTTATTCATGAGTATTTTGGCGTTGACGAAAAAATTGTTTGGAACACCTGCAAGGAGGATTTGCCCAAACTTAAAGTTGCAATCACCCCGCTTATTTTATTGTAAATAGCTTTTGCGCTCTTCTTCACCGCGGTTTGTTTGAGTCTTTCTATTAGGAGGAGGATTTGGACTAGCCGATCTGTTTTTAGGGTCTGACCCCTTAGGAAATTCAAATTCTTATGGGGTCAGACCCTATAAAAAGAAACTATTGACAATTGCACCAACTTATAGTATAATAGAGGCATTGAAATTGGTTGGTTAAGGCACTTCGAATGTTCAAGGTCGCAGAAAAGAAATTTGTACACACCGGGTGTGTGGTTTCTGCAAAAGTTGCAGGAAGGTTTGGGTTTGGAGGAGGGAAATGAATTTGCAGGAGTTGGTCGCCCGCCTGGCCGAGCTCACGGCAGAGCTTGCGCGGGTGGAGGTGGCCATCAAGGCCTTTGCCTCTTCCGAGCCAGTGGAAATCTGGACTTGGAAGAACCTCCGCAACACCAGCTGTGTAACAACGCAGCTGGAAAAAGCGGATAGGCTTTTGATGGTCTTTTCCGATAAGAGTCTCACCACCCCGGCCGACGAGTCGGCGAAGGGTGGGTGGGTTCTCCGGAGCGCTTGGGAGCAGTACAAGCTCGCTCATCCGGAGATGCTGGGGAGAAATCCCCCCATCGGAGAGCGGTAATCGGCGCCGAACCGATTTAGGCTCAACTGAACCGTCCGTGGTCGGTTGGGCTGAATCCTCCGCAGAAGTTTTTACTTGGAGGGAAACGAGCACCGGTTGGGGCAACGGGCTAGAGCGAAAATTTTCAGGAAAGTATTTGCTCGAAAAATGCGGGGGGGCTGGACTCCTCGAGAAGAAACCTGACAGGGGAATGTTGTTGATAACTCCTGCCTTCTGCCCGAGCGTGAAAGGTGTTGTTTGCCTAGTAACCCGGGGCGAGTCGCAACGCGGCTCCAGAAGGAAAGACCAAAGTTTTTGAATGTCCTAAGAAATAAAGGCTTCAAGAACAAAGGTTAAAATCAACATAATGGGTTTACGGACTCATTTACGGACAACTGTGTCAGCAAGGTTTGCCACTGCGCCACAGTTGTCCGATCGTCAAAGCTATTCTTCTATTAAATATAAGGATGGTTTTGATGGTTGGGTTTGATTTATCACACCTTGGAGGTGTGATACTAAGTCTATCTAACGAGGTGGGTTTAGAGAAGGAAAAAAGTTCAAGTCGGGATACTCCCGAATCGGGAGTATCCCATCTTTGGAAATTAGCTCATCATTCTAATCCTACCTTAACAGGAATGGTGAGCTCTATCTGGCTCAGGAGAGAGGGTAGGACCTTCTGGGCCGGATAGAGCTAATCGGATTTGCGGAAAGCTTTTGTCCTAATTTAAGTTAGTTGGGATAAGGTATCAAAAGCTTTGGAGAGGTTTGATATTAAGAGTAGATTCTATTCTCTCAACGCGGGCTCTTAGCGTAAGATATTCGCTGTCAAAGAAATTTACGATAAGCCTTTGGTCACCTTTGATTTTTTTGATGCCTTTCTTTATGGAGTTAAATTCAGGTCTAACTTCGTTGAGGATATCGGAAGCGAGTTTTTCGTTGTTTTCCAGAACAATATCTTTAATACTTTTTAAGTCGTCTTTGGTTAGCATGTTTTTAATTTATCATGAAGTTAAAAATTATGCAAAAGGATGTATGCGTCCAATACATAGTCTTGACAAGTTGACAGTCCCGTAGTATGATGTACTTATGATCGCTGGGTTAGAGAGGTCCCGAGCGGGTTTTGATAAGGACAGACTTTGAAACAAGTCCAAAAGATAATTTTGGGTTTGTTTTACAATCTGTCCGCGTAGCTCAATGGATAGAGCGGGGGATTTCTAATCCCTTGATTGCAGGTTCAAGTCCTGCCGCGGATATTTTGCAGTCAGCGCATCCCGACAAAGTCGGGAGAGTGGGTTAGTTTCCTTGAAAAAAGGAATTAGCGTTCAAAAAACGCTAACGGGTTGCCCACGGCCCCTGATTGCAATCAAAAACTATCCCGGAAAGCGCGCTGGTCAAGTGTTTGTACTGATCGGGCGACGCGCGCTTTTCGGGTGTCCTTAGCCGGTGGCTGTTTGGATTGTTGAGGGTTCTCGTCAAAAATGACGGGATCGCTTTTCTCAACATCGCTACGCCACCGGCTTTTTCCTTCTTGAAATTCCTTTTCTTTCTGCTATCATTCTCAAGATATGAAAAGTATAGAAAAAAATTACGAAATAATGGTAATATTAGAAAAAGAAAACGCCCTTGCCAAAAACGGCGCGTTCTTTGATAACTTTAATAAACTCCTAAATTCGGCAGATGGAAAAGCCTTAAAAGAATCCTTTTGGGGCGAAAGGAAGTTTTCCTACCCCATTAGAAAGCTTGAAAAAGGGGTTTATACGGTAATAGAGTTTGAATGCCCCCCTGCTAAAATAAAAGCGATTGAGGGGAAACTAAAGTTGGAGAAGGGAGTAGTTAGGTATATGATAAGTCAAAGGTCAAAAGGAAAAAGTCAAAAGTGAATGTTAAAAGTAAAAGGTAATTTTTAACTTTAGTTTTGGTTTCTGCTAATCGGTTTTTGTTTATTGCGTTAAAAAGCCATTAAACCGTTAAACCATTTAGCAATAATAAAAGATGTCCCGAAGCATAAATAAAGCCATAATCTTGGGAAACTTAACCAGGGACCCGGAAATGAGGTACACGCCTCAAGGAAACGCTGTAACTAGTTTTGCTGTAGCCACAAACAGGCAGTGGAACACCGAAGACGGCACTTCAAAAGAAGCGGTGGAGTTTCACAATATTGTTGCTTGGAACAAGCTGGCGGAAATTTGCTCTCAGCTTCTTAAAAAAGGCACCAAAGTTTATATTGAAGGCAGATTGCAAACTAGAACCTGGGAGGACGATAAAGCCGTTAAACATTACAAAACCGAAATAGTGGCGGATGACATGATACTTCTTTCAAGCAAAGGCCCCTACGAGTCGTGGCAGTCCGCGCCGGAAGGAACAAAAGCATCCGCGCCGAAACCAAAAGAAGCCAAAAGCGAAAAAAAAGAAAAAGAAGAAAAAGAAACAGCCGTAGAAGGCACGGAGGAAGTGGATACAGAGGAAATGCCGTTTTAAGATGTATGATGTAGAAGCAATATGCCGAAAAAGCAAAAGAATAAAAAACAATTTAAAAAGAATGTAACTTATAAAAAAATTAAAGCGCGGATAGGGGAAATTGATTACAAAAACCCCTCATCTTTAACGAAATTTTTAAGCTCCCGATTCAAGATTTTGTCGCGCCAAAAAACAGGCGTCTCCGCAAAAGTTCAGCGAAAAGCCACCATTGAAATAAAAAAAGCTCGATTTTTGGGGCTTTTGCCATTTACGGAAAGACACCAGATATGAATAACTAGATATGAATATCCTGCTCTGTTATGTTACTCCTTATAGCTTAATAGCTGTCTTAAATGGTGATAAAACCGTTCGCGTAAAGTTCCCCTATCCCGCCTTTTTTGACAATTATTCCGATATATGGGAGAGCGTTTACGGCGAAGCCTTGTTCCGTCTTGGTCTGAAAAGCCCTCTAAACACTATTGTGGTTTGCAATTCGCAGGATCTTTTATATCCGCTCATAAAAGGCAAATCTGTAAAAGTTGTTCCCGCGCAGGAAGCGTTTTCTGAATTTAATATCCCGATGATTTTTTTAGGCGAGAAAAGGGTTTATTGCCCGCAGGGGTGTTTTGAGCTTAATATAAACTCCGAAGCGGTTTTTAAATGGTTTGATTTTGAGGAGTCTGTTGTTAATGTGACCAACTTTTTTCAAAACCGTTTTTTGTACGGTCCCGCTCCCGCCGAAAGTGTTTGGGAGAAATCCTTTCAAAACGCCCTTATTCGGGCAAAAATGCAAGCGGCTTTTAGGCTCGTCTCGCCAAATTTTCTAGAAACGGTGGAAGAGCTTTATCTTTCTGGCGAAGCTTTGTATGGTTTTACCAATTTTCAGGAGCTGCTCTTGAATTTTTTGGACGCTATGGAGGTTTTGGGTTTTTGGCGTTTGTATTTTGATGACAAAGCTGTTCTGGGTCCTCTCGCGGGGCTTTACCCCGAAAAAGAAAGGGCGCTAAAAATTTTGAACAAATATCCTTTTAAGCGTGTAGCAGATGTGTTTATTGTTCCGGGAGTTGCGAGCGCGCAGATTATTTTTGAAGACGGCAAAAAGCAAACCCTTAATTTGGCGCGGGAGGGGATTAATTTAGTGCCTTTGTCTAAGGAGGAATTGACGGTTAAATTAAGGCTCAAAAAAGGGCATTTTGAGAAAAAGGTTTCGGCGGGGGTTTTCGGCGCGGTTTTTGATACCAGAAAAAGGCCCCTTGCGTTTTCCGATTTGCGCAGTGAGCGGTTTACAATAAGAGACAATATAAGAAAACAGGTAAGGGGATGGGGTTCGCAAATTCAAAGTTCAAATAACAAAGATTGAGGATGATAAAAACGGTTGCGCCAGAAAGGATTGCGGATAGAAAACAGTTTGAATTTTTTATGTTATGTTGAGGTCTCTAATTGTAAAAAAATACCGTCAAAATAAAACCAGCTTTGTGGAGCGAGGGCTCCCCGCAGAAGGGAAAGTTTTGGTTAAGGCTGGCGAAGTTGTTAAAAGCTTTTCAAAAGTTGGGGAATGTCTTTACAGCGAGAAATCGCAAAAAATATCCTTTGAGGGGGAACTTGTGAAAAAAGAGGGCGAAAGAGTTTTTGCCAACGAGGTTTTGTGGGTTTTAAGAAAGGGATTCCTAAAATCCAAAGAGGGCAAGGCGCCTTTTTCCGGCATAATTTCCCGTGTGGATGAGGAGCATAAAACCTTTTTTATAGAGCGTCTCGCGCGCGAATACTCTTTAATAGCGGGGGCGCCGGGCACGATTAAGAGCGTTATTAAAAATAAAGCGGTGCTTATAGAAACCACCGCTATTGAGGTTTTTGGGGTTTTTGGAAAAGGCGAAGATGTTTCAGGCGAGCTTGTGGTGGTTGGAGATTATAAGGATTCAGACGGCGTGGAAATTGATAAAAGGCATACCGGAAAAATCGTGGCATGCGGGTTCGTTAATTCTTATATGTATTCTAAAGCTAAACTGTTTGGAGTTTTGGGGTTTGTGTGCGGCGGTGTGGATTACGGTTTCTGCGAAAGCCAAGTTGGGGTCATTTCTCTTATTGCCGTTACGGGATTTGGACGCTTGCCAATGGACCCGGTTTTATTTAACTATTTCAAAGGAGTGGAGTCCCGTTTTATTGTATTGAGGCCGTCTATTCCGCAAATAATAGTTCCCGAAGAGCAGAGTTTAGAATGGGCAAAGGGAATTGACGGAGTTTACACAGATGTCCGCGAAGGGCAGGTTGTTCAGATATTTGACCAAAGCCGATACGGTTTAACTGGCACTATAGTTGGGATAGAGAAAGATGAGGTTAAAGTAGAGGTGTGGGAGGAAGGAAAAATTCTAAAACTTTCCCCCGAAAGCATTGGCGTTATCGCAAACCCCTAACTTCCCTTGACACATACCCTGTAGTATGGTATAATAGATACATAAAGTTGGTTTGTAACTGGAAGTTGCGAAAAAATTCCCTCCTCGCAAGCCATCGGCGGGGAAGGGAGAAAGGAGGGGAATGATGGATATAGAAACCTATAACGGCATCACGAGTGTCGTAGAGATGTATGTGATGCTGGTGGGGGAAAAGGGAGAGATTTCTCCTCGGGAACACCACTTGATCTCCGGCTTAATCGATGTGGGGCAATCCGAAGATTCAGCGAACCTTCGGGGGCAGGTGGTTCTCCATCTCGTTCAGTTTCTGACGGACTGACGAGGCGTCCCCTCAAAAAAAACCGCGTGCTGAAGTGTTCTGACCGGAGTGTTCTGACCGGGATGAATAAGACGCGCGGCGTTAAGCTCAAACGAGAGCGGGGACTTTGCTGGATGGAAACAACCGCCTAATGGTAAGTCCTAGGATTAAAATCCAAGGATGGCGGAAGTACCATGCAAAGCGAGACCGCAGGGCAATCATCGGGGGTTTGCAAGCAAGCATAGAAGTTTTACGCTTCTTGCAAACCCCTGCAGTTTTAATGTCATAAATCTTCAACCCCCGAGGTTGAAGGATTACAAGGAGAATCCTTAAATGAAGAATTGCGGATAGTTTTGTGGGTGTATGATAAAATGTACCTACCAAGCCGTCTGCAAACTGTTGCAGATTGGAAATCCTATCAAAAACCCGCTGCAAATACTCTTGGGTATAAGCAGGCGGGGAAGGGGGAAAAATGGAGATTTTAGTTTTTGATTTTGTGGTGTTGGGGGCGGTCGCGGTCCTCGTTTACGCGACTGTATTGCTACGGAGTTGCTTGGATGCGAAGGAGCAGTCGTCACGGAACCGGCAACTGCTTTTGGTGATTTACAAGATGCTTTCGGAGGAGAAGGAGGAAGGGGGATGGAAATCGTGAGGATGGTTATGGATGTGTTGCAGGTTATCATTGGTGCACTTGCAACGCTGGCGTCCCTCGTTTTGGCAATGCAAAACTTGTCGAGATGAGGGACAGAAAGGGCTAATGTGGAATTCTGCGTAAGCGGAGCCATCTTAGCCCTTTTCTTTTTCTCGGAGGTTGTTGACTCGGGTAAGTTTGGAATCTAGACTTATATCTAATGAATATAGAAATCGATCAGTCTGGGAAAATTGAAGCAACGAATAGGAAAACTATTGTGGCTTTTAGCAACAGTACACATCGTTCCGTTTCCATATCGTCTAAAGATAAAAAAGTATTGCAGAAGTTTTTTAGAGAAGCGGGAAAGCCTGAAATGTTCATTTATAGAGTGTTTGCAATACTGTGTTTTTATTTGATTAAGGAGGACATAAAGAAAATAGACTCAATAATTATAGATTTGGAATATTTGGGAAAGGAGTCAGTAGTCAAAGATTTAATTTTAAGTTTGATAAGAAGGAATAATCCTAGTTTTGATAAATCAAAAATAAAGTTTTCTTCCATAACAAAGAAGTCGCGCGCTCACTGGGAGGCATATGAAGTTTTTAAAGGGAAGAGAAAAGCAAACAAGAATTTAAATTATAAGGATATTCTAAAGTATATTATATAAAAAAAGATCGGGCGTTATTTGGCTAGGTAAGCGAGAGTTTTTCATCTCGGGTTGCTAGCCCCCCCGATCATTTGGTTAAAGGATACCACTAAATTAAACTCTTGTCAAGCGTTTTTTTGTCTCCTTGAGTTCAAGTTTGAAGTGCCCCAAACCTCTTAGGAGGTCAATATGAACTGGAGCGGGATAATCCCCGCCAGAGGCGGGCAGACCGAATTGGAATTTCCAACCCCCGAGGTTGGTTTTGCAGATAGCTGAAGCTGTCTGTGAACTATGTCTTTGACATTTCATCTCTCAAAACTTATCATTTTCCTATGTCCGCTTTAAAAACTTTGCAAAAATTCTACACCGTCCTTTTTGTATTACTGCTTTCAGTAGGTCTTTTTACCGGCGGCTACTATTTTGGAAAACGCGGTTTTGATATTGAATACAAAAAAAATCCTCCCGTCGTTCGCGTTGTAAATAAGGAGACAGGACCGCAGGATGTAGATTTTTCGGAGTTTTGGGAGGTGTGGGATTTAATAAACAAGGAACATATAGACAGGCCATTTGACCCGCTAAAACTTATGTACGGCGCGTTAAAAGGTCTTACTTCCGCGGTTGGCGACCCTTATACCTCTTTTCTGCCTCCTGCAGAAAACGAATCTTTGGGCAGTTCCCTGAATGGAGAATATGAGGGTATCGGCGCGGAGCTCGGAATGAAAGATAATCAGCTTATAATCGTAGCGCCCTTAGACGGCAGTCCCGCGCAAAAATTAGGCGTGCGTTCGAGCGATGCTATTATGAAAATAAATGGCGAAGACACGGCTGGCATATCTATAACCGAAGCGGTGGGGAAGATTAGGGGGCCTAAAGGGCAGGGAGTTACTTTAACTCTGAAAAGAGGCGAGGGGTCTGATTTTAACTTAACCATTATCCGCGACAAAATTGTGATAAAAAGCGTTTCTTGGGAAGACAAAGGGGATGGGGTTGCCTATATCCGCCTTTCTCGTTTTGGCGAAAAAACCCCGCAGGAATGGAACGAAGCTGTTTCAGATATGCTGTCTAAAATGCCTAACCTTAAATCCATAATTTTGGACCTGCGCGGAAACCCCGGCGGATTTTTAACGGGCAGTGTCTATGTGGCAAGCGAGTTTATTGAAAAAGGCGTGGTGGTTAAGCAGGTTACGGCAAGCGGCGCAGCTACCAATTTGGATGTGGAAAGACGGGGCAAACTTTTAAAATATCCCGTGGTAGTGTTAATTGACCAAGGGTCGGCATCCGCAAGCGAAATTTTAACCTTGGCGTTAAAGGACTATGACCGGGCGGAAGCTGTAGTTGGCGCTAAAAGCTTTGGCAAAGGCACTGTGCAGGATGCTCGCGATTTTAAGGACGGTTCGGGGGTGCATGTTACCGTTGCCAAATGGCTTTCGCCTAAAGGGATATGGATTCATAAGGCGGGTATAACTCCGGATTATGTGGTGGATATAACGGAGGAGGATGTTAAAAACTTCCGCGACCCTCAATTGGAAAAAGCAATAGAAGTAGCGAAGGAGCAAGTAAAATAGGTTAAAAGTTATGGACAATCATCTTCCTTTAACAAAAAGAATAGACCCTGCTCGCGTTATTATAGAAATCCGCCCGGGAACGGGTGGGGATGAAGCTAGTCTGTTTGCGGGGGAATTATGCCGAATGTACACAAAATTTGCGCGCAATAAAGGCTGGCGGGTTAAGCCAATAGCAAAGAATGTGTTTGAGGTGGTTGGTATTGCTTTGGAAGAGCCTCTATATGAGCTCTTAAAATCGGAGTCGGGTGTCCATCGTGTGCAACGAATCCCGCTTACCGAGAAAAGCGGACGCGTTCACACATCCACCGCAACGGTGGCGGTTTTGCCGCTGGTGAGAAAAGCTGATTTTATCATTAGTTCATCAGACTTAAAGATAGACACTTACCGCAGCGGCGGCGCGGGTGGGCAGAATGTTAACAAGGTTGAAACAGCGGTTAGAGTTACGCATATTCCAACTGGGATAGTGGTTGCGTGCCAGGATGAGCGGAGCCAATTTCAAAATAAAGAGCGGGCTTTGGAGATATTAAAGTCCAAATTATTTTTAATGCAAGAGGAGCGGGAAAAGGGGTCTATGGACAAATTAAGGTTAAGCCAGATTGGTACGGGGGACAGAAGCGAGAAAATACGAACATATAATTTTCCGCAGGATAGATTGACTGACCATCGCATTAAAAAAACTTGGCATAATCTGGCAAAGATTATGGAAGGAGAGATGGACTGTATACTAAAGGAGTTTGGGAAGAATTATTCTATAAATACTAATATCTAAATCAAATTCAGAACTTCATTTTCCTTCTCTTGCCATTTTCAGCATCTCTTTGAGGGTTTGGGGTTTTTGGGTTTTTTCCTTTACGGCTTTCTCGGCCTTTTTCTGCAACATTTCTTGGTGGGCTTTTTTGATTTTGGCGATTTTTTCGGATTTTTTAGCAAATTTTTCAACGCGGCCTTCGGTATCCACAAACTTTTGTTCGCCGGTGTAAAAAGGGTGACAGTTGCTGCATATTTCTACTTTAATTTCAGGAACGGTTGAACCGGCGGTAAAAGAATTTCCGCAAGTGCAGGTTATTTTGGCATTCTCATACCATTTTGGATGAATGTCTTTTTTCATACTTTGGACATTTTACTACATATTCCCGCATTTGCAATAGCTCTTGATTTTTTTCTGCCTGTTGATTTTTGTTGTGATGAAGGCTTAAAGGGCATGGTGTGTTTAAGGCTTTACTTGCCGCATCTTTAGGGGTCTGACCCCTTTGGGGTCAGACCCCTATTCACCCCTATTCACATGTCCTGGACACCGCGCAACATGAGGTTGACAATTTTCTTATTATGGGTTATGCTAGTCCCATCGTCTTTCGTTTAGCGAAAAAGGAGGGGGATTATGGATTTGAGGGGTCTGCTCGCGGGGTTGTTGCTCGGTTTGTTTATCGTTTTTCTCCCGCTCATTTGTGATTGGGCGGATAGGAAAAAGGGGGGATAGAATGACGGAAAAAAGGGACAAGGCCAAGGTGTATTTTCTATTATGTGCAATCCTTTCGTTTCTGTTTTGGACAAGCATCATCCCTGCGGGGGCGGGAGCTTTGACGGTAGTTTGGTTATTTCTTTTGTCTGCGTTGCAAGCGGCAGTTGTGGCGTCGTTTCTAACTGAGTTTTGATGTTTTGCGTTTCCACCGGCGGTTTAGAGAATTGCGCTCTTCCGCCGGTTTTTTTGTGTTTGTCGGTTCTCGTTGTGATGAAGTCTTAAAGGGTAGGGTGTGTTTAAGGCTTTACTTGCCGCCTCTTTAGGGGTCTGACCCCTTTGGGGTCAGACCCCTATTCACATTCATAATAACAATTCCTATGGTGATGAGTACTGCGGCGAGGATAAAAAGCGGTGTTGCGCGCTCGTTTAACAGCAGAAATGCAAAAGGCGCCGCAAAAACCGGCGCTATGTATCCAAAAACCGCCGTTTCGCTGGATTCTATTTTTTCTAAGGCGTATTCAAATAAATAATAAGCCACAACCGAAGAAAGAATTGCCATATACAAAACTCCCCAAATAGCAGGGGTGGTGAAGGCTTTGTTATAAACTAGCGGGTCCCTAAAATATTCCAGGAACGATAAAGGGGCAAAAGTTACTAGTCCCGTTAAAAAAAGAAAAGTAGTTACTATCAAAGGAGAATAATGTTCTCTATGATTTTTATGATTAAAAATCTTTTTAGTGTAAAGGGCGAAAGCTGTTCCTGAAATACCTGCCAAAATAATTAAAATATTGCCCACAAACCCTGTGAGTTTTATATGTCCGTTTAACTGTATGGGCTCTATTATCAAAAGCGCCGTTCCTAAAAAGGTAATTATAAGCCCTATCTTCTCGTTTTTCGTTATCACTTCCTTTAAGAAAAAAGCGCTTGCGGCGATGGTAAAGAGTGGTCCCACGCTTCCAATAAGAGTTCCTTCTATGCTGGAGGTTCTTTTGAAGCCCTCAAATGTTAAGCCCAGGCTTATGGTTATTCCTAAAATCCCCATAACAAAAAGATGCCCCAAGTGTTTTGGATTTAAGGGGAGGTTGTTTTTCTTAATGTCCGTTGCTAGTAGGGGCACAAGGATTAGGGAGGCGAAAAGGCATCTGGTGAATAAAAAAGTGTAAGGAGGAAGTTCGTTTAGGGTTGCTTTTATAACCGGACCCGCCACTCCCCAAATAGCGTTGGCAATAAGGATGGCGAATAAGGCTTTGGTTCGGTGTTCTTTGGCAGGCGGCATAACTCGGTTTATTATATCATTGCCACTGTAAAAAGTCTTTGGTAGTATTTTAACATGTGGTTTTGGAAATACAGTGCTCATAAAAAACCTTAAAAATGAAAAATATGAAATAGAGAGTGTTGGTGAGTACGGCAAAGTTGCGGTTGTTGTTGGGGATGGTTTAGTTAAAATTGAGGAGGCGCCTTTTGTTATAGACACAGCGGGGGAGTATGAAATAAAGGGTATTCATATATACGGCATTAACGGCGGAAAGGGAAAAACCCCCATTTTTTTGATAATTACGCAGGAGAAAATTAAAGCTGCCTATATGGGAGCATTGAAAGAAAATTTGTCCCAAGAGCAGGTTGACGAGCTTTCGGATACCGATATTTTGCTCTCGTTTTTAACGGACGCCAATGCGAAGGCGGTTGAACAGATTGAACCCAATATTCTTATTCCCATTGCTTATACAGAAGAGCTCTTGCAAAAGTATTTCCCTGGAGCAGTCCCTAAAAAGATGGATAAGTTAACTATTAAAAGCAAGGATGTTTTAACCGAAGATATGGAAATTATAACCCTTTAACCCCCGAGGTTACAGATTTGCGCAAGCTTGAGGCAATTGATAAAAGGGAATTAAAGAAACATTACTGTTATCTACCCGCTCCTTAAATGTTTTTCCCAAATGTGTTACATATAAATTTTTAGGTCGGTAGGTTTTTATAAAACTATAGGCGGACCGCGATAATCGCGTTTTATTTAAGGATGTAAATTTGGCTTCAATCGGAATTGGCGTTATTCCCGCGTTAATTACAAAATCTATCTTGGCATTGTCTCTGGTCCTCCAAAAGTTAAGTGTTGCTGGAGTATTAAACAGAGATTGCCGCAGAATGTTAAAAACAAAATTTTCAAACAAATGCCCCCCATTTAGGTCTAAAACCGGATACCCAAGCAAATTGAGGATGTAATTTCTTAACCCCAAATCGTAAAAGTAGTAAACAGGGGTTTTGGAAATTTCCTTTCTAGTATTGCGAAAGTAAGGCGTAAGTTTTTTTAGAATAAATGTTTTTTCTAAATACCAAAGATAAAGCTTAACAGTTTTATGAGATAATCCTATTGTGGAGGATATTTCTGAGAAATTTACCATACCACCGATTTGCGAGGATATAACTTTGACTAAATTTGAAAACTCTTCGGTTTTTTCCAAATTTAGAAGATATTTAATATCTTTTTCAACATAACTGCGATAAATTTCTCCCATTACGGCATTTTTTTCCTCTATTGTTTGAGAAAGAACCACTTTGGGGTAACCGCCAAAAACAAGATACTCTTTAAGTAGCGCTTGCGTTTTTTCTTGTTCCAACGCAAAAAAATCGTTAAGTTTGTTTTTGTAACGATATTCGGTTTTGAAATTCACAAACTCATTGAAATTAAGAGTATTAAGTTCAAAAACTCTTTTTCTCCCCGCTAAAGACTCGTGGATTTTTTCCTTTAATTCCAAACTGCCCGACCCTGAAACAATAAGTTTATAGGGAAGATTGCTGTCAAAAATGCCCTTTAAAAACAACCCTGCGTTCTCTTTTCTTTGCATCTCATCTATAAACACATAACCCCCATTTTTTCCCAGCTCAAGGCGAATTTTTTCTATTAAAGAGTTTTGAGAAACAAAGAACTTCTTGTCCGCTTCAATATCAAGGTTCATAAAAAGAGTTTTAAGTCCTTTCTTGTTCAACCTTTCTTGTATAATTCGCATTAAGAAGGTTTTTCCCGCTTGGCGGGGACCCACAATTAAGGTAATCTCTTTATTTAAGAGATGATTTTCTAAGCTTTTTTGCAAATCTCTTTTAATATTAGTGTCCATATTCCCATTGTAACCCCGTTTTTCCGGATGTCAAGTTCCATAAATTCGGGGTAATAATAAATATCTAACACCTACGGGTGTGTGCTTTCCGATTTCCAATTGAAAAGGGTAAAGGGTTGATTTATAATGCAACCAATGAGCTTTTTGAAATGGCATTATACAACCTCTTTTAGATATTTTTTGTATGTCCTCAACAACTATTTTTCCTTTGTTCTGCACTACTTCTCTATCCCAATTCTTGTAAAAACCCTATTTTGGCGATTTAGACGACTTGATTTAACCGAGAAAAAACCTGGCCTTCACATTGAAATTTGGTTTAGCAACTTAGTTGAAAATTTTATCTCCCGCTTAATAGGCTTTATCGCCCGTTCCTTTATTATCCTTCTTGGAATTTTTTCTCTGTGCGCTTTTTTGATTGCAGTTTTTGTCCTTTTAATCTTTTATCTGCTTTTTCCCATAGCCACTCTGCCTTTTTATTACAAGGCTAAAAAAGGAGATAAAATAAAATCGGTAACCATAAAGAAGCTTTTCAACAGTTCTTACGGAAGGTTCTTTTTGGATAAATTGGGGGTAAGTTATGAAAGGATTGTCCGTTCGCGCGAAATGCAGGGAGCTACGCCCCTGTTTGTTCCCCATACACCCCCGGAAGGTACAGAGGTAGAGCGGGTAATTCCGCTGGGGCCGTCTTCCCCTTCGGAAATTTTTTTGTACCTCTGCGAAAATTGGGAGCCTCTTAAAAAGTATCTAAAAGAAAACAATATCTCAAAGGACGACTTAAACGAAATTACATTGTGGTATCAAAAAACGCACTCTTTCAAGGAAAAAATTCTGCGGTTTTGGGAGATGGATAACCTTCTTTCCCGCGGAAGCATTGGCAGTATTTTAAGTTTCGGTTATACTAATTTTTTGGACCAGTACTGTCTTGATGTTACCGCCGCCTATCAAAAAAGGTCCTACTATAATTTGTACGGAAGAAAAGCGCAGTTAAAGCAGTTGGAAGAATCTCTTTTGCAGGAGGGGGGGAAAAGTTTTACTATTTTAACCGGCGTTAAAGGCGTTGGCAAACATAGTTTAATTTATAATCTTGCCGAGAAGATAGCTTTGCACCATACTCCCATAAAACTTAGAGATAAAAAGGTTTTAATGCTTAACACCGAAACATTTTTAAGCGGATACGACAAAGATGCCATTCCCGCAAAGTTTATTGAGATGTTGGAAGAAGGGGGGCGGGCGGGCAATGTTATTGTAGTGGTGGATGCCTTGGAGAAACTGTTATCAAGCAAATACGGTGTTGACCTTTTTTCCGTTTTTACCAAAGCTAAAAGCTACGATTTTCCGCCGATTGCGGGTGTTATGGAGATATCTTATTTTAACGAAATATGCGCGGGAAACGACATATTAAATAGTATTTTTTCGGTTGTTAAAATAGAGGAAATGACCGTTGAGGACTCTATGAAAATTCTTGAAGATTTTGCGGACGCCGCTTTTTATAAAGAAAAAGTGATTATATCCTACAAGGCGTTAAAACTTGTAGTGGGGCTTGCCAACAAATTTTTAGTAAACGAGTCAAAACCCGAACGATTTATTGCCGTTTTTAATCGCGTTTTGGCAGATGTGGGCGCCAAAAATTATTCCATAATCAACGAAAATTCTGTGAGAGAAGTGGTATCTAAAATGGTGGGGGTGCCCGTTTCTGGAAGCGAGGAAGAAAATAAAAAATTGCTTGATATTGAGAGGCTTATCCATAAAAGACTTATTGACCAAGATTTAGCAATAACGGCTTTATCTAAAGCTCTGCGGAGAGTTAGAACAGGCGTTTCCGCGGCGAAACGACCCTCCGGCGCATTTCTGTTTTTGGGTCCCACCGGTGTTGGAAAAACCGAAACAGCAAAAGCTTTAGCCGACATCTATTTTAGCTCCGAAAAATATCTAATCCGTTTTGATATGGCGGAATATCAGGGCAAAGACGCGTTAGAGCGGCTTTTGGGCTCTTTTGAAACCGGAAAGCCCGGGGTTTTTGCGTCTGCCCTGAAAAATAATCCTTTTGGGGTCCTCCTGCTTGACGAAATTGAAAAAGCCACTAGCGATGTCCTCAACACTTTTTTAACTATTTTGGATGAAGGATATATTACAGACGCTTTTGGGAATAAAATATCTGCCGAGAACCTGATTATTATCGCTACCTCAAATGCGGGGGCGGAGTACATTAGAACATATTTAAAGGAAGGAAATCTTGCGGAGAAGTTGAGCGAGGAATTAACAGAATTTGTGTTGCGGAACAAAATTTTCTCGCCGGAATTTATTAACCGTTTTGACGCAGTGGTGGTTTACAAGCCGTTGTCTAACGAGGAAATTGCTTTGGTGGCAGGGCTTATGCTTGAAAAATTGGTAAAAAGAGTTAAAGAGGAGAAAGGGGTTGTAGTACAATATACTTCGGAGCTTGTGGATAAGATTATTAAGGAAGGATATGACGCTGTGTTTGGCGGGAGGTCGGTAAGAAGATATATTCAGGATGAGGTGGAGGATAAGATAGCAAAGGAGATTTTGGAGAAGAATCTAAAGGCGGGAGATGAGATCAGATTGTAAATTGTTGGAAAATGTCAAAGCTCAAATAACAAATGACAAATCAAGCTCGAAATCAAAAAATCAAAAGGTTTCATAAATTTGAACTTTGAATTTGAGTTGAATTTTGAATTTTGTCATTTGAATTTTTAGTATATGGAAATTAAACTTCCTCCTAATTCAATAGAAGCAGAGAAGTCCGTTTTGGGCGCTGTGCTTATTGATAGCGACGCTATTGTTAAAATAGCGGAATTTTTGCGTCCCGAACATTTTTATAAAGACTCCCACAAAAGCATTTTTGAGGCAATTCTTTCCCTTTACGAAAAAAGGGAGCCTATTGATTTGGTTACGGTGCCCAATGTTCTAAAGAAAAAGAAGGTTCTGGCTGATGTTGGGGGAATTTCTTATTTAAGCGAATTGGCGTCTTTTATGCCTACTTCCGCTAACATAGAAACCTATGGACGAATGATAAAAGATAATTTTATAAGGCGTCAGCTTGTTGTTGTTTCGGGAAAAATAGGCGAGCTGGGGTTTTTGGAAGAGTGGGATGTGAACGAGCTCTTGGATAAGGCAGAGCAAGAATTGTACTCAATATCGCAGGATTATTTGAAGCAAGAGTTTGAGCCGTTGAAAAAAGTTCTAGAAAGAAGTTTTGACCGTTTGGAAGATTTGCATAAGCATAAAGGTATGTTGAGGGGTGTTCCTACTGGATTGAAGTCGCTTGATGCCAAGCTTAATGGTTTGCAGGATTCAAATTTGATAATTTTGGCGGCGAGGCCTTCGGTGGGTAAGAGTTCATTGGCGGCAAACATCGCGCAGTTTGCGGCGGTTAAGCATAAGATGCCGGTGGCTATGTTCTCGTTGGAGATGAGCAGCGAGCAGTTGAGCGACAGGATGTTGGCGGCGCAGGCGGGAGTAGATGTTTTTAAGATAACTACGGGAAATTTAAGCGATGACGATTTTGCAAAATTGGGAGAAGCTATGGGAATTTTAGCGGAGGCTCCTATATATATTGATGACACCCCGAGCATTTCGGTTATGGAGATGCGTACTAAATCGCGAAGATTGAAGCTGGATAAGGGGATTAGGCTTGTGGTGGTAGATTATTTACAGCTTATGCGCGGGAGGAATTTAGAAAACAGGGTGCAGGAAGTTTCAGAGATATCGCAGGCGCTAAAAGGTTTGGCTAGAGAGCTTAATGTGCCGGTTTTAGCGTTGAGTCAGCTTTCGCGGGCGGTGGAACAGAGAGGGGGGGAGAAAAGACCGCAGTTAAGCGACTTGCGGGAATCGGGAGCGTTGGAGCAGGATGCGGATGTGGTGATGTTTTTGCATATACCTGACGAGGAGCAAAGGAGTTTGTTGAAACTTGTGATAGCAAAACACAGAAGCGGTCCAACGGGGGAGTTGGAGCTGTTTTTCCATGGCGGTCAAACTAAATTTTACGAGCAGGATACAAAAAGGTCTTAATGACATAAAAGTTTTAATTCTCATTCGGGTTTAACCCTTTCGCCAGCTTCCGCCAGCTGGCGGAGAGGGTATAAACCCGCTCCAGTTCGTCTTAACCTCCTAAAAGGGTTGAACCCCCAAGGGTTCATACCCTAATGAGTTTTTTCCAAAAGGCTGGGGGCGGGAATAATCGTAAAGATTTTCCAAATAACGCACCCAGCCAATCCAA
>Ga0100398_1001789_pt1 | contig 18268 bp, 12 predicted proteins | sample CryGeymeta201522_FD_81568 | JGI IMG/M metagenome (GOLD analysis project Ga0100398, IMG submission 81568) | Groundwater microbial communities from Crystal Geyser aquifers in Utah, USA - Crystal Geyser metaG 2015-22 | ecosystem: Environmental > Aquatic > Deep subsurface > Groundwater | place: USA...
ATCGCGGGCCAGAGACAGGGAGACTTCACCGGCAGCACCCACACCCACACCCACAGCCCGATCAGCGGCAGCTTCAAGACCAGCAGGATGATGTTGCCGATCCGGATGCGCGTCACGAGGGCCCCCCGGGGCGGCGACGGCTCTCGCACGATCAGCGTGGGCCCCGGCCTTGATGCCGTGCGCCATCAATGCCCCCGGCCTCCCCCGGCCCCCCCGGCCCCCCCGGCCACGACCGAAGAGGCGAAGGGCAAGGGCGATGCAATGCGTCCAAGCCGCGTCCAAAGCCGGGCTGATCCAGTTCAGCCGCGCGGTGGCGGTGCAATGCGCGTGCCGCGACGGACGGGCGCTGCCCTCAGCCCGGCGGGTGCCCATATCCGCCGCCGCCGGGGGTGTGCATCACGAAGACATCGCCCTCGTCCATCTGCGCCTCGTCATTGCCGCGCAGCGCGATCTCGGTGCCGTCCGCCCGCACGATCCCGTTCCTGCCCACGGCCCCCGCAGCCCCCCCCGCCGCGCCATGGGGCGGCACCTCGCGGTGCGACGACAGCACCGTCACCGTCATCGGCTCCAGGAACCGCAAGCGGCGGGTGATGCCGCAGCCCCCCTGCCACTTCCCCGCCCCGCCCGAGCCCTGCCGGATGGAGAATTCGTCCACCCGCACCGGGAACCGCGTTTCCAGCACTTCCGGGTCGGTCATGCGGGTGTTGGTCATATGGGAATGCACCGCGCTGGTGCCGTCGAACCCGTCCCCCGCGCCGGTGCCGCCGCAGATCGTTTCGTAATTCTGGTGCACCGCGTTGCCATAGACGAAGTTGTTCATCGTCCCCTGGCTGCCCGCGATCACGCCAAGTGCCCCGTAAAGCGTATCGGCAATCGCCTGGCTTACCTCGGTATTGCCGGAAATCACCGCCGCCGGGGCCTTCGGATTGATCATCGAGCCGTCCGGCACGATCAGGTGCAGCGGTTTCAGGCACCCCTCGTTCATCGGGATGTCGCTGCCGACCAGCGTGCGGAAGACATAAAGCACCACCGCCCGGCAGATCGCCAGCGGCGCGTTGTAGTTGAACTCCGATTGCGGGGACGTGCCGGTGAAGTCGATGGTCGCGGCGCGCGCGGCCTGGTCCACGGTGATCCGCACCTCGATCTGCGCGCCGCCGTCCAGCGGGTAGGTGAAAGCGCTGTCCGTCAGCACGTCGAGCACGCGGCGCACGCTTTCCTCGGCATTGTCCTGCACGTGGGACATGTAGGCATGGACGGTTTCCAGCCCGAACTGTTTCGTGATCCGGGTCAATTCGCCCACGCCGGTGGCATTGGCCGCGATCTGGGCGGCAAGGTCGGCCATGTTCTGATCGACATTGCGGCACGGATAGCGGCCCGAGGCCAACAACGCGCGCGCCTGCGCGTCCTGCAACACGCCTTCCTTTACGAGAACGAAGTTGTCGATCAGCACGCCCTCTTCCTCGATCACGCGGCTGTCGGGCGGGGCGGATCCGGGCGTCTTGCCGCCGATATCGGCGTGATGCCCGCGCGACGCGACGGTATAGACGATCCGGTCGCCGTCGAAGACCGGCGTGATCACGGTGACATCGGGCAGATGCGTGCCGCCATTGTAGGGGTTGTTCATCATGAACACGTCACCGGGGCGGATGCGGCCTTCGTTCATCCGCAAGATGGTGCGCACGCTTTCCGACATCGAGCCCAGATGCACCGGCACATGGGGCGCGTTGGCCACCAGGTCGCCGCTTTCGTCGAAGATCGCGCAGGAGAAATCGTAGCGTTCCTTGATGTTCACCGAATAGGCGGTGTTGGCCAGCGTCGCGCCCATCTGTTCCGCGATCGACATGAACAGGTTGTTGAACACCTCCAGCATCACCGGATCGACCGAGGTGCCGATCGCCTCCTGCCGCCGCAGGGGCACGGCCCGGGTCAGGATCAGGTTGCCACCCGGCCCGCATTCCGCCTGCCAGTCCTGTTCGACGATATTGGTCCCCGTCGGCTCCGTCAGGATCGCGGGGCCGTCGACCACGTCGCCCCTGGACAGCGTCGTGCGGTCCACCACCGGCACCTCGCGCCAGGCACCCGCCGACCACATCCGGCCCGTCCGCGGCGCGGCCGTCGCGGTGGCGTCATCGGGCAGCGAGACGCTTTCCCCGGTCGACCCGATGGCTTCCGCCGTCAGCACGTCGATCAGAAGCCGCGCGCCCTCGGGCACGAAACCGAAGCGCTGGGCATGCGCCTCCTCGAAGGCTTGCGCCATGGCCTCGGCGGAGCCGAACGGCACCGGCAGCGTCTGCTGCGCGCCGTCGGGGCGGATATGGGCCATCGTGACGATCTCGATATCGGTGTCCGGAATGCCCTGTTGCGCCACCTCGGCGCGGGCATCGTCGGACAGGCGCCCCACCTCTGCCTGCGCCGCGTCCAGCGCGTCGAAGCCATGCCCGAACTGATGCTCTCGCATGGCGCGCACATCCGCCAACCCCATGCCGAAGGCCGACAGCACCCCCGCGAAGGGATGGATGAAGATGCTCTCCATCCCCAGCGCATCCGCCACCAGGCAGGCATGTTGCCCGCCCGCGCCGCCAAAGCAGTTCATCGTGTATTTCGTCACGTCATAGCCGCGCTGGACGCTGATCTTCTTGATCGCGTTGGCCATGTTTTCGACGGCGATGCGCAGGAAGCCCTCGGCGATCTCCTCCACGCCCCGATCGGTGCCGGATTCGGTGGCGATCTCGGCGGCCAATTCCGCGAATTTATCCCGCACGGCGTCCGCGTCCAGCGGCTGGTCGGCGTTCGGGCCGAACACGCTCGGGAACAGGTCGGGCTGCAACTTGCCCAGCACCACGTTGCAATCGGTCACGGTCAGGGGCCCGCCGCGCCGGTAGGCCGCCGGGCCGGGATTGGCCCCGGCGCTTTCGGGGCCCACCTGCATCCGGCCATCCCGATACGACAGGATGGAGCCGCCGCCCGCCGCGACGGTATGGATCGACATCATCGGCGCGCGCATCCGCACGCCCGCCACCTCGGTCTCGAACGAGCGCTCGAAATCGCCCGCATAGTGGCAGACATCGGTGGAGGTGCCGCCCATGTCGAAACCGATCAGCTTGTCGAAGCCCTGTTCGGCTGCCGTGCGCACCATGCCGACGACGCCTCCCGCAGGCCCCGACAGGATCGCGTCGCGCCCCTCGAACAGCCGCGCATCGGTCAACCCGCCGGAGGAGCGCATGAACATCAGCCGCGTGCCACTATCTGTCGTGCCAAGCGCGTCGGCCACCTGGCGCACGTAACGGCGCAGGATCGGCGACAGGTAGGCATCGACCACCGCCGTATCGCCCCGCGCCACCAGCTTGATCAGCGGGCTGGCCTCATGGCTCAGCGAGACCTGGCTGAAGCCGGCCTCCCGCGCAATCTCGCCCAGCGCCGTCTCGTGATCCGGGAAGCGGTAGGAATGCATCAAGGCCACCGCGACCGAGCGGTAGCCCTCGGCATGGGCGCGGTCCAGCGCGGCGCGCACCGGCGCAGGGTCCAGCGGCACGATCACCGTGCCATCGGCCGCCAGCCGTTCGTCGACCTCCACCACGTCGGAATAAAGCAACTCCGGCAGCACGATATTCAGATCGAACAGGCGCGGGCGGTTCTGGTAGCCGATGCGCAGCAGGTCGCGCAGGCCCTTGGTGATCAGCAGCAGCGTGCGCTCGCCCTTGCGCTCCAGCAGGGCGTTCGTCGCCACCGTCGTGCCCATCTTCACAGCCGAAATCGCGCCCTCGGGGATCGCTTCGCCCGCGCCAAGGCCCAACAACTGCCGAATGCCGTGGACGGCGGCGTCGGGATAGACCTCGGGGTTCTCCGACAGCAATTTATGCGTCCGCAGGTCGCCCCCGGGCGTCTTGGCGACGATATCGGTGAAGGTGCCGCCCCGGTCTACCCAGAATTGCCACATGGTTTGTTCTCCGTCTGGTCCAGTTCTGGCGGGTCGTGTTCGGGGCTACCGCAAGGCGCCCGGCAGGAACAGCGCGATGGAGGGGTAAAGGATCAGCAGCGCCACCATCAGCAACATCATGAGACAATAGGGGATCGTGCCCAGCATCACCTCCGAAAGGCTGCCCGACTTCCTCGCGCCCTGCACCACGTAGAGGTTCAGCCCCACCGGCGGCGTGATCAGCGCCATCTCGATCAGCACGATCATCAGGATGCCGAACCAGATCGCGTCATATCCCTGCGCCAGAACCATCGGCACGATGATCGGGATGGTGACGACCATCAGCGACAGCGTCTCGATGAAGAAACCCAGCACGATATAGAGCACGACGACCACCAGGATGAAGCCCGTCGGGCCAAGGCCAAGCCCCTCCATGAACGCGGTCAACTCGCGGCCCAATCCGGCCGAGGCCAGCGTGAAGTTCAGGAACGACGCGCCGATCACGATCAGCATGATCATCGACGTCACCTTGACCGTGCCCAGCATCGTGTCGATCAGCATCCGCCACGAGATCCCCCCGAAGAACAGCGCGATCAGGAAGGCCCCGGCGACGCCCACGGCTGCGGCCTCGGTCGGCGTGGCCCAGCCGCGATAGATGGAGCCGACGATCAGCCCGAACAGGATCAGGATCGGCACCAGGTCGATCAGCGCGCGCAGCATCTGCGGAAACGGGAACGTCCGCCGCACTCCGCCCAGCCGGGGCACCACGGCACAGATCACGATGGTGACAGCCATGAACATCAGCGCCAGCGCCAGCCCCGGCACCAGCCCCGCCAGGAACAGTTGCGGGATGGAGGATTGGGTGAGGAAGCCATAGACGATCAGGTTGATCGACGGCGGGATCATGATGCCCAGCGTGCCCCCCGCCGCGATCGCGCCCGAGAAGAGCTTCGGGTCGTAGCCCAGCTTCTCGGCCTGCGGCATGGCGACGGTGGCGACCGTGGCCGCCGTGGCGACGGACGAACCGGACGTGGCCGAGAACATCGTCGCGGTGGCGATATTGGCATGCACCAGCCCGCCCGGCAGCCAGCTGACCCAGCGGTCCAGCGCGGCATAGGTGCGCGTGGCCACGCCCGAACGCACCAGCACCTCGCCGAGCATCACGAAGAACGGAATGGCGATCAGCGTGGCCGAATTGGACGACGACCACACCATGTTGCCCAGGCCCCGCGTCAGCGGGAAGCTGGAGAAGAAGGTGTCGATGCCGAAGCCCAGCAGGAACAGCACGATCCCCACCGGGATCGACAGCGCCAGCAGGGCCAGCAGGCCCACGGAAACATACCCGATCATTGCAGCGTCTCCTGCTCGGCGAAGGCCCCGGCGATCTCTTCGGTCTGCGCCGCGCGGCCCTTCAGGATCAGGCTGGCCACCGCCAGTGTCACAAGGCAGGACATGGTCGCGAACCACACCCAGCCCGCGAACCACGGCACCTGCACCCAGGCCAGCGGCGTTTCCAGCGGCGTGTTGGCGCGGCTGCCCATATCGACCGAGCGGCGCATCACCGGCCAGGCCTTGATGGCGATGGTCACGACCACGCCCGACATCACGACCATGGAAAACAGGTCGAACAGCGCGCGGGCGAAACTGCCGGTGCGCGACCGCAGCAGGTCGATGCGCACATGGCCCAGTTCCAGCAGCGTGAAGGCCATGCCCCAGGACGTCGCCAGCGCCATGGCGTAGCCCGCGATTTCCTCGGTCCCGCCGAGGGACGATCCGAAGCGGCGCAGGATGATGTCGGTCAGCACGAAGGCCGCACAGCCCAGCAATCCAAGGCCCACGGCAATCGCCACGCCCCTGTTGATCGCCCGCAGGCCGCTTATCACCTGGTGTTCCATTCGGATCGTCCCCTTCTGGGTTTCGCGTTACTCGATCGTCACGCCGACGACCGCGCCCACGCTGTCATTCCAGCGCTGCGCCCAGTCACCGCCCGACCGTTCGGCCCAGTCGGGCAGCACATCCGCGATCAGGATCTCGCGCGCCCGCTCGAAATCGGCGTCGGATACGTCCACCAGCGTCATGCCGCGCGCCTCGCCGGCCGGGCAGTCGCCATTGCCGGTCAGGCAGGCGATATCGTCCACCAGCGCGGTCTGGGCGCTGGCCCAGGCCGGGTCCTCGAAGCCGGCCGCGATTTCGGTCGTGATCAACTCCTGTGTCGCCGCGTCAAGGCTGTTCCAGCGGTCGAGGTTCATCGCCGTCACGACCGAATCCCAGCCGCCCAGCGGGATCGGCAGCAGATGCGTGGACACTTCCCACCAGCCCGCCGAATAACCCGAGCCTGCGCCCGTCACGGCGCAATCCACGACACCGTTCTGCAACGCGCCGGGCACTTCCGAGAAGCCGACATTGACGCCCTCGGCCCCCAGCGCCTCCAGCAGGATCGCCGTCATCCGGCCCGAAGCGCGAACCTTCAGCCCCTCCAGATCGCCCAGCGAGGTGATCTCGGCATTGCAGAACACGACCTGCGGCGGATAGGGCGCAATGGCCAGCACATGGGCGTTGAAGCGGTCCCGGAAGATGTCCGAGACCATCGGCCGGGCGGCATCGACCATCGCGCGCGCCTCGTCCGCCGTCAGCGCCAGCAGCGGCACGTCCAGGCCCTCCAGCTCCGGCGCATCGGCCACGGCGTAATCCGCCACGGTCATCGCCACGTCATAGACGCCCTGGCCCAGCAGAGGATAGATATCGCCCAGCCCCAGCCCCATCTGGTTATGCGTGGTCAATTCCACGGTGATCGCGCCACCGGACGCGGCGGGCAGGGTGTCGGTCCAGAACGGCGCCTCAAAGGCCCCGTGCAGCGGCAGGTTGGACCAGCTTCCGACGACCGACAGGGTTTCTTGCGCCTGTGCGGCCCCGGCGATGGCCGTGGATGCGGCGAGGATGGCGAGGGTGGTTTTCATGGGAACTCTCCTTGTTGACGTTTATCGTTGGGGGGCGAGGATCGGGGTCTCCGCATCCTCGGCGACATCCGCGATCAGCATGTGACCGGGGGAATGGGTGACGCAGATCGGCAGCCGTGCCTCCAGCAGCACGTTCTGCGGCGTGACCCCGCAGGCCCAGTAGACCGGCACCTCGCCCGCGCGGATCTCGACGGGGTCGCCGTAATCGGGCCGCGACAGGTCCGCGATGCCGAGCGCGGCCGGGTCGCCGGTGGCGATCGGTGCGCCATGGGCCTGCGGAAACCGGGCCGAGATCTCGTGGGCGCGTGCCACCATCGCCTCGGGTATCGGGCGCATCGTCACCACCATCTCGCCCCCGAACGGGCCTGCCGGGGCCAGCGCGATGTTGGACCGGAACATCGGCACGTTGCGCCCGTCCTCGACATGGCGCACCGGGATGCCCGCGCGTATCAGCGCGTTCTCGAAGGTGAAGGAACAGCCCAGCGCCACCGTTACCATGTCGTCGGCCCAAAGGTTGGCGATATCCGTCACCTCGCCCTCCGGCATGCCGTCGCGGAACACGCGGTAGCGCGCCACATCGGTGCGGATGTCGATGTCGTGGCCCAGCGTCGGCAGCATCGCATCGCCGGTGTCCGACACGCCCACCACCGGGCAGGGCTTGGGATTGCGCTGGCAGAATCGCAGGAAGTCGAGGGCATAGGACTCGGGGATGATGGCGAGGTTGCATTGCAGCTTGCCCGCCGCCAGCCCCGCCGTGTGGCCGGTATACGCACCCGACCGGATGGCGGCGCGGACCGTCGCGGCGCTGGCCGTTTTCAAGTCGTCATGGAGGATGGGCGCAGGGCCATGTCGGGTCATCGGGGCGGCAGCCTTTCGGTTGGCGACAAGCCTTCCATGTCGAACGCATCATTTCAAATTATCATTATGGATCACACCCGATAAAATTGCCGGATCACTTCGGAGTCGAGCGGTCCCAGTCCTCCGCCACGTCCCGCGCGATCCGGGCGCTGGTGCTGACCAGGAAACTGCGCGGCTCCGCCAGGTAGGAGGCGGTGAATTCCAGCGGTTCGGGCCGGATGCCGGGATCGAATTCCACGATCTGCCCGCGCATCAGGTAATCGTTGGCCAGCGCGCGCGGGTATGGCCCGACGGCGATCCCCGAGGCGATCATCCGCAGGCTCGCCGACAGCGAGGCCGAGGAAAAGACCCGCACCCTGGGCCCGACCCGCCGGGACAGCTCTGCCATCAACTCCCGGTAGGGGCGCGTCTGGCTGGAATAGGAAATCACCGGGATGCGCCCCAGATCGGTTTCGGGGTTGGACGCGGCGCGATACCAGTGCAGGTCGAAGGCGGGCAGGGCGACGTTTTCCACGGTGAATTCGGAAATCGGCCCCATCAGGAACACCAGATCCAGCCGCCGCTCCAGCAAGGCCGCCCGCAGGTTCAGGGAGATATCGACATTCAGGTCCACGTTGACGCGCGGATAGGCCTCGGAAAACGCCTTGAGGAAGCCGGGCAGCCACGCCTGCGCGATGGTCTCGGACGCGCCGACGCGAAACAGCCCCTCCGCCTCCGCCGGGTTGGCGACGCGGTGCCGGATCTCCTCCTCCACGAACAGCATCTGCTCGGCATAGGACAGCAGCAGGGTGCCATGCTTGGTCAGCACCAACGCGCCCGCGCCGCGCTCGAACAGCGGCACCCGCAATTCGGCTTCAAGGTTCGCGATGCGGGTGGAGACGGCGGGTTGCGACAGGTGCAGCCGGTGGGCGGCCCGGCGAAAGCCGCCAAGCCGTGCCACCCACAGGAAGGTGCGGATCTGGTCGAAGGTCAAAAGCGATCACCGATTTGGATGGACAAGCCCCCCAACTCATAACCCAAGCGGGCCTAGCTGTCGTTCCCCTTCGCCGCCGCCGCCGCGCCGCCCTTGCCCAATTCCACCGTGCCGAAGGGTCCGCCATGGACCATCTGCGACAGGTCCGACGGATCGCCCGCCCCCTCGGCGGCCAGGATTTCGGCCGCGAACTGCTCCGCATTGTCCTGCGGCCTGTAACCCAGGAACGCCGCCTTGGAATTGTCCACCGGGCTGCGGTCATTGTCCGACACGCCGTAGATCACCGCGAAGCCGGTCGTCGGCGTGTCGATGGCGCGCTGCGCCAGCCGCACCATGTCGCCATCGCTCAGCCACGTCCCCAGGGCGCGCGCATTCTTCACCGGGGCGCAACTCAGGATCCGCAGATGCACCGATTCCAGCCCGCGCTTTTCCCAGTACATCCGCCCCAGATCCTCGGTGAAGCACTTGGCAAGGCCGTAGAAACTGTCGGGCCGGTGGGCGGCGTCGATCCCGATGCGCGACTGGCGCGGATGCATCCCCACCGCGTGAATGGACGAGGCATAGACGATCCGCCGCGCGCCCGCCTTCCACGCCGATTCCCACACGTTGTAGGAGCCGATGAAATTCGGCCCCAGCAATTGCTCAAACGGGCCCTCATCCACGATGGCCCCGAAATGCAGCACCATCTCCGCCCCGTCCATCAGGGCCGCGACCTGCCCGTAATCGGCCACGTCGGCCTTCACATAGGTCTCGTTCGCGGCCAGCCCCGCCACGCTGTCGGCGATGTCCGACGACACCAGCACCTTGCACATCCGCGCCAGTTCGGGCCGCAGGATGGTGCCGATGCGTCCAGCCGCCCCGGTCAGAACGATTTTTCTCAGCATTGTCTCAAGTCCTTCAGATTACGGCGGTTTCAAGCACGGGCGCACTGGCCAGAACCCGCTCGTATCCGAACAGGCCCATGTCGATGCTGCGGTATTCGCCGAAGCACAGCAACTCCGCCATCGCGCGCCCCATGGCCGCACTCTGTTGCAAGCCATGCCCCGAGAACCCGTTGAGGAACAGGAAATTCCCCACCTCCGGATGCGGCCCGATGATCGCGTTCTGGTCCAGCGTGTTGTAGGCGTAATGCCCGGCCCATTCCGCCGTGACCTTCACCGCCTCGAAGGCCGGGATGCGCGCCGCCAGCCGCGGCCAGAGATGATCGAGCCAGAAGCCCTGATCGACGGTGAAATCGTCGAACGCCACGGGCGGATCGAACTCCGGGTGCCCGCCCGCCAGGTAGGTGCCGCCGCCGTTCTCGCGGACATGCACGCCCGACGGGTCGATGGTCAGGGGCAGGGGGCGGTCCAGCGGCGTTGCAGCCTTGAAGATGTAGGAATAGCGCTTGCGCGGCTCCACCGGAAGACGAAGCCCCGCCATGTGCGCGGTGCGCGCGGCGCGCGGGCCGGAGGCATTGACCACGTGGCCGCAGGCGATCACGCTGCCATCGGCCAGCCACACCGCCTCGATCCCGCGGGCGGATCGCGTCATTTCCACCACCTCGCCCGCGATGTATTCCACCCCCCGTTCGCGCGCCTGCCGCTTGAGCCAGTCGAACTGCGTCGCGCCGTCGAAATAGCCCTCGTTCACGGTGTTGATGGACCCCAGCACGATGCCGTCCAGCGCATAGAACGGATAGGCCGCCGCGATCTCGTCGCGGGACAGGATCCGAGTCGCGGCCCCCGCCGCCGCCTGCACCCGCTGGTTCGCGTGCAGGGCCGCTGCGGCCGCCTCGGTATCGGCGAGGTAGAGGTAGCCATAGGATTGGATCGGCAGGTCGGGAATGCGCGCGTCGCCGCCCATGTAGGCGCGCAGGTTGGAGATGAAGTCAGCCCCGAACTGGCTGATGCGGATGTTCAATTCGGTCGAGAATTGCTGCCGGATGCACGAATTGGTGTGCGCGGTCGAACACCATTCATAGGTCGGGTCCCGCTCCACCACCAGCACGTTGCCATCGAAGCCCAACTCGGTCAGCCACCATGCCGTCGAGGATCCCATGATCGCGCCGCCGACGATCACCACGTCATAGCTGTGCCGCTTGGCACTCGCGCCGAAGGTCGCGCCGGTCTGGCCCGCGCCGAAGGTCGCGCCGGTCTGGCCCGCGCCGAAAATCCTCTCGACCATGTCGGTCCCCCGGGTATTGTCACCGCCTACGTTGCCCAGCCACGCCGACTTGGCAAGCCTCCGTCCTCAGGACAGACCGTTTTCGTCCTTCACCGCTTCCATGGAGACATGGGTGGACGTCGCCGCCACATGGGGCAGGCGGGAAATCACCTCGCCCAGCACCCGGCGATATTCGGCGATATCGGTGGACCGCACCTTCAGCAGGTAATCGAATGCCCCCGCGATCATGTGGCACTGCTCGATCTCGGGCACCTTGCGCGCGGCGTCGTTGAAGGCCGCCAGCGCCGCCTCGCGCGTGTCGGTCAACTTCACCTCGACGAAGGCGACATGGGCCAGGCCAAGGCGCGCAGGGTCCAGCACCGCGCGGAAGCCCTGGATATAGCCATCGGTCACCAGCCGTTTCATCCGCGTCTGGCAGGGCGTCTTCGACAGGCCCACGCGGGATGCAAGCTCCGTCACGGGAATGCGCCCGTCCTGTGCCAGCACGCGGAGGATTCGCAGATCAGCCGGGTCAAGTGGGCCGTCACTGGCAGGGGGAAGGCGCATTTCGACACCGCCTGGGCTGTTTTTCAGTCTGAAACACTAGCGCGCGCATCATCTATAGGCAAATCGTCTTTTGCGGATTTGATACCATGGGGTATCCCCAGCCGGAGTCCGTTCCATGCCCGCCCCCACCGCTCTCGATACCCTGCGCCACGCCATCCGCAGCGTCCATCTCGAACCCGAGGACGCGGCCCTTGCCCGCCTGCGCAAGGCCCACCCCGTCGCCGCCGCCACCCGTGCCGCCGCGTCGGCCCGCGCCACCCGCATGGTGGCCGAGATCCGGGCCGAGGATCGCGGCGGGTTGATGGAGGTGTTCCTGGCCGAATACGGCCTGTCCACCGCCGAGGGCCTTGCCCTGATGCGGTTGGCCGAAGCGCTGCTGCGGGTGCCCGACGATGCCACCGTCGATGCCCTGATCGAGGACAAGATCGTGCCCGCCGAATGGTCCGCGCATCGCGGCCGGTCGAAATCCAATGTCGTGAACGCCTCCACCCTCGCGCTGATGCTGACCGGCGCGGTGCTGTCGGACGAGGACGGCGCAGGCATTGCGGGCACGCTCAAGGGGGCCGTGAAACGCCTGGGCGAGCCGGTGATCCGTGCCGCCACCCGCCGCGCCATGAAGGAAATGGGCAACCAGTTCGTGCTGGGCGAAACGATCGCGCAGGCCGTCAAACGTGGCCGCGACCGCGCGGCGCAGGGCTACACCTACAGCTATGACATGCTGGGCGAGGCCGCGGTGACGGATCACGAGGCGCAGCAGTTCCACGCCGCCTATGCCGCCTCCATCGCGCATCTGGCCAGACACGCGCCGCACGACGATATCCGCCTGAACCCCGGCATTTCCGTCAAGCTCTCGGCGTTGTTCCCGCGCTACGAGGAAGCCCAGCGCGCCCGCGTCATGGCCGAACTCGTGCCCCGTGTGCTGGACCTGGCGCAGGCCGCGAAGGCCGCGCGCATGGGCTTCAACATCGACGCCGAGGAAGCCGACCGGCTGGACCTGTCGCTGGACGTGATCGAAGCCGTGCTGCGCCATGACAGCCTCAAGGGCTGGGACGGTTTCGGCGTCGTCGTGCAGGCCTATGGCAAGCGCGCCGCGCCGGTGATCGACTGGCTCCATTTGCTGGCCGAAAGCCTCGATCGCCGCATCATGGTGCGGCTGGTGAAGGGCGCCTACTGGGATACCGAGATCAAGCGCGCCCAGGTCGCGGGCCTGTCCGGCTTCCCGGTCTTCACCGCCAAGGCGGCCACCGATGTCAGCTACCTGTCCTGCGCGCGGCAATTGCTCGACCGGACCGACCGGATCTATCCGCAATTCGCCACCCACAACGCCCATACCGTCGCCGCCGTGCTGGAGATGGCCGACGACCCCGCCACCTTCGAATTCCAGCGCCTGCACGGCATGGGCGAGGCGCTGCACGAACAGGTGCGCCAGTCCAACGCCGCGCGCTGCCGCATCTATGCCCCCGTGGGCGCGCATCGCGACCTCTTGGCCTATCTCGTGCGCCGCCTGCTGGAAAATGGCGCGAATTCCTCCTTCGTGCATCAGATCATGGATGCCGCCGTGCCCCCCGACGCCGTCGCCGCCGATCCCTTCGAGGCGCTCGGCCAACTCGCCGCCGAGGTCACGCCGCCCGCGGCCCTTTTCGCACCCGAAAGGCCCAACTCCACTGCCCACGACCTGACCGATCCCGCCGCCCTCGCCGCGCTGGAGGCCGCCCGCGCGCCCTTCCGCACGGCACAATGGCGGGCGGGCGGCGGCACAGGTCCGGTGCTCGACATCCGTAACCCCGCCGATCCCTCCGACATCGTGGGCCAGGTCCGCCTGTCCACCGCCGAGGATGCCGCCCGCGCCATCGCCCAGGCCTCGCCATGGGACGCGCCCGACCGCGCCGAAATTCTCAACCGCGCCGCCGATCTCTACGAGGCCCACGCGCCCGAACTGTTCGCGATCCTCGCGCGCGAGGCCGGCAAGACCCTCCCCGATTGCGAGGCCGAACTGCGCGAGGCCGTCGATTTCCTGCGCTACTACGCGGCGCGGATCGCCAGCCTCACGCAACCGCCGCTGGGCCGTGTCACCTGCATCAGCCCGTGGAACTTCCCGCTGGCGATCTTCACCGGCCAGATCGCGGCGGCGCTGGCGGCGGGCAATGCCGTGCTGGCCAAGCCGGCCGAGGCGACGCCGCTGGTCGCCGCGCGCGCCGTCGCCCTGCTGCACGCGGCAGGCGTGCCCGACACCGCGCTCCACCTGCTGCCCGGCGACGGCGGCACGGTGGGCGTGGCGCTCACCTCCGATCCCCGCATCGACGGCGTGGCCTTCACCGGCTCCACCACCACGGCGCAGGCGATCCACCGCGCCATGGCCGCGCATCTTGCGCCCTCCGCACCCCTGATCGCGGAAACCGGCGGCATCAACGCCATGATCGTGGACAGCACGGCGCTGCCGGAACAGGCCGTCAAGGACGTGGTGACATCGGCCTTCCGCTCGGCGGGCCAGCGCTGCTCGGCACTGCGCTGCCTGTATCTGCAAGAGGATATCGCGCCCGCCTTCCTCAAGGCGCTTTTCGGCGCGATGGACGAGTTGAGCCTCGGCAATGCCTGGCCGCTGGCCACCGATATCGGCCCCGTCATCGACGCCCGCGCGCAGGGCGCCATCGCCGATCACATCGCCCGCGCCCGGGCCGAAGGGCGCGTGCTGAAGGATGGCGCCGCACCCGTGCCGGGCAGTTTCATCGCACCCACCGTGATCCGGGTGACCGCCATCGGCGATCTTGCACAAGAAGTCTTCGGCCCGGTCCTGCATGTCGCCACCTTCAAGGCGCGGCACCTCGACACCGTGATCGACCAGATCAACGCCACCGGCTACGGGCTGACCTTCGGCATCCATTCCCGCATCGACGAGCGCATCGCGGATGTGACCGCCCGCATCGAGGCGGGGAACCTCTACGTCAACCGCAACCAGATCGGGGCCATCGTCGGCTCCCAGCCCTTCGGTGGAGAAGGCCTGTCGGGCACCGGTCCCAAGGCGGGCGGGCCGGCCTACGTGCCGCGCTTCACCCGCGCCGCGCAGGGCCGCGGTGCGCCAGGCGCGCCTGCGGCTCCGCAGGAGGCCGACCGCGACCTGCGCGTCGCCAAGGCCACCAACCGCATCCTCACCACCATCGACCTGCCCGGCCCGACCGGCGAGACCAACCGCCTCACCACCCATCCCCGGGGCCGGGTGCTGTGCCTCGGGCCGGGGATGGACGCTGCGCGCGCGCAGGCGAAGGCTGCCACCGCCACCGGCTGCGCGCCGGTGCTCGCCCCCGACCTCGCGCCCGATGCGCTGGCCGGTCTGCCGCCCTTCGATGCGGTGGTCTACTGGGGCACGCCCGATCAGGCGCGGCCCTACCGAAAGGCCCTCGCGGCGCTGCACGGCCCGATCCTGCCGCTGGTGACCGAGGCCGACCCGACGCCCCGCCTGATCGTCGAGCGGCACACCTGCATCGACACCACGGCGGCCGGCGGCAACGCGGCCCTGCTGGCCGCCGTCGCCTGATCCGTCACCCCCAACCCACGGCGGCCCCGCGCCGCCGTGGCGCCGAGGCGCCGAGGCGCCAGTTCCCCCAGCCTGTCCCCCTGCCAGTAGTCCCCCTGCCAGTAGTCCCCCTGCCAGTCCCCCCTGCCAGTTCCCAGTCCGACCTCCGGCCTCACCGCTGCAATATCGCCGCGTCCCAGGCCTCCAGGAAACTCTCGCGGTTCATCGCGTCCAGGTAGACCATCAGCGCAGGCCCCAGCCGGATCGGCCCGAACGGCGATCCGTCAGCTTCCCCCCGCGCCAATTGCTGGGCCGCCCGACCGGCGCGAAGCGGCGGCAGCACCGGCTCCGCCCCTGCGCCCATCCCCTCCCGCAACAGCGCATCCAGCATCAGGCCCGCCGCGACGACCTCCACCGCCGTGGCGGGGATCAGGGCGGTGCGCAGCATCACGTTGGCGAAATCCTCCAGCACCAGCACCGACAGGCCGTCATCGCGCCCAAGGCGCTGCGCGGCGTAGGAACCAAGGACATTGTAGGCCAGCGCGAGGTCGCCCGACGCCACATCGTCGATCATCTGCGCCGAACAGCAATACAGCCGCGTATCCAGCCGCCCCATCACCTCCGTCAGGCGCCAGAACGCGTCCGAGGCGCGCGCCTCCTGCGTGGCGAACAGGTAGCCCAGGCCGCTTTCGTGCAGGTCATAGGTGCCCAGCCGCCCGGCAAAGCGCTCCGGGTTGTCGCGCAACAGCGTCACCAGTTCGGCGCGGGTCCGGGGCAGGGGCAGGCCCTCGAACAGCGCCGCGTTGATCACCGCCACCGCAGGTTCCGCCGTGAAGGCGAACAACTGGTCGCGCCACCGCGCCCAGTCCGGCAGGCTGTCCGTCACCGCCGAGCGGTAGCTGCGCGCCAACCCGTCATTGGTCAGCGTGAATTGCAGGTCCATCGCCGAGGACAGCGCCAGGTCGAACACCGCGCCGCCCCGGATCGCCCGGTGCAATTCCGCCGACGAGGCGGTGATGTAATCGATGCCCACGGCCGGATTGGCAGCCTGGAAGCGCAACAGGAACGGCTCGAACACGTCCAGATCGGCGGTGGAGATCACCCGCAGCACCGCGTCGCCCGTGCCGGGGTAGAAGCGATGTTCCTCGATGTCGAAATCCTGTGCCCGCGCTGCACCCGCCAGCCCGCACACCAACGCCAGCCCGCACACCAACGCCAGCCCCAGCGCCTGCCCCAACGCCAGCGCCGGCCGCGGCCAGGACACCGCCGCACCCAGCGCCGCGCGCCCGGCTTGCGTCACGCCGCCGGCAAGATCAACGACACGCATGCCCCCCGCCCTCCCTCTGCCACGCCCAGATCCAGCCGCCCGCCATGGGCGCCCAGCGCGTCCTCCGCAATGGTCAGGCCAAGACCGGACCCGACCACGTCCTGCACCGCCTCGCCCCGGCGGAACCGCTCTGTCAGGTGCCGCGCCGGACCGTCGCCGAAACCCGGCCCCTGGTCGCTGACCGAGATCCGCGCCTCGCCGCCGCCATTGCGCACGCAGACCCGCACCACCGTTTCGGCGGGCGAATACTTGATCGCGTTGTCCAGCACGTTGTGCAGGGCGTTCTGCAACAGGATCGCGTCGCCCATCACGGCGGCGGGGGCAAGGTCCAGCGCGATGTCGATCTCCTTCATCTCGGCCGTGGGGCGCAGCGCGTCGGCCACGCCACCGGCCAGGGCGGGCAGGTCCACCTCCGCCCGTGCCAGATCGTCGGCGCGGAAGCTGACCATCGCGTGGTCCAGCAACTGGCTGGCCGACCGCGAGGATTCGTCCACCGCCCGGATGACCCGCCGCAGGGTCTGCTTCTGGCTCTCTCCCGCCACCGAATGCAGCGCGATTTCGGCTTGCGTGCGCACCACGGCCAGCGGCGTGCGGACCCGGTGCGCGGCCTCGGTGATGAACTCCTCCGACCGGCGGATCGACCCGCCCAGCCGCTCCATCAGCCGGTTCAACGCCGCCACCAGCGGCGCCAGTTCCGCCGGTGCCGGGCGGCGCAGCGGGCGCAGGTCCGACGGGCCGCGCGCCGCCACCGATTGCGCGATGGTGTTGAGCGGGCGGAGCGACGCGCGCACCGCGACCGTCGACAGCGCCACCGCCAGTCCGAACACCACCACCGACAACAGCCCCGCCTGCCGCGACAGGCCCGCCGCGATGGTCTCGACGCCGCCGCGCGTCTGCGCCACGGTGACGGTGATCGGCACCGCCTCGCCGTCGCTGACGATCACCCGCATCACGCTGACGGCGCGCACGGTCGTGTCCCGATAGGGCAGGGTGGCGAAGCGCGTGGCCCCCAGCGCCCCCTCCGGCCCGTCCAGATCGTCATAGCCGGTCAACACCGTGCCGCCGGCATCCACCCGGTAGAACACCCGGTCCTCGCTGATCGCGCCCAGCATGGAGAAGGCGGCATAGGGCAGTTCCAGCCGGATCGCCCCGGCCTCCGAGCGCAGCGTCTCCGCGATGGAGGTGGCCGAGGCCGCAAGGATATTGTCCTGCGTCCGCCCGGCCGCTTCCCGCGCGAAGCTGGTGACCATGCCCCAACTGACCAGCGCCAGCAGCGCCGCGATGCCCGCCAGCGCCAGCGTCAGCTTGCGCGCGATGGACCACGGGCGGCGGCCGGGGCGGCCAGGGCTGTTGCGCGGGCGGGCGGGCGCGGTCACAGGCTCATCCGGTAGCCCAGCCCGCGCACCGTCTCGATCCGCACGCCCGCCCCGTCCAGCTTGCGCCGCAACCGGCCCACATAGACCTCGATCGCGTTCTCCGTCACGTCGGTATCGGCGCTGAACAGCCGGTCCAGAAGCTGTGATTTCGACAGGATCTGGCCGGGATAGCGCGCGAACACCTCCAGCAGGCGCAATTCGCGGTTGCGCAGGTCGAAGCGTTCGTCGCCATGGCGCAGGGTGCCCGCCATCGGGTCGAACAGCGCCGCGCCCAATGTGATCTCGTTCTTCGCGGAGCCGCCCCGGCGGCGCAGCACCGCGCGGCAGCGCGCCTCCAGCTCGCTGAAATCGAACGGCTTGGTGATGTAGTCGTCCGCGCCCTGGTCCAGCGCGCCGACCCGGTCGCTGATCTGGCTGCGCGCCGTCAGCACGATCACCGGCGTGGCGATGGTGTCGCGTTTGCGGGCCAGGAAATCGCGCCCGTCGCCATCGGGCAGCATCACGTCCAGCAGGATCAGGTCGTATTCCGCCACCGCAAGGCAATCCTCCGCCGCCGCCAGCGTCGCCGCATGGTCCACCGCATGCCCATCAAGGCCCAGGCGCTGCACCACCGCCTCGGCCAGTTCGGCATTGTCCTC
>Ga0100398_1001799_pt1 | contig 18220 bp, 19 predicted proteins | sample CryGeymeta201522_FD_81568 | JGI IMG/M metagenome (GOLD analysis project Ga0100398, IMG submission 81568) | Groundwater microbial communities from Crystal Geyser aquifers in Utah, USA - Crystal Geyser metaG 2015-22 | ecosystem: Environmental > Aquatic > Deep subsurface > Groundwater | place: USA...
CTGACGGGCTGATGAACTTATCATCGCGCCGCCCTGCGAATGATCAAGGATGTTTCACGTAATTCACCGCAGGGCGGAACACGGAACCATCTTCTCGGTACGGCCTGAAATGCCATGATTTCACTCTTGCAGGGGGAGCGCTTTTTGCGCGCCCCTGCAAGGGTGAAATCATGCGGAGCTTGTATCGGCTGGCGCCGTTTTCACTTCAAACGGCGAATGGCAGGAGGACTCATTTTGGGCGATTTCCTATTGGTCCAGACGCTGAACGGGCTTTCCTTCGCGGCCCTTCTTTTTTTACTTTCCAGCGGGCTCTCTCTGATCTACGGGGTGATGAAGATCGTCAATATCGCCCATGGATCGTTTTTCATGGTGGGGACCTATGTCGGGCTGTCCGTCATTTTAAAGACAAATAACTTCTTTCTGGGCGCCTTCGCGGGAGGGCTGGCCGTGGGGGCGCTTGGTTTCATCATGGAACGGGGTTTCCTGAGAAGATTTCCTCTGCAGGCCCTTCCGCAAATGATGATCACCTTGGGGTTTGCGCTGCTTTTCCGCGATCTCTCGCTGCTGATCTGGGGAGGGGACCCCTACATCCTCCCCTGCCCGGAGTACCTGAAGGGGTCCGTAAAGATCTTTCAGGTCGTTTTCCCCATCTACCGTATCTTCATTTTTTTCGTGGCGGCGGTGGTTGCCGTTGCGCTGTGGCTTTTCAACGAGAAAACCCTGTTCGGGGCGAAACTGCGGGCGGCGGTGGACGATCATGAGATGGCGGGGGGCGTGGGTCTGAACGTTCCCATGATTTCGGGGTGCATGTTCGGCCTGGGCGCCTTCCTGGCCGGCTTCGGGGGGGTCATGGGAGGTCCCATCTTCGGGGTTTATCCGGGGCTTGATTTCGAGCTCCTCTCGCTGAGTTTCGTGGTGGTTATCGTCGGGGGAAGGGGAAGTCTCCTCGGTTCTGCCGTGGGAAGCATCCTGGTGGGGCTCGTGGACAACTTCGGCAAGGCCCTGATCCCGGAACTCTCCTATTTTACGCTGTTTGCCCCCATGGCGCTGGTGGTCGCGCTCAAACCTACCGGACTCTTCGGAAAAGAGTGAAGAGATGAAAGATCGGCTCACTTCGAAAACGAAAATCATCGGCTTGATTCTAACGGCGCTGGGCCTGTTGGTCATGCCGCCTTTTTATGCCTCCTACTGGATCACGCTCCTGACGCAGATGCTGATCTTTGCCATCCTGGCCATGAGTCTGGATATCCTCCTGGGTTACACGGGGTTGTCATCCTTCGGCCATGCGGGGTTTTTCGGAGTCGCCGGCTATGCGGTGGCCATCCTCTCCACCCGTTACAAGATGGGTTTCCTCTTCTGTTTCGTCAGCGGCGTCTCCCTGTCCATTTTGATCAGCATGATTTTCGGCTTCCTGGTCGCCCACGCGACCGGGGTCTATTTTCTGATCATCACCCTGGCCCTGGGGATGGTCCTCTGGGGGCTTGCCTTCCGCTGGGTCACCATGACTGGCGGCGACAACGGGATCTCAGGAATTGTCCGACCGGATATCGGCCTTCCGCTCGCGCTGAAGGACCCGCTAACATTTTATTATGTCGTTCTTGTTTTCTTTCTTATGGCCATGGTCCTGATGGCCATTCTCGTCCGCTCCCCGTTCGGTCACAGCCTCAAGGGCGTCCGGGAGAGCGAATCCCGGATGCGGGTCCTCGGTTATCATTCCTGGCTTCACAAGTATCTGGCCTACGTCGTATCGGCGGCATTCGCCGGCTTTGCGGGCGTCTTCTGGGCCTATTTCAACGGTTTCATCAGCCCCTTTGACATGGACCTGAACGCGTCGATCGAAATCGTGCTGATGGTCATCCTTGGCGGACCGGGAACCCTGATCGGTCCCGCCCTTGGCGCCGGGATCATCGTATTTCTCAAGAATTTTATCAGCGCCTATACCCAGCGCTGGCTGCTCATCCTGGGGACCATTTATATTCTCACGATACTCTATGCCCCGCAGGGGCTCGTCAATCTCCTCAAGGATTGGCTCAAGGGGCGGCGGAATAAAGCGTGCGGGAAGAAGCTGTCAGACTAACAAACAGCGCCCGGGGAAAGGAATGATGCGAGTCGATGGGTTCAACGGGAAACGTGGAGACAAAAAGCGCTGATCCATGCCTGGTCTTGGAAGACCTCTCCATCGATTTTGGGGGGTTGCGGGCCGTCGATGGGGTCAATTTGACGATCGTGCAGGGGGAGAGACGCGTCCTGATGGGGCCCAACGGCGCCGGCAAAACGACGCTCTTCAATCTCATCAGCGGCATCTATCCGCCAAGCCGGGGGCGAATCTTCTATTTTGGGAAGGAGATCAGCCGATACCCCATCTACCGCCGGGCCGCCCTGGGAATGGCCAGGACGTATCAGGTCACCAACCTTTTCCGGTGCCTGACCGTGGCGGAAAATATTCTGATGGCGTGCCAGGCCCTGGACCGGCGGAAGTTCGTCATGTTTCGGACGCTCTCCTCACTATCACTGCTACATGGATCGCTGCGACGATGTTTTGCAGGAGTTCGATTTAGGGGAGAAGCGCGACGAACTGGTGAAGAATCTTTCCCATGGAGATCAGCGGCGGATCGAGGTAGCCATGGCCCTCGCCGAAAAGCCCCGCCTTCTGCTTCTCGATGAACCGGCGGCAGGGCTCTCTTCCGCAGAAACTCAGGACCTGACCGCCTTGCTCAAGAAGCTCGATCCTTCGATCACGATCATCCTGATCGAACACGATCTGGATGTCGCCTTCGAATTTGCCGAACGGATCACCGTTCTTTACCAGGGGCAATTTCTGACCGAGGGCACGAAGGAGGAGATCCGAAATAATGCCACCGTGCAGGAGATCTATTTGGGTGCGGAGTGACCGTGTATGCTCAGGATAGTTGACATTCATACCTATTACGGCGACAGCTATGTCATCCAGGGGGTGAGTCTGGAGGTGGCGAGAGGCATGGTGGTCGCCCTCTTGGGGCGCAACGGGGTGGGAAAAACCACGCTGATTCGATCCATTGTCGGTTTTACCCCGGCGAGACGGGGTGCGATTCTCTTCAACGGCCAGGACATCACCCGCATGGACGCGTATAAAATCATCAAATTAGGGATGGGCCTCGTGCCGCAGGGACGGCGCATCTTTCCCTCCCTGACGGTGAAGGAGAACCTGGCCATCGCCGAGCGCTGCTCCGGTGTTCGGCGATGGGATTTTGCAAAGATCTACACACTTTTCCCCCGTCTCGAGGAACGATGCGACCAGCGGGCCAGTACCCTCAGCGGGGGAGAGCAGCAGATGCTGGCGATTGCAAGAGCCCTGATTTCAAACCCTCTTTTTATCCTCATGGATGAACCCACGGAGGGATTGGCGCCTGTTTTGGTACGCGAAGTGGGCGACGCCATACTGCGGCTGAAAGAAGAGGGGTTGTCCATTTTCCTGGTTGAACAAAACCTCTCTTTTGCCAGGAAGTTTGCGGACTACGTCCATCTCATGAGCAAAGGGATGATTGTCTATTCTTCAACCCCGGAGCAGCTTTGGGAGGATCAGGAGACAAAGCATCGTTACTTGGGGGTGTGACGGTTTCGTAAAAAAACCCTTTTGTTGGAAGGGGGATCAAAGGAGGATGACTATGCAGGACTTGTTTTCTTTACAGGGGAAAGTGGCCCTCATCACGGGCGCCGCGCAGGGGATCGGCAGGGAAATAGCCCTTGGTTTTGCCCAATATGGCGCGGATATCGTGGCCGTCGATCTCTCGGATGAGAAATTGCTGACGCTCAAAAATGCGATTGAGGCCAAAAAACGGCGCTGCCTGGTTCTTACAATCGACCTGGCTCATGGCGACCAGATCGAACGCATGGTCGAAACAGCGGTGAAAGAGATGGGCCGGATCGATATCCTGGCCAACATCGCCGGGGTGAACGTACACAAAGCCGCTGAAGAGATGACCGAGAAGGAGTGGGATTTTGTCCTGGATATCAACCTGAAGGCGCTTTTTTTCTGTTGCCAGGCGGTGGGCAAGGTCATGCTGCGGCAGGGGAGCGGCCGGATCATCAACATGAGCTCTTCTTTTGGGGTAGTCGGGTTCGGCGGGAGAACGGCCTACGCCGCGAGCAAGGCCGCCGTTTCCAACCTGACCAAGACGCTGGCCCTCGAATGGTCCGCCAAGGGCATCCATGTCAATGCCCTTGCGCCCGGTCCCGTCTGGACGGAGGCCCGTCATGAATTGTTCTCCAACCCGGAGTTTTACGCCAATCTGGTGAAAAAAGTGCCGATCAACCGAACGGCCAAGCCCGCCGAGATGGTCGGTCCGGCGATCTTTTTGGCCAGCGAGGCCTCCAGCTTCGTGACGGGGGAGACCCTTCTGGTTGACGGCGGATTCTGCGCACAATAATCATGCAGAGGTGGCCTATGAAAGGGATATGCGGAAGACTGGTAGATGTCGATCTGACCTCCGGCAGGACAAAGGAGATCGTGATTTCCGCCGCAATGGCCAGGAAATACCTGGGGGGAAGAGGCCTGGGGGCAAGACTCCTGTTTGATTTGCTGCCGCCAAAAACGGGCCCGCTTTCCCCGGAAAATATTCTGATCTTTCTGACGGGCCCCCTTACAGGGTCGATGGTCCCCGGCTCCTCCAAGTTTGTCGTAGTGACCAAGTCGCCGCTCACCCACGGATGGTGCGACAGCTATTCCAGCGGAAGGATATCCATCGAGCTGAAAAAGGCGGGCTATGACGGCATCGTGATCCGGGGAAAATCGAATTTTCCCTGCTACCTGAAGATCGTCGACCGGGGCGTTGAAATCCGGGAGGCCGACGGGATCTGGGGGAAGGATAGTTTCGCAGCGGAAAAAACGCTCAAGGAACTGGATGGAAATGGTTCCGCGGGGGTCTCCTCCATCGGGCCGGCCGGAGAAAACCTGTGCAGTTACGCGTGCATCAACAGCGATTACTACCGGCAGGCCGCCAGGTGCGGCGTCGGGGCCGTCATGGGTTCGAAAAGGCTCAAGGCGATCGTCGTCAGGGGGAGCAAAAACGTTGAGTTCCACGATCATAAACGGATCATTGAGCTGAATCGGGAAAGCTACCAGCGCGCCAAGGTGAGCCAGGTCTTCCAGGCCAGGTCGAAATACGGAACTCCGCTGACCTTGAATTTCACCCATAAGGGCGGAATCCTCCCCACGAAAAATTTCCAATATGGGACATGGGAAAAGGCCTTGGGGAAGATCGATTCGGTGGGCGTCTATAAGAGCGTAAAATCGCACAAGGCCTGTCAGTCCTGTTTCGTCCATTGCAGTCTGATCACCGAGGCCGCCGACGGGAAATATAAAGGAACCACGGTGGAAGGTCCAGAGTATGAGACGATCGGGATGTTCGGGTCCAATCTGCTGATCGATTCACTCCCGACCATCATCCAGGCGAACGTGCTGTGCGACAAATTGGGGCTGGACACCATATCCGCGGGGAACGTGATTGGCTTTGTGATGGAATGTTTCGAAAAAGGGCTCCTCACCGGCAAGCAGACGGAGGGGCTGGAACTGAATTTCGGGGATGACGAGGCCTGCCTGGCCGCCATCGAACGGATCGCCTACCGGAAAGGTTTCGGGGAGATCATGTCCCAGGGGGTGAGGGCGGCGGCCCGGCAGATCGGAGGGGGCTCCGATTCCTTTGCGATGCAGGTGAAGGGATTGGAATTCCCCGCCTACGATCCGAGAGGCGCCTTCGGCTCGGGTCTTTCCTTTGCCGTCTCTCCACGGGGGGCCTGTCACCGCCGGGCATGGCCGCCGGCCAAGGAGATCCTCGGGGGCGTTCCCCCCTATACCGCAGAGGGGAAGGGGGCGATGATCCGGGATCTCTATGCCGAGAATTGCATTTTTCACTCCCTGCTGGTCTGCGATATGCCGGCCAAGTTCATCCCCTTGACCCTCAACGATTATGCGAACTATTATCAGGCGGCCACCGGGGAGCCGATCTCGCAGGATGATTTTCTGGCCATGGCCGGCCGAACGGAAACCCTGATCCGGATGTTCAACAATCGGGAGGGGTTTACCCGGGTGGATGATACCCTTCCGCAGAGAACGCTCCGGGAACCGTTACCCGACGGACCGGGCAAGGGGCAGTGCGTCGGAGAGGAAAACCTCAACCGGATGATCGATGATTTTTACGCCTGCCAGGGATGGGATGCGGCGGGCGTCCCCACGGAAGCCACGCTGCAAAAGTATGGGCTTGCAAATGAAACGTTGAACGGTTGAGCCGCGGATCCCATGAACGGCGCCATCAACATCAGCGGTGCGGGGATCGAGCTCAAGGCGCATATCTTATCAACGAAGATGGGCTAAGGAGAATTCATGAAACATATTGCCATCGACATTCACACCCATGTGGAGTTTGCCGATACCCTGACGATTGTGAAAAAGCAATATTCCGATGAGGAGATCTTCTCGCGGTTCGTCGTTGCGACGATGGGACCCCGGTCTGCCGAGATCAACAAAGGGCTTATGCCCGTGCTTCGCGAACCCCTCCGAGACATCCAAAAGAAGATTCGCGATATGGAGGAGAGACAGCTCGCTTTTTCGATCCTCTCCGTGACCCCCTTTGCCTTCTTCTATGAGATCGAAGAGGATCTGGCGGTCGCGTTGGCCCGGTATCAAAACGACCAACTCGCCGAGATCGTGAAAGGATGCCCGGCCTCCTTTGCCGCGATGGCGACCCTTCCGCTTCAGGCGCCCGCTGCGGCGCTCAAAGAGCTTGATCGCGCGATCAACAAGCTGGGCCTCCGCGGAATCGAGATCGGTTCTCATGTCGGCCACAGGGAATTGGGGGACAAGGCCTTCTGGCCCGTCTATGCGCTTCTGGAGAAGCAGGGGCTCCCGATGTTCATTCACCCCCACAACGTTGCGGGCATGAACCGCCTCCAGGAATTCTATCTGAACAACCTCATCGGTAATCCCCTCGATACCACCATCGCCGCCGCCAATTTGATTTTCAGCGGCGTCTTGGAGAAGTACCCGAACCTCAAGGTGATCCTGGCTCATGGGGGAGGCCAGCTTCCGTATATTTTCGGAAGACTGGAACACGGCTATCAGGTCCGGCCGGAATGCCGGGATTTTATCCATAAATCCCCCCGTCAATTCCTGGGGAATTTCTATTTCGATATCCTGACCCACAGCGACGAAGCGCTCCGCTACCTGGTTTCCCTCGTTGGAAGCGATCATGTCCTCCTCGGAACCGATTATCCCTATGATATGGGAGATAACGGGCCCGTGGAGACGGTTCTGCGTCTGACCCAAATAGCCGAATCCGATCGCCAGAGGATTCTCCGGGACAACGCGGTAGAGCTGTTCAAATTAAAAGTTTAAGCGTTTCATCTTGATAGCGAAAACAGGCCATTTGCAGGGAGGAGCAGATATGAGACAGAAGAGCGAACTACAGGATGGGATGAGGATCGATTGGGATGTGGAGGTCACGATGGAGGACGGCGTCGTCCTGCGCGCCGATGTCTATCGGCCGGTCGCGGAGGGGCGGTACCCGGTCATCCTCTCGTACGGTCCGTATGGCAAGTGGCTGACATTCCAGGACGGCTACCCCGACCAGTGGCGGATCATGGCCGATGAACATCCCGATGTGACGGCGGGCTCCACCAACAAATACCAGTCCTGGGAAGTCGTCGATCCGGAGAAGTGGGTGCCGGACAGGTATGCGTGCGTGCGCGTGGACTCCCGCGGATGCGGCCGGTCGGAGGGGTATCTCGACACCTGGTCCGCCCGGGAGGCGAAGGATTTGTACCACTGCATCGAATGGGCGGCGCTCCAGCCGTGGAGCACCGGCAAGATCGGGTTGAACGGCATCTCCTATTACGCGATGAACCAGTGGCAGGCGGCGGCCCTGCAACCCCCGCACCTAACCGCGATGTGCGCCTGGGAGGGGGCGGCCGACTTCTACCGCGATCTGGCGTGGCACGGCGGCATCCTCTGCACGTTCGCGGCGAATTGGTACGACATGCAGGTCAAGACGGTCCAGCACGGGGTAGGCAAACGGGGGCGCCGCAGCCGCATGGTGGCGGATTGGGTGGCGGGCCCGGAGACGCTGACCCAGGAAGAGCTCGGGGCGAACCGGTGCGACTTCGGCGAGGAGATTTTCGCCCATCCGCTCGACAATGTGGAATACTGGCAGTCGCGGATGCCAGACTGGTCGAAGGTGACCGTGCCGCTTCTCTCCGCGGCCAACTGGGGCGGCCAGGGGCTGCACCCGCGGGGGAATTTTGAGGGGTTTGTGCGCGCGGCGTCGAAGGAGAAGTGGCTGGAGGTGCACGGCATCGAGCACTGGACCGAGTTCTATACCGACTATGGCGTCCATCTGCAGAAGCGCTTCTTCGGCCATTTTCTCAAGGGAGAGGATACGGGTTGGCAGGATCAGCCGCGTGTGCAGTTGCAGGTGCGCAAGATCGGCCGGTTTGTGGAACGCCATGAGGACGCGTGGCCGGTTGCCCGCACCGAGTGGTCCCGGTTCTACCTGAATCCCAGCGACCACAGCCTCAGCCCGAAGCCGGTTTCCCAGGCGGGAGCGGTTACCTATGACGGCCTCGGCGACGGGGCGACCTTCCTGACGCCGCCCCTCGAAAAGGAGACCGAGATTACCGGACCCGTGGCGGCCAAGCTGTTCGTTTCGTCGGAGACGGAGGACGCGGATCTTTTCCTCGTTCTGCGCGTCTTTGCCCCGGATATGAAGGAGATCGTCTTCCCGGGGGCGCTCGACCCCCATACCCCGATCGGCCAGGGCTGGCTCAGGGCATCGCATCGGAAACTCGATCCCGAACTCACGACGCCCTACCGTCCCTATCATTCCCATGACGAAAAGCAGCCACTGACGCCCGGTGAGGTATATGAGCTTGATGTGGAGGTCTGGCCGACCTGCGTCGTCGTCCCGGCAGGGTATCGGATTGCGCTTACCGTGCGCGGGAGGGACTACGTTTACCCCGGCGGCGGCGCACGGCTCGCAAGCATGAAAAATCTGTTCACGGGGGTGGGGCCGTTTCTCCATGACGATCCCCGGGACCGGCCTCCGAAGATCTTCGGGGGGAAAGTCACCCTCCATGCCGGCGGCGGGCAGGACGCCTACCTGCTGCTGCCCATCATTCCCCGAGGATAAGTCGGCGCCGGCCATCTTTTGGGATGATCGGGGCGCACCCCGGGCAGGGATGGCCCGGAAAACGGCAAGCTCGAATGGAAGCGATGAACGGGAATAAAAATCGTGGCCGGAACTAAAAGGATGCAGGCCGTTTTTCTGCTTTTGGCCGCGGCCGTACTCTGGAGTCTGGCCGGGGTGCTCATCAAATGGGTCTCCCTGCCCGCCTTGGCTGTGGCGGGTTTCCGGAGCGCCATCGCGCGCCGGTCCTGCTCGTCTTTTTCGGCCGACGCGCCGTCAATTTTTCGGCCTCCCAACTGATCGGCGGGGTCTGTTATGCGGCCACGGTGACCCTCTTTGTCTCGGCCACCAAGCTCACCACCTCGGGCAACGCGATCCTGCTGCAATATACCGCGCCGCTCTATGTGGCCCTGCTTTCCGGGTGGCTGCTCGATGAGAGGACAAGGTGGTTTGACTGGGCGGCCATTGCGGCCGTCCTGTGCGGCATGTCGCTGTTCTTTATCGATCGATTGAGCGCCGATGGGCTGACGGGCAATATACTGGCGGTCCTCTCCGGGATCGCCTTCGCTTCCCTCATCATCGCCATGCGCTGGCAGAAGGACGCATCCCCGGCGGGTTCCGCCATCCTGGGCAATCTCCTGACCGTCCTGATCTGCCTGCCCTGGATGGTCCAATCCCCGCCCGGCGGAGCGGACTGGATCGGCCTTGCGCTTCTTGGCGTGTTCCAGCTCGGGATCTCCTACGCCTGCTATGTGGTGGCCATCAAGAATGTGACGGCGATGGAGGGCATTCTCATTCCTGTTCTTGAGCCCATCCTGAATCCCCTTTGGACGCTTCTGTTCATGGGGGAACGGCTTGGTCCCTGGGCGCTGTCGGGCGGGGTCGTGGTGATTCTCTCGATCGTTTTCCGCGCCGTCATGGATTCCCGGAAGGGCGTTTCCCCGGCCTGACAGTCGGGCCGGGCCGCTCCAATGGAGGGGGCGGCGTTCCCCCCAAGAGAAGATGCATGCTGAAGAACATCCTCCGGAAATGGAATAACGAGGGCCACGTGCGACCGCAGGTCTCCAGCTTCATGAAATATATGGGGCCGGGCCTGCTCGTCACCGTCGGTTTCATCGATCCCGGCAACTGGGCCGCCAATGTGGCGGCCGGCTCCACGTACGGCTATGCCCTTCTTTGGATGGTGACCCTGGGCACGACCATGCTCATCCTGCTGCAGCACAACGCCGCACATCTGGGCATCGTTACCGGGTATTGCATTTCCGAGGCGGCAACCCGGCATCTCAAACCGTGGGTATCCCGAACGGTTCTCTCTTCGGCCATGCTGGCCGCTGCAGCCACGGCGATGGCGGAGATTCTCGGGGCGGCCATCGCCCTGCAGATGCTCTTCGGCCTCCCCATCCGGATCGGCGCCCTGCTGACCCTTGCCGTTGTTTTTACGCTGATTTTGACCAATTCCTATTCCCGTCTGGAGAGATACATCATCGGCTTTGTATCGCTGATCGGCCTGGCGTTCATTTTCGAACTTGTCCTGGTGCAGATTGCATGGCCCCGGGCGGCCGTCGGCTGGGTCATGCCGCGCATGCCCCGGGGATCGATTCCGATCGTCATGAGCGTGCTCGGGGCCGTGGTCATGCCCCACAACCTTTTTCTCCATTCGGAGATCATCCAGAGCCGGCAGTGGCATGTCGAGGAGGAGTCGGTCATCGCCCGCCAGTTGAAGTATGAGTTTCTGGACACCCTCTTTTCGATGATCGTCGGCTGGGGGATCAACAGCGCAATGATTCTGGTCGCCGCCGCCGTTTTTTTCCATGACGGCACGGTCGTCGCCGATCTTGTCCAGGCGGAATCGCTGCTCCGGCCCCTTCTGGGGAATGCCGCCGCCACGGTTTTTGCCGTTGCGCTGCTGTTTGCCGGGGTCGCGTCCAGCATCACCGCCGGCATGGCGGGGGGGAGCATCTTTGCGGGGATGTTCGGTGAACCTTACGACAGCGGGGATTACCATACACGGCTTGGGATCGGCATCACCCTGGTGATCGGCGCGGCGGCGATCTTCGTGGTGGACAATCCCTTCAACGGCCTGATTCTCTCCCAGATCCTGCTCAGCGTCCAACTCCCCTGGACCATATTCCTGCAGATCCATCTGACCTCGTCGGAGAAACTGATGGGGAAACACGCCAACGACCGGACGGGGCGCGTCATGCTCTGGGCCGTGGCCGCCGTCGTCGTGGCGTTGAACGGAATGCTGCTCTGGAGTTATCTGACCTGATCTGCTTTCCGCATCACCCCGCAGATGATTTGGTTTGCATCGAGCTCTCCAGCCGCCGGACCCCGATCGAGAAGGTGAACGTCAGGATGAAGTAGAGGGCCGTGATGGTGATCCAGATCTCGAAGGTCAGATAGGTGGCGCTCATGAGCTCCAATCCCTGGAATGTCAGCTCCGGGATGGAGATTACCGAGACGATCGCCGAGTCCTTGATCGTCGAGATGAGCTGCCCCGCCAGGGCCGGCAGGATCCGCTGGAGTGCCTGCGGCAGGATCACGTAGCGCAACTGCTGCCGGCGGGAAAGTCCGAGGGCATGTGCGGCCTCCCATTGGCCCTGCTCGATCGACTGGATGCCGGCGCGGACGATCTCGGTAATGTAGGCGGCCTCGTACAGGACGAGCGTCGCCAGTCCCGCGAAAAAGCCGGAGAGGCGCGCCGGGGGAGCGAAGAGAAAGGTCAGGACCGCCTGCGTTGCCGGCGACGCCGAACGGATCAAGCCTTCTATCCCGAGGAGCGTCATGATCCGGTCGCCGATGAAGAAATAGACGATGAAGACGAGAACCAGCGGCGGGAGATTGCGGACCATCTCGACGTAGCTTCCGGCAACGAGGCGGTCAAAGAGGCTGTGGCTCACCCGCATGAGCCCCAGGATCGTCCCCAGCAGGGTCGCGAGCGCCGTCGCCCAGAGGCTCAGCTTGACCGTCGTCAGGAATCCCTGCGCGAGAGAGCCTGCGGTCCATGATCCGCCGTCCATCCGGACGAGGTACTGGAGCGTCACGGGCCACTGCCAGCGGTAGTTCATGTCCACGCCGATCCGGCGGACGAGGAAGAGCCCGGCGGCCAGCATAAGGACGATGAGGACGGCGTCGAGCGGCGTGAAGCGAATCTTGTTTTTCGTCAACGGATCACTCCCGGCTACTTCAGCAGACGCTCCCACTCCTTCGTTTCAAACCAGTGATGCTTGCGTTCCTTGAGCCATCCCTCGGCCTCCACCACGCGGATCCAGTTGTCGAGGAAGTTCAGGCTGTCGAAATCGCCCTTCCGGATGGCGAAGCCGATCGGCTCCCGGGTGAAATCCTCCTTGAGAGGGAGGAAGAGCTTGCCTGGGTTGGCGATTGCCTGGAAGGCGGGGAGCGGCGCCGAGGCGATGACGGCGTGGACCCGCCCGAGGAGGAGCTCCTGGATCGCCTGGGATTCGTCGTCGAAGAGCCGCAGTTTCGCCTTCGGCATCCACTGCTTGGCGGCCGCGGCGGCGGTCGTCCCCGTCCGGACGGCGATGGAGACGTTTGCGTTGTTGAAATCGCCGAGTTTCCGGAAGCCGGCGGCCAGCTTCTTGTGGGCGACGATGGACATCCCCGTGTGGTCGTAGGGAATCGAGAAGTTGACCTTCAGGTTCCGCTCCGGACGGATTCCCATTCCGCCGATGATGATGTCGAACTTCCCGGTCAAAAGCGCAGGGATAATCCCCGACCACTTCGTCGGGATGAACTCCGCCTTGACCCCCATCTCCTGGGCGAGACGGTTGGCGACGTCGATCTCGAAGCCGACGAAGTTTCCCGCCTTGTCCTGCATCGCCCAGGGGACGAAGGTGGACATCCCCACCCGGAGCACGCCCCGTTTCATGACCTGCTCCAGCATGCCCTCCCCGGCCGCCGGGGCCGTCTGGGCGATCGTCTCCCGCGCCGCGAACAGGGCGAAAACGGTGATCACTGTGATCGCGATCCAAAGATGGTTTCGTTTCATCGCTTGCCTCCTTTCAATTTGCTACAGGATCTGGCCGAGAAAGGCGTGGGTCCGCTCTTCGCGCGGGGCGGCGAAGAAGCGTTCCGTCTCTCCCTCCTCGACGATCCGTCCGTTTTCCATGAAGACGATCCGGTCGCCCGCCTCCCGGGCGAACCCCATCTCGTGGGTTACGACGACCATCGTCATCCCTTCCGCCGCGAGGGTCCGCATCACATCGAGGACCTCTCCGATCATCTCCGGGTCGAGAGCGCTCGTCGCCTCGTCGAAGAGCATCACCTTCGGGCTCATCGCGAGCGCCCGGGCGATGGCCACCCGCTGCTGCTGGCCACCGGAGAGCTCATGGGGGTAACGGTCCGCCTTTTCGGTGATCCCGACCTTCGCGAGCAGACTCATCGTTGTCTCCGCGGCGTCGGTCCGTGTTTTCTTCCGGACGCGGATCTGGGCGAGGTCGATGTTTTCCCGGACCGTCATGTGCGGGAAGAGGTTGAAGGACTGGAAGACCATCCCCACCTCCTGGCGGATGAGGAGGCGGTTCTTCCGGTGGTGGTCCAGTGGAATCCCGTCGATCACGATGGAACCGCCGTCTATCTCCTCCAGGCCGTTGAGACACCGGAGGAAGGTTGATTTCCCGGATCCCGACGGGCCGATGATGATGACGACCACCTCGCCCCGCCGGACCGCAAGCGTGAATCGGTCCAGCGCAACGACACCGCCGGGGAAGGTCTTGGCGATCTCCCTGGCCTCGATGATCCGTTCGTCCGCGCTCATGCGATCCCTCCCGCCCCTCGAATGGGAAAGCCGTTCATCCGGTGTTCCAGCGCCCGGACGGCAAACGACAGGCCGAAGGTCATGACAAGATAGATCGCCGCCACGGTGAACCAGATCTCAAAGGCGAGGAAGGTCTCCGACACGATCTTCTGCCCCTGCATCGTGAGGTCGTAGATGGCAATGGTGCTGACCAGCGAGGAGTCCTTGATCAGCGAAATCCCCTGCCCGGCAAGCGGAGGCAGGACGCGGCGGACGGCCTGGGGGAGGATCACGTCGCGGTAGGTGTCGAAGAGACCGAGCCCCAGGCAGTGGGCGGCCTCCCACTGCCCGCGCTGGAGGGAGACGATTCCCGCCCGGAGGATCTCCGCGGCGTAGGCCCCTTCGAAGAGGCTGAGCGCCAGCACCGCGGAGGCGAAGGCGCCGATATCGAGGACCGGGGAGATGACGAAATAGACGAAGAAGATCTGGATGAGAAGCGGCGTGTTCCGGATCAGCTCCAGATAGCCGCGGGCAAGCGCCCGGGCGGTGAAGGAATCGGACAGCCGGAAGAGGGCAGCCGTCAGGCCGAGGATCAGCGTGCAGAGGAGCGAGAGGAGGGAGATCTCCAGCGTCACCCAGAGTCCCTGGAGAAGCGGTCCGGCCGCCCAGACGCCGCCCTCCGTCGTGAAGAGGAAGCGGGGGACGCGGTACCACTGCCAGTTGTAACCCATCCCGCGGGTTCCCAGGGTCAGAAGCCAGACGGCGAGACCCGCCAGCAGAAAAAACTTCCCGTAGTCGATGAGGGCCGCCCGTGAAGCCGCTGCCGATCGGAGATGAAGGGGGGTCATGCCTCGTTTCACCGTAAGATTCCTTTATAAGGTGGCCGCCTTTTTCATCTGCCGTCGGGCGTAGATCCAAGCCACCGCCGCCGCGGACCAGTTGATGCCGAAGATCCCCCACCAGACGCCTGTGAGCCCGAAGCCTAACAGTCGCGTGAGAAACCAGAAGAGCGCTGCCGGGGCGACGATCTGCCGCCAGAGGCCGATCCAGAGAGCAAACATCGGTTTCCGGATACCCTGCAGGGCGGCCACGTCAACCGATAATACCACATATGCGTACAGAATGAATGCGGAAATCTTCAGGTAGGAGCGGCCGACGGCGATGACGGTGGGATCGGCGGTGAAGACCGCCATGAGCGGTCCGGAAAAGAGGAAGAGGGCGACGGTTCCGCAGAGCATGATGATGCCGCCGTAACGGAGCGCCGTCCGGATCGTCTCGTCCATCCGGGCAAAAAGCCCCGCGCCGCTGTTTTGGGCGACGATCACAAGCGTCGCCGTGCTTAAGCCGATGGTCGGGAGCAGGATGATCTGTTCGATCCGCATGGCCGCCCCGTAGGCGGCGACCGCCTCCTTCCCGAAGCCGCTGACGAAATAGGTGATCACGAAGATTCCCAGGCCGATCGTGAACAGGTTGGCCGCGGCGGGGACGCCCTGACGGGCGATCTCCCGGAAGGCGGCAAGGCGCGGGCGGAGGCTTCCCAGGCTGCAGGCGCTCCTGAGCTTTGTGCGCCGGACCCTCGAACAGAGGTAGAAGCAGCCCATGGCCTGGATCAGGACCGTCGCCAGGGCGATTCCGGCGAAACTCATGGGCGGGACGCCGAACCCCCCGTAGATAAACCAGGGGTCGAGGAGCGCGTTGAGGAGGCAGCCGACGGTAAGGAAGTTCCGGAAAGGCCTCGTGTCGCCGAGGGCGTTCAAGATCGCGCCGAACATGTGGTTCACGATGAAAAAAATGCCGCCGGCGAAAATGACGTTCATGTAGGCGAGGCAGATTCGGAGATACTCCCCCGAGGCGCCGAGGAGAACGAAGAGCGTCCGCGATCCGGCCAGGCCGACGGCGGTGAGGAGGATCGAGATGAGGACGCCGAACGAGATCCCCTGAGCGGAAAAGGTTTCCGCCTCTTCGCGGTTCCCCTTGCCCAGCGCCGTGCCGATCAGGGCCGTGGCGCCGCTCGCCAGGCCGCTTCCCACGGCGATGATGATGAAGAAAACGGGGAACGACAGCGACAGCGCCGCCAGCGCCTGTGTCGAGATCTGCCCGCCCCACCAGGTATCGACGGCGTTGAAAAGCGTGTTGAAGAAAAAGCCGACGCTCGCCGGAACGGCGATCTCGCGGATCAGGGCCGGGACCGGCCGGGTGGTCAACGTCTGCGTCATGCGGGTTCCTCTTCAGAATCGGACGGCTGTTCTTAGCAGGGAACTTTTCGGCGTGTCAAGCGGCGATGGATCGGTTCCGGTCATTTCTCCACCCTTCCTGCGCGTGCCGGGCCTGAAAGCAGGCAACGATCGCCAATGCTTTATCGAGGGGATTTCTCTTCCCCCGCCGGAGGTTCTCGATCCGTCATAAAGTCATTGACAACCGAAGGATAACGTGATTGAGTCGCTCAGCTTTTTGGCTGATCGATTTCGAGCCGCATCACGAGTTCGCAGGTTTTTTCCTGCACGCTTCAACAGAACTATACAACTGAGGAGAGCATCATGGCAGACGAGATCGATCGGAAGACACAGGAAACCGCGAAGAGGCTCTTCGGCGGCGGCGTCAAAATGGATCCCCCTTACCGGATGTGGAAGGCGTTCGACCGGGAGCTGGCCAACGATTTTTCCCGCTTCATTACGGGAAATCTCTACTCCCGTACCGTCCTGACCCCCCAGGAGCGGCAGATGGTCGCCTGCGCGGTCCTCGCGGCAACGCGCTCCGGTGAAGAGCTGAAACTCCACGTGAACGCGGCCCTCAATGTGGGGTGCGATCCAAAGAAGCTGACCGAACTCTTCTTCCAGGTGGCGACCTACGCCGGCATGCCCGCCGTCAACGAGGCATTGCAGGTCTATCGCGATGTCCTCACAAAACGGGGCGAGTGGCCGATCCAGGAGTGAAGTTGCGCGTAATGTGGTATAGGAAAGAACAAAAACAATGGCTTTGACGGTGATCTATGGTAGAGGACGGACCCATGAATGGCAACAATCGATCCGACATCGCACCCGGCATGCGGGTGAGAGTGGTCCGGAAAGAGGATCAGCGAAGCGGCGCCCTCACGGAAGGGGTCGTCCGGGATCTGCTCACGAAATCGCCCCACCACCCCCACGGCATCAAGGTGCGCCTGGAGGGCGGCATCGTCGGCCGGGTGAAAGAGATTTTGGGCGCCTGAAGGGCGCCTTCGCCCTGAACCCCCGGGGCAAGCTCTATACGGAGGAGAACGTCAAGGACCGTCTGGCCGTGAGGGATCTTCTGAGCGAACTGCGGGACGGCGGCCTGATGACGGGCGGACCGCCGGCCTTCGGGAAAAAGGACTGCCAGGCCTTTGCCGACCAGCTCGATCGTTTTCTGATCCGCCGGTTGAAGGAGGAAAGGTTCTAATTGTTGGACAGTGAGTTTGTTGATCAATGAAAACAAAAAGGGAAAATGATATTTGCCGTTGTCCTTGGGTTGATTTGAGTAAAGCCGATTATGTTGAATATCACGATAAAGAATGGGGTGTTCCCGTTTATGACGACAGGTTGTTGTTTGAATTTATGACTTTGGAATCTGCTCAAGCGGGTTTGAGCTGGTACACCGTTCTAAAAAAGAGAGAGAATTACCGAAGTGCATTTGAAAATTTTGAACCAGAAAAGATTGCCGGATTTGATCAGGCAAAGATTGAAGGACTGTTGCTGAATCCAGGGATCATCAGAAATAGATTGAAAATTGAAGCTACGGTAAATAATGCGCATAAATTTCTTGAAGTTCAGGCAAAATATGGAAGTTTTTCGGAAAACGTTGGCCGTATATGGAAAATCCCGTCTTTCTGGAACTGCGTCGCCGGTGGTGGGAGGTGTTCTACTACCGGACCGCCAACGGCCTGGAGGTGGATTTCCTCTGCCGGAAGGGTGGCGAACCGATGCGGCTGATCCAGGTGGCCTGGGAGATGGAAACCGACGATACCCGAAAGCGCGAGTTCCGCAGCCTCGCGAAGGCCATGACGGAACTGGACATGAAGGACGCGATCATCGTCACGCATGAAGAAGAGGGAGAGACCCCGGTGAACGGCGGAACCGTTCGCATCCTCCCCACCTGGCGGTTCCTCCTCGGAATGACGTGAGGAAAGATCTGAGATATCTCCCTTGCAAGAGGTTTTTATCTTGAGTATTTTACTTGAGAGCACCGTATTTTCCCAAAAAATAAATCAAGCAACAAGTCTCAAACCCTCGATCCTGTTTAAATCTATCCTTTCGGTGATGAATTTCTTAAGGATTGAGTTTGGAGAGGCATCCGA
>Ga0100398_1001802_pt1 | contig 18215 bp, 13 predicted proteins | sample CryGeymeta201522_FD_81568 | JGI IMG/M metagenome (GOLD analysis project Ga0100398, IMG submission 81568) | Groundwater microbial communities from Crystal Geyser aquifers in Utah, USA - Crystal Geyser metaG 2015-22 | ecosystem: Environmental > Aquatic > Deep subsurface > Groundwater | place: USA...
AAGGGACTGCTGAACTGTTGACTTGAGGATTTCTTGAGCTTTGAGCTTTGCGAGTTGGTCCCTTTGTGTTGAATGCTTTCGACGAATCATTTGGACGCCTTTTTTGAAAACAAATGAAAGATTGCTATTGCTACTGTTAGACGACGGAGGAAATTCATCAAATGGACCCACAGCTTCGACGAGCTGGTTTTTCCTAGCTCCTGTGTTCTTGGGAAGCGTTGCGATGGATTGGTTCGAAGATTTTTTCTTACGCAATAGTTGAACCATGATTCAGCGATAAAAGGCAAGCGAGGTATTGTTTTAGCTGAGAGGGAGGGAAATCTGTAGCTGAAAGCTTTTGGTAAACGAAAAGATTGTGAGCTGAAAAATGTCACATCGGTTAGTTGTTCAACGATCGAAACATTTTTGAGTTGTTGGAGTGTCCATATTCTCTGTTTGCAATGGGTGAAATTTTGTCCCTGAAATCGTCTCCGCAGGTTTGGCATTGGCTGACTATGTCTGCAACTACAGTAGTCATTGCTAAGCACCGCCAATGGCATCCGTCACTACCTGTGAGCCGCTATAAAAAATTTCGAATTTTTAAGAGAAGATTGAAGATAGGAGTCTAGTAGGAAGTGGAACAACTCCGACGTTGGTGCGGGGACCCCCTTCAACTCAGATTTTCAGCGAGGTTCCGTTTCCGTCTCTCAAGTGTTACTCCGTAGAACTTTCGCGACTCTGCTCAGCTGAGAGATTTACAATCCTACGCCATCCTTCCTCCTTATTGATACGTCGTACAATAGGAATACTCTCAAGGAAACGGCTGCAGGTACAGCATCGTCAAGGACAAACTGTCATTGGTGGCAGTGTCTGCTTTGCCGGAAACTTGTTGCTCGAGTTCTGTATGATCTACTCGAGTAAAGTAGCGTTAGGGTTAGATCATCAGCCAAGTCAAGTATTCTTCTCAAACAAGAGCAGCTACTAGCTAGCAGAGGACAGAGGCCACACATAAACCGTATTCGTTATGGCCGACAGCAAGGCAGAGGCAGCCACTTCCAATCCCAAGAAAACACCGGGAAAGCACAAATCTCTCTGTAACCTGCTTCACTACTTTGTCGGGGTAGATCTCTCTGTCGAGTTGAAGACTGGGCGTATATACAAAGGCTCTTTATCCTCGGCCGACGCCTTTATGAATTTGGAGCTGGACGACGCCACCATCGAAACCTCGTGGAGAGCATCGAAGAACAATCAACAAAGCAGCAGCACTACACTCTTATTAAAATCGGTTCATATCCGTGGTTCTAACATTCGCTATCTGCATTTTCCGGACGACCTGGATTTTATAGCCGTGATACGTGCAGGTATGGATCGAGAGCAGTCGGCATCTGCAAAGTACCAGCGAGGCAAACGAAGTATTCGATCTTCTACCACGGGAGCTCCCAGCAAACCTGCCTAACAGATTTCACGTTTGGTTCGAAAATAGTGCGCGACAGCAGGGCGAAAAGTAAATGGTCAATTATCAGAGTATTTTGTGGCGTCAAAAATCTTCATTTTGGATCGTTGCTGTTTGTATCGGTCGTCTGTCGCCAACCCTTGGCTTTGAAAGTGGCAGGGCTTTTGGATTTGGAATATCCCGACATCGGAGTTTTGCATGCCCTAGATTTTATCGCCACCGCGCAATTCTACCTATCTGCGAGAGAAGGATAAATATTATGTCGATGCTACAATCTGAGAGGGAGGCTCCTGTCCAGCATGACCAAAAACACCCAAACAGAAACAGTCATCGGCAGGAATTTACAGTATGTCACAAGTGCAAGGGAGAAGGAAGGTTGATTTCGCCTCCGTCTCGGAAGGCCCGCAAACGACACAAACTTGAACAAAACAACGATCAGGAGCAGCGACCGCCGCCTCGGATTGATGGCTGCAAAGTATGTCAAGGGTCTGGGCTTGTCACAAGAAGTAGTGATACTGCAGAAGATCAGCCGGCAACTATACTAGATATAACTAAATTACCTCGCATTGCTATTATTGGTGGAGGTCTCGGTGGACTGGCCTTGGCGGTAGCCTGCAAGCATCGCTCCATCCCCTTTACGGTATACGAGAGGGACAATGATTTCTTTCAGCGATCCCAAGGATACGGACTGACGATGCAACAGGCCAGCAGAGCTCTTAAGGCCCTCGGGATTCCCGTGCCGTTGGCAGATGGAATTGTCTCGACCAAACATATTGTTCATACTCCAGACGGCAGCGTTGTAGGCGAGTGGGGAATGCGAAAGTGGGCCAGTGATGGGGACACCAAGTCTGCTTCCAACATGCAAGAACAAAGAACTATCGACAAGAGCGAAGGAAACCAGGCGAACACCAGCAGACGCCAGAATGTTCATATTGCTCGTCAATCCTTGAGATTCGAATTGCTCAAGGCTCTGGGTGGACCCCCGCACGTGCACTGGGGACACAAGCTCGTAGAATTTCAAGCAAAGGAGAACAGCGTCGATTTAGTCTTCGAAGTCAGTACCAATCAAAAGCAAGGCAAAGGAGCATCTACTCCTACCACAAAGCATGAAACAGCGGATATACTAGTGGGTGCTGATGGCATTCGGAGCTCCGTTAGACAGCATTGGCTGGGTGAACCATTAACGCCCCTGCGGTATCTTGGATGCATTGTCATTTTAGGCATTTGTCCTTTGAGTTCGCTTCCCTCTGACACATTGGAATCATCGCTTTTGGATGGTGAGACTGTCTTTCAAACAGCGGATGGCAACACACGCATCTACATGATGCCCTATTCGAAGAAGGAATGCATGTGGCAACTGAGCTTTCCAATGGAAGAAGACGATGCGAAAACATTGAGTCGACGAGGATCACAGGCCTTGAAAGACGAATCCATTAAAATGTGTCATGCATGGCACAACCCTATTCCGCCCATTCTCGAGGCCACGCCATCATCTCTAGTGTCTGGCTATCCTGTGTATGATCGAGACTTGCTGAACCAACAAATGTTGCATAACCAGACCAGAAATTCATCACCATTGTCAACCCGTCGCGTGACGTTACTGGGTGATGCCTGCCATCCCATGAGTCCCTTCAAGGGTCAGGGTGCCAACCAAGCTTTGTTGGATGCCCTGTCATTGGCACGGATACTCTACAAACATTTTGGTGCTGACAGTGCCAGGATAAAGTCCGCCGAAAGTCAAGGAGACAACCAAGTCTATGCATCCTCGTCTTGTGACTGTTTGCAGGATATTTTGGAAAGCTTTGAAAAAGAAATGCTGGCACGATCTTCGGTCAAGGTGAAAGCATCCGCCGAAGCCGCCCGGTTTTTGCACACCGAAGTGGCCATTAAAGCAGGTAATGTTACGCGAGGTGCCGCCGCCGCCACTGCTACCGCCCCAAACAACACAGGCGGTGCTGTCATGAACTAGTAAAACTTTGAAGAAAGACAAACAAACAAAACACGGACAGGTAGTATCAAAAATCAGGATATGTAAAGCTAGTAGATATAGTACTGCCCCACATGCTTCATCGAGACGCGACTTCCAGTGCAAGTTGCTAATCATCACCACCCGGAGACGATCCCAACGTCAAATTGATACAGTACATGTCTTTCCTCCCTCCTAATAATAGTCTAATAGTTACAGTACTCGAATAGCAACAGTAGAGTATGTTTGAGTAAAAAACTACTAAACCTACAATTTTCTGAGGAAAACCAGCCCGGGCGGGCTTCCAATGATTTTCACATACATTATTACTATAATATTATTACTATTAACCAAAAGTTCCTTCGTCTTAATTACAGTAATTCTTTGGCTAGTTATTTTTTTAGTCCAGTATCCGTTGACATCGATTCTTGAAGTTCCAAATAAACGTTTTTCTAATAATTACTGTAAGTTCGACTAAACATCTTCTTAACTACTAGCTAGACCTAGCTAGTAGTAGTACTACTGTAGTTCTGCCTGTACTAGACTACTACTCGGAGTAGTAGTAGCTAGAGTAACCATCAAAGTCTTTCGAAGGCACACAGGCTCGACCGAGCAACGCCTGCTTGGTAGCGACCGAAGCCGAAAGAAGGCCCATTCTCTGCTGTTCTCACCAAGACTCGGCTCTGTGACATGATGAGAGTTGCTAAACTACTTGAATTGCTACTACGGTACTAGTAGTAGACTACTGTACTACGTAGTACTGTAGTCTACTAATCTTTGTTCTACTAGAGTCTAGCTAGTAGCTACTGTATTAGTACCAGGTAGGTACGACGTACCAGGTACTAGCTAGAGCGAGTAGACTACGACTACTACTAGTAACGTACTAGACTACGACTACTACTAGTACTAGTCTACTCTAGAGTAGAATACTGGTCTGGTAAGCAAAAAACTGGAATATCGAATGAACAGGGAGCTAGCTACTGAGTAGCTACCAGTGGTACTGGTAGTTCTACTACTAGTAGAGGTCTACTCTTGGTAGTGGTAGTACGACTGGCCCTTCTTCTTTGAGTCTGGTCTTGACGTTGCATCGAGTAGAGTTTCACGAATTGATAACAACATAAAATTAATAATACTGTAATTGATTGCTTAGCTATATTCGGGGTCAGCGCTAAAACTTACTCTACTACAGTAATCAGCAAGGGAGGTGTTGTTACAGTTCTTGGGTGAATTCAAATTCATCATTAATATTTCTGTAAGATTCCACTGTTGGATTTTTCAGCTACAGTCGTTGAGTGAGCGAGTCACAACGAGTACATCTACCAGTCTAGTACTCGTAGTCTATAGTAGCTATTGAGTAGCTAACTTTCTCTATACACAACCAATCACGAATCACAACGCAAATTCATACAGTACAACACAAATAGCCATGCACCGACTACCATCCTTGTCGTTATCGAACAATTCCTCCAGCGCTGCATCTTCTTCGGACTTATTATCGTCTGATGAACAATACCAACAGATAAGTCTCAGCGATGATGACGGTTGCTCGTTGGAATCGGATGTTCCCAGCCTCTCCAACAGCGCCTCCGAGAGTTTCTCCGATGGCGAGAACAGCAACAACTCAGACACTGTTCCGCCGCTAACCGACACCAGAACACCCCGCAGACCACGCTTCTTGCGACAACGCAACAGCGGAGGTCTCAACCACAGCGATGGCAACAACAACAACAACAACAACAACAATAATAATAATAACAACAGCAATGCGATTGACAACAACACATCTGGTTGTAACAACAGCATTATGGATGTTCCATCGGTTCCTCTACTGGCATCTAATGCCTCTTCGTCGGTTACCATTTCCAGCACTGTTGCGGGCGTGGTGGGTGGAAGCGTCGTGGGCAATAGCAGCGTACCACTCGCCAAGGACTTTATTCCACAGTTCCTGCTGCCCCAGAATCTGAATCACGCTCCCTGCATCCCCAAGGGACCCATTCGGAAGCACAGTGACTTTGAACAGGTAGTCTACAAGACTATAAACAGCAGCATCTCCAACAAGGGTTGTGCTATTGGTGTTGGCGGCGGTGGCGCCGGTGGAGAACTGCCACTGCACCTGGAAAAACCAAATGACTATTCCAAAGGTGGTAGCAATGGTAATAGTAGTAGTAGTAGTACCTCCATTGGCCGTTTGAGAACACGCGAAGAGATTGTTTTGCATTTTATTATGGAACTCAATATGCTGCGAAAGGATTGGGTCATTATTTTTGCTGGTTTTGTCATGCAGTGGGTGCACAGCATCTTGACCAACCTCGCGTACTACTATCACACTCAACTCAGTGCGGCACAGCGGATCCCGCTCAAGGATATTGCCTACGAGACACTTCCTGTCCTCGAAGGCGGGTGGTGGATGGTCTCGGAATACCTTTTTGTGGCCATGCTCTTTACCATTATCATTTCCATTGCTTCCATTCTCGTCATGAATTGGAATCCACCGCACGGACGACCGCTCTACTGCATTCCCATTATAAAAAGACTCTTTATGACGCTCAGCTGTTGTCAAGTATTGCGCTGCGTCTCCTTTTTGGTCACGACGTTGCCAGGCGCTAGTCGGCAGTGCTTGTACAATGTCCCGGAAGATATGGGTCGAGATGAGCTGATTTTTGGACCGGCGCACGATCGGGGAAATCCCAACGGATGGGCCCCACCCATTACCATGAACGACATTATTTGGAGGATGGATGCTACCAATGGTTGCGGTGATCTCATGTTTTCAAGTCACACTATTTTTACCATGCTATTTGTATGTATCATTTGGAGATATTTCAATTGGGGTTTTCTGAAATACAGCATGCTGACTATGCAGGTAAGTAAAAACTATTGTGTTCCGTATTTTAGTACGGCTAATATGCATATATTCTTAAGGAAAGTTGTACATTTTTTAACATCCTCTACCTACCCCCCCCCCAATTTCACAGCTGCTCATGGTCCCTTTTATCTTGGCTGCTCATAAGCACTACACTGTGGATATTTTTACAGCCCTCTATGTTACACCCCTTGTCTTTGAAGTACTGAGAATCTACTTTCGCGACCAGGATGTTCACTCCTCGGAGATGGCGTCCCACTACGGCATCCGATTCCACAGATCCTATGTGGACGAGAAATCGGGTGTCCCAGCCGTGGTCATGTCGTTGCGAGGTGGAGAATTTTACGTAGACCTGACTGACATTCCTCTGGATCTACAAAAGGCCTATTCTGCTGGAACGCAATCCAAGCTCGGTGGATATGGATCATGTTCCGAGTTGAGTATCTATGATGAAGACTCGGATTATCCTAACGAATTTGATCCAGTGATTGTATAGACACAAGAAATGGAACCGTCCGCTGCGGATCGTCCATTAGCGCGCTACAGCAAAATTGACACGTCACCAACCTGCTATCTCTCTTTTTGTCAACATTATAACCGTATCATCAGTGTATTTATTGTCGAACAAGTTAAATGGCAAACAAGTTAATCCCCGTCACATGTGATTGTTTTTAAAAATGACTTTTGCCATCACTCTTGTAACTTTTTTTAATACCACAACATCATCATTGTAATGTATGTGGACTGTTTTATAACAATCTTTTGTCAAATGCAAAGAGAAACCTTCATTGTTAAAACTTTTTTTACAGAGAAGTCTTCGGAGAGAGAGGCTACCACAAGCGCGTTCTATTCTACGGGGTTTCAGAATAGATGCTTGAGTGTTGCCAAAGCGGATCTTGCGGTAGGCGGCTGCAGCAGACAAAATTTCTGAGAGAATCAACGTCTATAGTCGCACCTCCTGCGCTTTATGTCGATGTATACTCGAGTAGTGCTCGTAGAGTACATGCTCCATCATTGTTACTGTATTATATTATTATTATTTGTTCTTCTTAGCACGTGTTATATGAAATACTAGCTTTTTAACGCAAACGATACTTTTTGTAGGAAGAGTGACGGGTTTTATCAAAGCATGAAAACTGAAATAATACATTTTCAAGAAACCGCGTCTAAAAATGCGACGTGTTGTTGCATTGCTTCTGCAGATACGGACGTGAGCGCAGTGAGCCAACGTCAATTTCTGTTTACTGGCACTGTTCAACAAACCATTTCAACTGGTCAATTATGCCAGCATGCCTCCGAGTTCCTCTTTGGCTACCAAAATGATTTGACCGAGCCAAAGCACTTGCAAACAAGACAATCCCGTAAGCGAGGCCAAAAAGATTTTCACCCATGGTCTGGCAGCGTCTCGGGAACTGTCGGTATTGTTGATTGCCAGAAGGGCATCACTGACAAAATATTTGCTAAAAAAGGCCCAGAGCAAAACCCGACAAGTAATAAAGGTTGTGGCAAAGATAAGTCCAAATATGACCTTTCCCTGTGGCCAGGCATCGGCCAATCCGGGAACTCCAAGCTCTTCATCAAAATTCGCCAGCAGACAAAGAAATGCCGTGGATAATTCCGAAATGCCAAAATAAAATGGCACGTGATAGTGTGCCACACAGTGGACGATGGTACCGTAGACCACCAAAAAGCACATTAACTGAACAAGAGCAAAGAGAAAATAGTGTGTGTGAGAATGCGAATTCGGACAAAGAGAGGGCCATACAATCCGCATAAAATTCCACCATCGAGCGACCGCTAGATAGACGTACATGATGCGCCACAAAAATGAGCCCGTCCTGCCACAAAATTGTATCGTACATATTCTTGACTTGATAGCAGAAGAAGAACATGCAGATGCGAAAGGAAGCGGGTTGGTAGGTGAACATGCGCGATTCGTAACCTCCCCTGGGCATGGCCCCCTGTTTGCCTCGTGCGGCATCCAAAAAACCGGGACAAATGGTGGTAAAATTGGATATTCCCAACAGGGCCACGATTACACAGCAAAACCAATCGGTGCCGATGTGTCTGGCCAGAATCAATCGATTGGTTTCTTTTTCCAACAGGGGTTGCATGTGCTGGAATTCTTCCAGAACCAATCGGACGCCATATTCGATGGCAAACAAAACCGTCACCGTCAGAGCGGCCTGTTTCGCAATGGTCGCGTTGGAAGGTTTGCTGTAAAAGGCGTCGACCGACAGAAAGGAGGAGTAACTCCTGGTGAGCGCAGGGGCTTTTTTCATTTGGACATTTTCAGGCTTGCTCATATTTTTCTGGTCTTTTTCTTCTTTTGTTTTGGCTGTGTTATAATAATATTATTGATATTATTTTAGCTGGTGTAATAAATAATTGAATCAAAAAATAAATATTAATGTTGATACGTTGATACATACATGAGCAGAAAATAGAGCAATGCTCGAGCTAGCAAGTAGACTAGACCTACCGTAGCTCTGTAAAAACTGATGACAAAATAATAATTGTTTTATGAATCTGCAGGCAGTGACAACAAAAGTAATAACGACGTGGATGCTTTTTGATTGGTCATCGACGTTTCTGGCTACACCGCGACGAATCTTGCTGCATAACCCTAAATTAATTTTTGTTAGTTGTTTGTTTGTCTTCCTGCAGATCCAAAAATAGCTACAGTAATAATAATAATAATAATATTTTGTTATCTTCTTTTATCGGAAAACAAATAATGATCCCAAGATAGTAGCATGTGCAGCATGCACAAACTACGATACTTTCCCTTCTCTTTGCCGCTGCTTTTTGTACCAGCGAAATTATCGGTGCCAAATATAGCATGGAATCCGACACTGTCTCAGATCTGCAATCTGCAATAGCTGATGGCTGCGAATTCCGATGAAAAGAGGTCACTGTGCTGCAATGATATTATGTATTTGTGTTCGGTGCCGTGATTGTAACTAGAGACACTGCGCCTATGTCTGAACCTTTCACTGTGCCAGCCTTTACCCGTATGCAGTATGTAAGACAATAGACAATGACGAGCATGGCTTGATTATATTCTCTTTTCCATCACCACTCATGAAACAGACAATAGAGACGTTGTTCATTGTCAAATATTTCTTACCATAGAATTTTCAAACGAGCTGATAATACATTTCGAAATATGTCAGACGAGCAGCCATGGTGGACTTTTACGATGAGATACCAAGGTGACCGCATTATCATGCCACGCATAACTGCTTCAACCTTCAAACCCATCTCTCTCGGCTGAAAAAGGAGATCTATATGCCAGATGCAAATGCCTACTAATCACCGAGACTCTGCAAACACAGCAGAGTCCTCAGATACTTCCTTCCTGAATCCCAGCGTTTTTTTAGATTTTCCTTTGTGGATAAATTGCAATGCATCACGTGTCCCGCATCTGCGTAACAGGTCTCCTTCTACATCCAAAATGAAATCAAATAAATAATAACATAGGAAAGCCTTACCCGTAGGCAATAGGTGTTTCCAAAAACTTGATGACTTCTGTGACAAATTCTTTGGGTTGATCCAAATAGCACGAGTGCCCTCCTTGTAGTTCCACAACATCAGCCCCCGCATAGTTTTGTAAGCGCTCCGAACTGTTCTTTCCGGCAGTATCGCGATCTCCGTGAATCGACAGGATGTGCGTCTTGACGATTGTCATTTTTCGTACACTGTCTTGAGGAACATTGTTCACGGAAAGAGACGCGACGGGAATCCAATATCTCACATACTTGGGAATGATTCGGAGCATATCATTTCCAGCCAAAAGCCAGGATGTCATGGTCTTGCCTGAGGCCGAAGGTGTTAACAATGACACCGGCTTGGGAATGGATAGAGAGTCAATAAGCTTCATAAGATCCTTGTAATCTGCCGAGACAGGAAGGTCAAAGGCCAAAATATTCATCTTTTTTTCTGTTTCTCGTTGGCAAAAGTCTTGTAATATCCCCGGTGGTGATTTCCAGTCTTCTTTTGTGAATTTGGCACCGTGTAAAAGAATTAAAGTTGGCGCCTCGTCTAGCTTTTCCTGTCCTCGATAAGCCGGGCCTGATCCTTCACAATAATAGTAGGAAATTCCGTCGGCGGTTTCTTTGGTGGTAATGATCCCTGCATTTTCTGCCTTTTTTAAGGCAGTTTTGGCTTTCTCGGCTTTACGTCTTTCTCGTCTGGCTTTCTTTGCTTGAACTTTGGTATAGTGATTCTGAAGTTTTGGTGGTACCACCACTACCAAAATGGTCAAAACAATCATAGCAACGTACCACTTCTTTATTTTGAAATTCGAAGGAATTTTAGATGCCATGGTATGTTCACTTTCGTATCGATATCAGAGAAGTCGTGTGGATATGTCGAAAAGAAGAAAAAAATGGTACGTACTACGTAGTAGGATACTCACAGCATTCCAGCAAAGAGTGTTCAGATTCCTTTTGCTACCTCCGACCTCGGACGTAAGGCTTCACTTGACCGTCTGTTGTAGAAGAATGCTTTCTCTCTTTTGATGTAAACAAAATGCGGTTGCGAGATGCAAAATAAACTTCGTTCTCCTTGATCCTTGATGAATCACTCAAGTATCTGTTGACGACGGTAGACGATTACAGTTTCGAATCCAGTTTCTACTAGACCCTAGTAGTAGCTAGCTAGTAGACTAGCTACCAGGTAGTAGGTAGCCAAATTCAATAAAAACTCGAATATTCCAAAAATTTAATAGCACTTGACAATTATTCCATTTCCCAGGTGCTCTTGATACTTCTGTCCGTCGCAGTTTTCAAATGGAACAACAAGGAGTTACGGTATGTGCTACTCCGAGTAGCTAGCAACTAGTACTACTAGCTACTAGAGTAGTACCCGGAGTAGATATTACTAGTAGTAGTAGTATGGTAATAGACCAGTTTGTGAAAATTTCTGAGTTTTTTTTTATTTGCTACACATCTAAATTAAAAATTATGATAATAGAAAGATCACTGCAAAGGTCTGCAATAGCCAACTAGCTAATCATGTATTGTACTATACAATGCATTTCTAGAATCCAATTGCTAGTTTTTATTTCTTCTTTGTATAGATTACGAGGCTAATAAAGCATAAAGATAGATCGTCTCTTCCTCGTTCCGCAAGCTTGCTCTTTCCGTCCTTTTTCCAACAACGTGACGTGAGTGTCATCCTTCCACGTGTTTCGGTCTCATAGAGTACCGAGTGGCTTGCCAAGATCCATTGCCTTGCTATCAGATTGTATCTATCACCTTGTTCTACGTATCCATTATCCGTAGCAATCCGTTTTGTTTGTTCTGTTTTGGTATCGCTGCTTCTTGCTTCTTGGTCGCTTAAAAGGATGTTGGGTTTTCAGGTTCTTCGCATTCACAACAAGAACATTCGACAGGAGGAGGATTTCCTTTGCAGTCCACCCAAAAGAATTGTAAGTATCCGGGGAAGTCGTTGTCGATTCGCCTTTGCTCAACGACAGCGCATACTTGTTCCACAGATCCTGTCAGGTCGTTATCCAAAGCTGTCCAAACTGCTAAACCCTCCAAACTAAGGATACCATCGCTGGGCATAAATCCAGTCAATTCTGTCGTCAATAGGAAGCAAACAATGAGAAGATTTCAATAAAGGATGAGATCATTATATGAAGGTAAACAGTCCAAGCCGGCTGGCTACGCTTACCGTTATCATCAAACTGCACCACGACGAGCTTTTGCAAGTTGCCAATATCATTGGATATGGTTCCCGTTAAAGCATTGGAGTTCAAGTCAATAGCTTCCAAATTGGTCAGTTGATAGAGACTTGCAGGTAACGATCCAGACAGTTTATTGTCGTCAATATCGACAGCAATCAGGTCCGTCAACAATCCAATTTCTTCCGGAATGGACCCCGATATTCCTTTGTTGCCGTCGAGCGTCAATTCTTGAAGTTTGGTCAGGTAAAAGAGTTCCGCAAAGAGATCACCGCTCAAAGCATTGTCACTAATATCGACGCTTGTAATGGGCGAAAAGGTATCCACCGAAACAATATCTCGTTGCGACGGCAAGGCTTCCCTAGGCACGTCGGTACAGGTCAATCCAAACCAAAGACATTCATGACTTGCGTCCAAAAAGGGAATGGCAGGAATACTGGTCGAATCTTCTTGAAAACAAGATCCAGCACCTTGAGCACGACAATTGGTCCAATTGTTACCACCAAAAGCATAGTAAATCAATCCAACAATGTACCGTTGGATAATACGAGCTTCTTCGACTTGGTTGGGACATAGTTGAGCGCCATCGTCCTTTTCGAGCCACATACGCGCTTGGTATTGTGGTGCCGATGTGTCCGTCAAAGCCAACATAGAAGATGTCAACGAAAGCATGTCCAATAACATGCTGGAACGATCTTGTTCGGAAATACCACACTTTTCGAACACGGCTGAGCCGTCGTCGTTGTTGCTGCCAGTTGGAGCGCCGTTGGAGTTGTCTCCATTGGTGGGTTCGTCATCACCAGTGTCGCCGTCTTCTCCATCGGTAGTTTCTTTATCAGCTTCATTACCGTTGTCGCCGTCATCTCCATCTGTAGGTTCTTTATCACCATTACCATTATCGCCACCATTGTCTCCGCCACCACCACCACCTCCAAATTCTCCACTGCCAGTATCCATGGACATGGAAAACGACATGCTGCCTTGCAGTTGTCGAAAAAAGGTACCATACAAAAACAAATCTTCCAATTCATTGTCCAACAACAATTCTACTTGGTGATCTTTGGGCGTCATTGTTGCGCTTCTACGTTGAACAATTGGTTTCTGGAAATGCTCTTCATGTTGTTGCGGCTCATGCTTTGGATTTTGGTGTGGTGTTGCAAATCCAGCAACGCTCGTGTAAAGCTCGTTGGTTGTTTTTGTTGCTGCTGCTGCTGCTGCTGCACCGGATGTCGTCGTCGTAGTAGTAGTCGTCGTCAAATCGGGAATGAAAATGGTATCTTTCCGTAACCTTCGCAACCCCGCCGCTTTTGTTACAGTAGGCAAACACAACAACAGAAGTGCTACAAGTGGTAGAGGAAACGTTCTCATCTCGTACAGTACCAGGTAGGTTATTGGATGATACGTAACGGTGGCTAGTGTTGTGGTATGATGATGGGAGATGAGGGACTCTCTATTCCTTGTTGGTTCTTTATTGTTTTTATTGTTTCTATTCTTGTTATCTCCTTTTACTTATCGTGAGGTATTTGAATTTGAATTTAGGAACGGTTAGATCTGGGATTTTTGGCGCGAATATAGAGTTAAGGCTAAACCTTACGAAAAACCCAAGTTAATCCTTTCATTTTTTACTGAAGTACTGGAGTAGACTAGCTCTACTAGTATGAAGATTGGCTGAAAATAATAAAAGTACAAGAAGTATGATTATTAGTATTATTATTAGTAGTAAACAAGACGAGCAATATTGTTCACAGGCAAATGCCAATATCCAATATCACACCAACTCTAGCTAACTGTCATACGACCCCCCACTCTTTCAACGCTTCCAATGATAAGATCCGAAAAGCGGCACCGGAGTGTCCTTTTTGGAACTTTGCTGGGCCTTTTTTTCACAGCCGTTTTATCTAATTTGTTCCTATCCAGTCACATTTTGCACGATCTCAATGGTGGCTCGCTTCGAGATTCCTTGCAACGATTTCGACAATTGCATAGCGGTGGATCTGATCCTACCTCCTCCTCTGTCTCTGCTGATTACTCTACTCGAATATTGCACCAAAATCATCAGGATGCTGCCAATGACGACGACAGTGGTTCCATATCCAACAATAAAAACAGCATCAATGCACTTTTCGTAAAGCCATTACCCAATCCGCAACCACCCGCCAATGGAAATAACACCTTTTCCGCGTGTCTCTTGGTCATGGATGACAATCACCGTCTCGTTGAATGGTTAGCCTATCATTATCACGTACTGCCCCTTCGGTATCTGATTGTGGCCGTCGATCCTCGCTCCAAGACATCGCCTACCGAAATTCTGAATCGATATCGACAATTGGGCATGTACATTCAAGAATGGACCGATTACGATTTTTTGAACGAAAAATTGGCCAACAATATTGTCCCAGACGATGCCCGATTTCAGGTCAAGCGGGATCGACATCGAGCTCGGCAAAAGGTTTTTTACAAATCATGTCTGCTAAGAATGAAGCAGGCCAATCGGACCTACGTTACTCTTCACGATACCGACGAATATGTAGTCTACAATCATGCTGGTGGTGCTGACTATGAGGCATGGGAAACCAAAATGCAGGCCCAACACGATACATCACGCGACAAGGACAAGACAAGGATAACACCCTTTCATACACCACCCACCACTGCCGACGAAGGGTCCATGTTGTCCTATATTCAACAGGAAAAGGCCAGTGGATATCCGGGATACCAGACACCTTGTATCAGTATTCCCAGACTTCACTTTGGTGCCGTGGAAAGTACTGATCAAGAACGATCCAGGGGTGCCCTCTACAGCATTCTCAAAATTCCTCCCACTCAACTCGATACGTTGCGTTGGCGAAAACATTCAAAGCGCAATGACTTCATCAAAAACAATATTGCCAAGGTTATTATGGATGTCTCACAGATTGACATCGCTGCAGCTCCACGCTTTCGCAGTCTCCATCGGCCCATCCCGACCATTTGCCGAGCACCGTGGGTGAACGATTGGGAAACCGGTTTGCGTATTAATCATTATTTGGGTAGTTGGGAAAGCTACAGTTTCCGTGATGATTCCCGGCGGGGAGGTGAACGAAGTCGGGAAACGTGGGAGTTTCAAGCGGAAGATGAGGATGAGACGGACGACAATATCCGTCCCTGGTTGAGTGGATTCGTGCGGACTCATGGTGCTGCCAACGCCAAATCCTTGCTGAAAGATGTGGGATTACCAGAGACCTACCACAATCCCAATGAGACGGCCTGGACGAACATGTGGGTAAAGGATATCCTGGAAACGAATGACACCGAAGGAACCAATCCAAAGAATCACGAATTTGATGAATTTGTGAGGCGGAAATATCAGCAAGCAAATCAATAGTAAAATGTTTGTGATGGGGTGCGGTGCAAAAAAGAGCACAATCAAACTCTTGCTGTCCGATGCCCACTGAAGCGCACCTCATGGTGCGCACAGCATCATGCGGTCTCTGGTACCAAGCACGTATCGTATCTCGATTTACACAAAGTACTGTACCAACTGACTGTACGACACAGCTCGATGCCGAAAATCCAAGCAAATTATTGGCAACTTACTCTCTCGCTTTGAGAGGAAAGTAGAATCTACTGTATCAACTTTGGTCGAGTCACAAAATAGCTTTGTGTTCCTACAATTCTTCTTGCACAGATGAAATATTGAGAGCATTTTTTCGTATTTGTTCCAAATCAAACAGCTCCTCGTGGACCTGTGCTTGCTTTGGTTTTTTTGCTGTTTCTGTTTTTACGTCATCTATGCTGCTGTTCTCTGGGTCTTTGGCGTTCTGACCTACCGTAGACATGCCTTGTACTTTGTTGGGTTCCATGCCAGGTCGTCGTGATGCAGTTCCCATTTCGGACGTTTTGCTTGCAAATTTCACCAATAACGAAGCCAACTGTTCCGCGAGCAACTGAGAAGAAATGCTGCGACCCTCCTCAGAGTCAAGCATACTGAGATCACCTCCCGCATTTCCAACTTCTTCAAGAAGACTTGCTAAATCTGATGGCTTGACGTCGACCATTACTTCGTTATAAAAGTCCATGGCGTCACTATGGACCTCTGCGCTCTCGGCGAATTCACCATTTTGCAATAAAGCCGTTGCTAGGCTGAGCTTGGCAGTAGCAATGGAAGAGTCCAAGTCTTGGCCAGCTTGATCGTCCTCGTACAAACTGATAGCTTGCTTAAAGTGGTCGGCGGCAATGAAGTTTTCACTTCTTGAAAGGTGCAAAAGACCAAGCTGATGGTGCAAGTAGCCCTCGTAGGCCCCGTTAGTCGTGTACATGGGCGCTTCGTAACCATTTGGAACAGAGTGTTCTATTTTCATTTGATGAAAATTGGCTAACTGGTTTTCAAAGGACTCCAGCATTTCGTCACTGTTTTGGTATCCCAATGTTTGATAAGTTGGCGGTCGAAGGTCTTTTTCAATAAACCAGTCCATAGTCTTGCCATAATATTGCTTCGCTTCGTCATATTCTCGAAGTGTTACGAGAAGGGTACAGACACTTAACATGCTCTCGCCCAGATATTGGATCATGAATTGTCGGGTCGCATATTCCATGTGAGGAATAATTTCTTTGTTAACATCAATCCCTTCCTTTTGTAATTTCAGGGCTTTTGGAAGGTCGGAAGTATACGCGAGAGCTGTTCCATGGTCTTGCAATGTCGTGGCTAAATAGCTCTTGGTTTTGATACGGGCATCAAAGTCTTTCTCTTCTTCGATCGCTTGGCGATACAGCCTCTCCGCCTCTTCGAATTTTTCGTCTGCCAACTTTGTGAAAGTGAGCAGGACGGATAATTGCTGTAGAGCATCCGTCCGGATATCACCCCTCTCATCATGGAGGATGGTTGATATTGATGCTCCTTGTAATGATCGGATGTAATTCCGTCCAATTCGGTGGCTGACGTGCGCCAGGTTGATCGTGTAGCTCATTCTGAGGGCATTGTTTTCATCATCCGTAGCAACCGCTGGATCCAGACTCTGACGATAATACATTTCCGCTTTCTCATAATAAGCCAGAGATTTTGAATTCAATAATGCATCCTCATCATCCTCGTCCATTTCGTCAATTTCATCCTCGTCTAGAAAGTAGTGGGGGCTTTTATATAGTTCTCCCCACTGCAAGTAAAGTGCGCCCAAACTTGCACAGGTGGTCTGCCAGGATCTTTTGTTGGATGCATTATCTGTAGCGGTGTACGTGTCCAATACTTGTAACATCGTTCGTTCCGCTTCTGTAAAGGCATTTTCTGCCAATTTCAAATCCAACGATTCCTGGAGCTTGTCCTTGTACAGTCCTGGATTCTCACCTTCGTTGGTAGCTGCTCGAAAATGAGCTACTCCAATTTCAAACATTGCCGTCGCCAAAAGGAATTTCATCGAACTTCCCCCCGACGATGACTTCCAAAGATAGGACCGTGTTGACAAGGCAGTGGCCACAGGAGCGGCGTACGCTGAAAAGGGCTCCTGATACTCATGCTGGCCGATTTTAATGGAAAAAACTTGATTCTTGGAAGTCTCAACGTTTGAATCAGAATCATTCGCAGGATCCTTGTTGTCATGATAATTTTGTTGTTGTTGTGGATTATCTTTTATAAGCGCAGCATTATGTTTTATTTTGGTTCGCTGGAGTAATGTGATTTGTGTTTCGGAATGAACGCAGACTTCCATTTCCTCCTGGTTCTTGTCGTTGTTTGTGACATGAGAGCAAGCCTCAATATTTCTGGCATCAGTTAGGGACGAAGTGGTGACGTCTCGTGTCGTCTCGAAATTACACACCAGTCCCAGCTCTGTGGATTCACAATTGAGATTCAAAACCTCTGCCAGTTCTGCCACTGAAACTTCCAGCTGACAGGCCAGCTTTTCTGCATTACTTTGCGAATCCTGACAATCTAATGTAGCCGCAAAGCTGCATCTGCTGCAGCCTAAAAAAACAAGAAGCAGAAGGAGGACACAATGTAACCTGTGGAACATCATTTGGGCTGTCGTTTATGCCCTGTGTGGTTTATTAATCACATGCAACTGGTGTGCGCTTTTGACTTTTGATTCGCTTGGCAAGTACCGTATGTGCAGAAAATAGAAAAAAATAATGATGACTTCTAAGGACAGTAGGGTTAGCGTCATGTGACCGTCAAAGTGAACCACTCTGACCTCACTCATTTGTAGAGTAGTAGCTAGAGTAGACCAGTACTCTAGCTACTAGTGAACTAGAGTACTACTGCTACGAGTGCCCGTACTAGGTACGTACTCTA
>Ga0100398_1001807_pt1 | contig 18199 bp, 16 predicted proteins | sample CryGeymeta201522_FD_81568 | JGI IMG/M metagenome (GOLD analysis project Ga0100398, IMG submission 81568) | Groundwater microbial communities from Crystal Geyser aquifers in Utah, USA - Crystal Geyser metaG 2015-22 | ecosystem: Environmental > Aquatic > Deep subsurface > Groundwater | place: USA...
CAGTGCGGATGACCGGGACAGATCGATGAATTCCGATTGAAATGTGCAGAGTTGAGCCGTGTTTTTTTCGATAATAGTTGACAAACCGGTCAGCCGGTGCGATTATATTATGATTACAAGGAATCCTGACTGTAACAGCACCATTGACGCCATCTGAGGTAAGTATGGTGACAGCGATTATAGACCCCGTGTCTCGAAAAGAGTGCGGGGTTTTATTATTACAAATGACTGCGTCGAGGATAGGCGCCCATGTTTGAACAAGCCTTCAAAAATATCGACGACATCCTCTGGAAAGAGGCAGGTTGCACAACAGAACTTGATTATACGGAGCAGACTTCTTGGCTCCTCTTCCTGAAATACCTCGACGGGCTGGAGCAGGACCGCGCCGATGAAGCCGCACTTGAGGGGAAGACTTACACCTACATCCTCGACAAGCCCTACCGCTGGGAAACATGGGCTGCGCCCAAGGGCAAGGATGGCAAGCTGGACCACAACAAGGCAATGATCGGCGATGACCTCCGTGATTTCGTCAATCTGAAACTGTTCCCCTACCTGCAAGGCTTCACGCAGAAGGCCACCGGCGCGAACACCATCGAATACAAAATCGGGCAGATCTTCGCGGAGATCAAGAACAAGATCCAGAGCGGGTATAACCTACGCGAAATTATCGACCATATCGACGAACTTCGTTTCCGCTCCCAGAACGAGAAATACGAACTGTCCCACCTCTACGAAGCCAAAATCAAAAACATGGGCAATGCGGGAAGGAACGGCGGCGAGTATTACACTGCTCGTCCGCTCGTCCGCGCCATTGTTCAGGTCATGCAACCGAAACTCGGCGAAAGCATCTACGATGGTGCGCTCGGCTCGGCGGGCTTCCACTGCGAGACGTTCGACTACCTGAAGAAGACCTATCCCAATCGCACCGTCGCGCAGGATCAATTCCTCCAGACCCGCACGTTCTACGGCAAGGAAAAGAAGTCCCTCGCCTTCGTCATCGGCATAATGAACATGATCCTGCATGGCATCGATGCGCCGAATATCATCCACACCAACACGCTCACCGAAAACCTCGCCGACATTCAGGAAAAAGACCGGTACGACATCGTCGAGACCAATCCGCCCTTCGGCGGCAAGGAACGTAAGGAAGTGCAGCAGAACTTCCCCATCCGCACCGGCGAGACCGCCTACCTCTTCCTCCAGCATTACATCAAAATCCTCAAAGCCGGTGGCCGCGCCGGCATCGTCATCAAGAACACCTTCCTCTCCAACACCGACAACGCCTCCGTCAGCCTCCGCAAGCACCTGCTGGAAAGTTGCAGCCTCCACACCGTGCTCGACTGCCCCAGCGGCACATTTCAAGGCTCAGGGGTGAAGACCGTGGTGCTGTTCTTCGAGAAAGGCGCACCCACTCGCAAGGTCTGGTACTACCAACTTGATCCCGGTCGAAATATGGGCAAGACGAATCCGCTCAATGATGACGATCTTGCCGAGTTTATCGAATTACAGAAGACTTTTGCCGATTCTCTCAAGAGTTGGAGTGTGGACGCCAAGACCATAGACCCGACGACCTTTGACTTATCAGTAAAGAACCCGAATGGTGGCGAGGAGGTCACACACCGTAGCCCGGAGGATATCATGGATGAAATTGCTGCGCTGGATGCCGAGAGTGCAGAGGTTCTGGCGAAGATTAGAGGTATGCTGTGAAGGAGGAGCTGGCCATGCAAGATGTTCGGTGGAAACAGCGGTTCAACAACTACCTCAAGGCATTTCAGACGCTTGTCGAGGCCGTCGAATTGGCGCGGTCGCGCGAATTATCCAAGCTTGAGCAGCAGGGATTGATTCAGAGTTTTGAGTTCACTCATGAGCTCGCCTGGAATGTATTGAAAGACTATTTGGAGGATAAAGGGATCGCGGGCTTGATCGGCTCCAAAGATGCAACGCGTGAAGCGTTCAAGAATGGTCTGATCGAGCGGGGCGACGACTGGATGAAAATGATCGAAGCTCGCAACAAAACCACGCACACTTACGACCTCAAGATCGCCCAAGTGGTTGCGGATGATATCCTGGAACGATTTTATCCGGCCTTTCAGAGTATGGCGAAAAAATTCACTGCACTTCATGATCAGGAAGAGAAGAGCTCATGAAATGTGGGTTGACGGAGACAACCGTCGGAAAAATCTGTGCCGTCTTTGCGCGTTTCCCAGAAATTGAAAAGGCGATTCTGTATGGCTCTCGCGCCAAGGGAAACTTCAAGACGGGCTCGGACATTGATTTGACACTCTGCGGCGAGGCGCTAACGTCAGATTTGTGCTCGACGATAGCATCGGCGCTGGATGATCTGCTGCTGCCCTACACCATTGATCTATCGGTTTTCAATGAACTGAATCACGCGAAACTACGGGAGCATATCGAGCGCGTGGGTGTGCTGTTTTATGAGCGAGCCAAGCATGTCGGTAGCATGAAGACGGGGTGGCAAAACAAACAAATCAGCGATTTGTGCGAGGTCATCGCGGGTCAGTCACCTGAAGGAAAGTTCTACAACACCGATGGCAAAGGTCTGCCCTTCTATCAGGGGAAGAAAGACTTCGGAGAGAAATTTATTGAAGCCCCGACGACTTGGACCACTCAAATAACCAAGATCGCCCGTGAGGGCGACATCCTTATGTCTGTACGCGCTCCTGTTGGCCCCGTGAACTTTGCTACCGACGAAATCTGCATTGGACGAGGATTGGCTGCCATACGTAGTAGGGCTGAACTGAATCGCGATTTCTTGTTTTACCAGCTACTGCATTTGCAACCGGAGATTGCTGGCAAGGAGGGGGCAGTCTTCGCTTCAATCAACAAATCAGAGATCGAAGCCTTACCCATCGCTTTTACCTCCCTGCCCGAACAGCAGCGAATCGTCGGCATCCTCGATGAAGCGTTTGAGGGCATCGCCACCGCCAAAGCCAACGCCGAAAAGAACCTCCAAAACGCCCGTGCCCTCTTTGAAAGCCACCTGCAATCAGTCTTCACCAAGCGTGGCGAGGGATGGATGGAGAAGCGACTTGAGCAGATTGGAACGACTCAAACAGGTTCGACGCCGAAGACTTCCGAAAGGGATAACTATGGCGACTTCATCGCTTTCATAAAGCCAGCAGACTTCAATACAGACGGTTCGCTGAATTACGAGAATGATGGCCTTTCCGAGCAGGGGTTGTCTGAAGCACGGAAAGTGACCGCTAACTCGGTGGTTATGGTTTGCATAGGTGCGACCATAGGAAAGTGTGGATACTGCGACCGTGACATAACGACAAACCAGCAAATCAACACGCTAACACCATCCTACGGTGTATTTCACAAGTTCCTATACTATCAGATGCTTACCGAAAGCTTTCAGCGGCGTGTGTTGCTGAGTTCTTCACAAGCAACTTTGCCGATCATCAATAAGTCAAAATGGAGTGCCTTGACAGTTGCGCTTCCGCCGAATCTGGAAGAACAGAAGCGCATTGCCGCCAAGTTCGACGCTCTTTCCGCCGAAACCCAACGCCTCGAATTCATCTACCAGCAAAAGCTCGACACGCTGGAGGCGCTGAAAAAGTCGCTGCTGCATCAGGCATTTACGGGACAATTATGAGTGACAAACTGCAATCGGGGAATATCTCCGGGAACGCCTCCGGGAACGCCTCCGGGAACGCCTCCGGGAACGCCTCCGGGAACGCCAATCTCCCGATTGGCGCATTTAAAAAGGCCAGTCAGGAGACTGGCGCTCCCGGGGACGCTCCCGGAGACGCTCCCGGGGACGGTCCCGGGTGTCAGTGGCGCAGCCGTGGCTATCTACCGCACTTTGAAAGTGATATGGCAATCCAGCACGTGACCTTTCATCTTGCAGACGGTTTACCCAAGATGGTTTTGGAACGCCTGGAAGACGAGATTCGAAGCCTGTCGCCGGAAAAAAAGGATGTTGAACGGCGAAAGCTAATAGAAGCCTCGATTGACGCAGGTTACGGATCCTGTATCCTTAAAGAACCAACCATTGCAGCGATGGTTGAAAACACACTCCTTTTTTTTGAAGGCCAACGCTATTCTCTGGTCGCGTGGGTGGTGATGCCGAATCATATTCATGTCCTTTTTCAGCCCATGAATGGATGGTCTGTCGCAAAAATTGTGGCGTCATGGAAGAAATTCACGGCGCGGAGAATCCGTGACTATTTGAGAGACGCCAATCGCGAAATTGGCGCTTCCAGAATTTGGCATCGCGAATACTGGGACCGTGCCATCCGAAACGACCGCCACTTTCAACAAGCCAAGGAATATATTCGCCTGAATCCTGTGAAGGCAGGGCTTGTTTCAAGCGAGGAAGACTGGCCGTGGAGCAGCGCATCGAAGGTGATTGGAAAAGCCAATCAGGAGATTGGCGCTCCCAGGATTGGCGCTCCCAGGATTGGCGCTCCCAGGATTGGCGCTCCTGAGGAAAAGCTATGAACGAAGCCGAGACCAGAGCCGAACACATTGACCCAGCCCTGAAAGTGGCTGGCTGGGGTGTCGTCGAGGGCAGCAAGATCCTCCGTGAGTATCCCATCACTCCGGGCCGCATCGAGGGACTCGGTCGTAGAGGTAAGCCACTCATCGCCGACTATGTTCTGGTCTATCGCAACCACAAACTGGCCGTGATCGAGGCCAAGGCATGGGACAAACCGCTGACCGAAGGTGTGGGCCAAGCCAAGGACTACGCGGCAAAGATTGCCGTGCGCTTCGCCTATGCCACCAACGGACAGGGCATCTACGGCGTCGACATGCAGACCGGCAAGGAAGGCGAGGTGTCGCACTATCCCACGCCGGATACACTCTGGAATCTGACCTTTGCAGAACAGAACGCTTGGCGCGACCGCTTCGCCGCCATACCTTTCGAGGACAAGGGAGGTTCTCATCCCAGCCGCTACTATCAGGACATCGCCGTTGAGCGGGTGATGAAGGCCATTGCTGAGGACCGGCAGCGTATCTTGATCACCCTCGCTACCGGCACGGGCAAGACATTTATCGCTTTTCAGATCGCTTGGAAACTATTTCACAGCCGCTGGAACCTGAGCCGTGAACCGTCGCGCCGCCCTCGTATTCTCTTTCTCGCTGACCGCAACATTCTCGCCAATCAAGCCTACAACGCCTTTTCTGCCTTCCCAGAGGATGCGATGGTGCGAATTGAGCCGGATTCCATTAAGCAAAGAGGTAGAGTGCCCACAAACGGCAGCATCTTCTTTACCATCTTCCAGACTTTTATGAGTGGTCCGCCAAAAGACGGCCAGCCCTCACCCTATTTCGGCGAATACCCCCCCCGACTTCTTCGACTTCATTGTCATTGACGAGTGCCATCGAGGCGGCGCAAACGACGAAAGCAACTGGCGCAGCATTCTGGACTACTTCGCCCCCGCTGTACAGATGGGCATGACTGCTACACCCAAGCGCAGGGACAACGTGGACACCTATGCCTACTTCGGCGAGCCGGTCTACATCTACTCGCTCAAGGAAGGCATCAACGACGGCTTCCTGACCCCCTTCAAAGTGAAGCAGATTTCCACGACGCTCGACGATTATGTGTATACGCCCGATGACACGGTTATTGAGGGTGAGATCGAAACCGGGAAGCGCTACACAGAACCAGACTTCAACAAGATCATAGAGATCAAGGAGCGGGAGAAGAAGCGGGTCGAAATCTTTATGTCGCAGATCGATCAGAGAGAGAAGGCTCTGGTGTTCTGTGCCACGCAGGTTCATGCGCTGGCTGTGCGCGACCTCATCAACCAGATGAAGACCAGCAAAGACCCGAACTATTGCCAGCGGGTCACAGCCAACGACGGCAAAGTAGGCGACCAGCACTTGCGAGCCTTTCAGGACAACGAGAAGACCATCCCAACAATCCTGACCACATCGCAGAAACTCGCTACCGGCGTTGACGCTCGCAATATCCGTAACATCGTTCTCATGCGCCCGATTAACTCCATCATTGAGTTCAAGCAAATCATTGGGCGCGGGACACGGCTTTATGATGGCAAGGACTACTTCACAATCTACGACTTCGTGAAGGCGCACCACCATTTCAGCGATCCGGAATGGGATGGGGAACCAATCGAGTCCGAACCACAGGAACCCGGACTGACACCATCGTCCCCGCGTTCATCAGAAGCAGTGAGCGAGCTGAAAGCGGAATACCCGAAACGGCAAAAGATCAAGGTGAAACTTGCCGACGGCAAGGAGCGGACCATTCAGCACATGATGGTAACGAGTTTCTGGCATCCTGACGGCACACCCATGTCGGCCCAGCAGTTCATGGAAATGCTCTTTGGTAAGCTACCGGAGTTCTTCAAGGACGAAGATGAACTCCGTTCCTTGTGGAGTGCGCCGGATACACGCAAGAAGTTACTGGAGGGACTTGCCGAGAAGGGCTTCGGCAGGGATCAACTGGCCGAAATGCAGAAGATCATCGACGCGGAGAAGAGCGATATGTTCGACGTGCTGGCTCACATCGCCTATGCCATGCCGCCGCTCACCCGCGAAGAACGTGCTACCAAGGCCAAAGTGATTATCAGCACTCACTTCAACAGCAAGCAGCAGGTTTTCCTCGATTTCGTGTTATCCCACTATGTCAGCGTCGGCGTGGAAGAACTCGACCAGGGCAAACTTACCCCGCTGCTGCATTTGAAATATCACGATTCGATCGCCGATGCCGTGGCTGATCTGGGAAGACCGGAGGAGATTGGGCGGGTCTTCGTCGGCTTCCAGAAGTACCTTTACCAGCAACGGGCAGTGGCATGAGAAAGATCAATGAAATACGTTCTTACAAGGTGCTCCACCGGATGGCAATTGAGCTGCGCTTCATAGCAAGCCAGTTATGGGGTGTGCGTTAGCCTTTAGAACAAACGGGAGGTGTATGGTGATTGACGAGATTGCAGTAAAGGCTCGCGACGCAGCCCTGAGTGGACAGAAGATTGCGATGTTTCATTATCAGATACTCGTTAATGCGGAAAAGCTAAAAGATCTTGACCCCGTCGCTTTCTGCAATAATTTGGAGGATTATTTGATTCCAGTGATAAAATCAATGCTTGAAGGCCATGACTACAGGAAGGTTTTTAATGCTGTAGCAAATAAACTGGATGTCCGTTACAATACTGTGAGTGCGCAATGTACGCGGGCTTTGGGTCTGACTACAGAAGGTTTTGTCTCGATGGTCAAAGAGAGAAAGATCATTGATCTGCTTAAAGAAAAATATCCTAATCAGGTTGCCTTAATCAAGAGAGAACTCGTGAAGCCCTAATAATTTGCTGATGTTAGTCGTTTCCTGCCGGTGTGAATTATCCTTATGTAATGTGCCCTACGCCCCTTGAACTCCTACTTCTTACCCTGATGACGATTATCCGGGCGACGACATCGCCAGGGGCGGCATCCGGAAATACTCCGACTTCTTCATTGAGGACAATTTTACAATGATTCCGTTTGCGCATTACGGGAAGAAAGTCAGCACACAAACTCATCTACTGCGATTCTTGACTACAATAAATAATGGGTAATGTCTCGGTACAGTCAAGGGCGTTGATCAGTAGGTGCGCGCGAGAGGTAATCCTGTAGGCACGCACCTTTCCAAATCAGAAAGCACGCAAGAACCGGATGAACCGGAAATGGCAGGGTGAGACCCTTGTCCGCTATGGATCAAGGAAGCGAGGAAAATAGCGCGCCACGAGAGACCGGAATACGAAAAGTTATTGAAACCGGATGAAGGAAAAATGGGCGGGGGTATCCGCAATTGAGTAAGTATTTGTATACAATTCATGCAAATAATATTGGTATATCCGCACAATAATTTGATGGTTTATCGGACCGTTATGATACCGTATTGATGGTTTATAGAATATAACAGCAATATAAACAAATATATACGAAATAATATTTACTATTGCCGGTTCAAAATAATACTTGACATCTTTTCATTATTGTATATTAATCGAAACAAATTTACGTTATCATTGTATATCGGTGCGTTCGGTAACGGACCGCCATTCAGACCCTTTTACATAAGCAATCGCTGGAAGCGGGCCGTTCATCATCGACCAACGGCAAATTTGGATTGATCGGAGCCCCCCATGTCGGCAGGTGAAAAAATAGCCTTGAAGGATCTGTGCGACTCCATTCGAATGGACATTGTGAGCCGGAATTTCCCTCCCGGGATGAAACTGTCCGAACAAATTTTGTGCAGCCGCTGGAATGTCAGCAGAACCCCCATTCGGGAGGCATTAAGACATCTGGAGTCGGAAGGATTCATCTCTTCCAGCAAGCATAAGGGTTTTGTCGTCACTTCGATATCCATGCATGATGTAGAGCAGATTTACACGATTATGATCAATCTCGACAGCCTGGCGGCCAGATTGGCCACGCCATTCATTGCCCGTGACGCCGGGAAGCTGGAGAGGCTGAGGGTGCTTTGCGAGGAGATGCAGGGGTTGTGCGGGCGGAAGGATATCGAAGGTTATATGAGAAAAAACCTGGAGTTTCACTCGATCATCTTTCGCTCTTCGGAAAACGGATGGATTATCAAAATATTGGAAAATCTCCACGCACATACGAACCGTTTCATCTTGAAGGCCCTCTATATCCCCCGCAGAATGGATAAGTCCGTTCAGGAGCACTTCGAAGTGCTCCGCTGTATTGAAAAAGGGGATGAGAGGGGCGTCGAGAAGGCGATAGCAGTTCATTTCAGCAGATCATTGGGCGATTTGAAAAACGAGATTGAGCTGTCTGCGTCTCCCCGTACGAAGGAAATGGATTAGAGGGGCGGCGGGGTGTGCCAAAGGATGGTCGAAGTCCGGGATCGATTTCCCGGGCGATGCCTTTGCATTTCAGATCAGGAGGATGAAGTGGCCAAACAGCGTGTGGGATATTTTGAAGATCGGGAGGATCCGGAGGCGCAATGCAGCCGTTGCCGGTTGTGCGAGCTCATCTGCGCGTTTCATCACCACCAGGTTGGCAACCCGCGGCGCGCGAATATCAAGGTCATTGCGCTGGGGAAGGGGGTGGATATCCCGGTCGTGTGTCTCAATTGCGGGGATGCGCCCTGCATGAACATCTGCCCGACGGGCGCCCTCTATCGCAAGGAAAGAGACGGGATGGTCCTCGTTCGTTCCGATGTCTGCATCGGCTGTTCCATGTGCGTCAGCGTTTGCCCGGCGGGCGCCATCACGCTGGATCTGGTGGAAGGCACCGCCGCCAAATGTGATCTTTGCGGTGGGGAACCCCAGTGCGTCGCCTATTGTCCCGCCAAGGTGTTGCGATTGACGGATGCGGAATCGGTTTCCGGGAAACGGATGCGGACGTTTGCGCGGTCGCTCGTCTGTCAGCAGGAGGCTTGATCATGGGTATATTCCAGGGCGGTTATACGGGAAAATTTCTGCATGTGGATTTGAGCGACCAATCGATACAGACGAAGCCTTTAGAGAGGGATTTTGCACTAAAATACATCGGTGGAAGAGGTTTCAGCGCCCGAATATTGTATGAGGGGCTGCGGGCGGGCGTCGATCCCCTTTCCCCGGACAACATCCTCGTATTTGCGACGGGACCGCTCTCCGGAACGCCGCTGCCCTCCGCCAGTCGTCTGATCGTCGCTGCAAAGTCCCCGATGACCGGGGGAATCGGGGATGCCAGCTCGGGCGGTTACTGGGCGCCGGAATTGAAGTATGCCGGTTTTGACGCCATCATCCTCAAGGGAAGATCCGCCACGCCGGTCTATCTTTGGGTTGAAAACGGGAAAGCGGCGTTGCGCCCCGCGGAACATCTCTGGGGCAAGAGGATCGATGAAACAAGCAAACTACTGAAGGAAGAGATCGGAGACGAGGATATCCATATCTGCGCGATCGGTCCCGGCGGGGAGAATCTGGTCCGCTATGCCTGCATCGTCACCGACGAAGAGGGTGTCGGCGCAAGGACGGGGATGGGCGCGGCGATGGGATCGAAGAACCTCAAGGCCGTTGTTGTCCGCGGCTCCCTGGATGTCAAGATCGCCGACCCGGAGCGGTTTCAGGGGGTGATCGACGCCTACCGGAAGACCCTCGAAGGCGAGGTCTGGACTGAAACCTTGCGCCGGTTGGGCACCCCCAACCTGGTCGCCCACCGCCAGAAACTGGGGATCTGGGGCGCGCGGAACTTCCAGCGGGCGACCATCGACGACTGGGAAAAGATCAGCGGCGAGGTATTCCGGGAGAAGTACCTGGTCAAGGCGATGGGATGCATGGGGTGCATGGTCCGCTGCCGCCGCTATTCCGCTATCCTCGACGGATCGGCGAACCTCCTGTACATGAAGGGGCCCGAGTACGAAACGATCAACGCCTTGGGAGCGAAGCCCTACATCATCGACCCCGCCTTCATCCTCCGTGCCCATTATCTCTGCGATGAATACGGGATCGACGAACACGGGGCGGCCTCGGCGATCAGCATGGCGATGGAGCTCTACGAGCGCGGAATCCTGAAAAAGGCAGAGGTCGACGGCGAAGAACTCGTCTTCGGGAACGGCGAGGCCTTCCTGCGCCTCATCGAGAAGATCGTCTACCGAAAAGGTTTTGGAGACCTGCTGGCCGAGGGAACAAGGATCATGGGAGAACGTCTCCATGCGGATTACTACGCCATCCATGTCAAGGGGTCGGAGGTTGATGCCAGCGATCCGCGGAGCATGGTGACCCGCGCCCTGACCTACTCCGTGGCGACCAGAGGATCCTGCCACCTGCGCGGATTTCCCTACATTGACGAATTCATCAAGCCGGAAGAGGGGCTGAAATATTTCGGCACCGCAGCGGTCAGCGACGTAAAGGCCCTGGAGGGAAAGGGCAAGCTCGTTGCCTGGAGCGAAGACTGGATCACGGTCGCGAACCTCATGGGGCTTTGCATCTTCGCCTGGTATCGGTCGCGTACCTTTTCCATGCTCATCAAGAGAGGGCTGGAGCTGGTTACGGAGGCCTACGTAGCGGCAACGGGTCTGCCGATGACCCAGGAAACCCTGCTTCGGTGCGGCGAGCGGGTTTACAATAAGGAGAAGCTCTTCAACTGGCGAGAAGGGATGGGGCGGGAAGCGGACTACCCGCCGCCGAGATTCTTTGACGAAGCGATGCCCGACGGCGCCGGCAAGGGCGCCCATCTGGACCGCGGGGATTATGAGCGCCTCCTGGACGATTATTACACGGCGAGGGGATGGGATCCGGTCACCGGCTGCCCGACGCCCGAAAAACTTGAAGAGCTCGGATTGGATGAGAGCGGCCGATGAAACGAACGATTGTTTTTCGGCCGGAGCGCTGCCTGATGTGTCTCTCCTGCGTTCTGGCCTGTCAGATGAAGGCGCTTGGCCTTTTGGACCCGCGGGATCTCGCTTCCGGACAAAAACCGCCCCGCAGAATCTCGATGACCTTGATCGAGGGAACGCCCCGGACATCCATTTGCCGGCATTGCGTCCAGGCGCCCTGCGCGGAAGCCTGCATCAGCGGGAGCATGGTCCGGGACGAAGAGGCTTCAGCGGTCCGCCATAACCCGGAAACCTGCGTGGGGTGCGGGACGTGTCAATTGGTCTGTCCCTTTAACGCCATCACGCGAAACGATCAGGAGGATTGCATGGCGAAGTGCAACCTCTGTCCGGAAGACGACATGCCGCCGTGCGTTATCGCGTGCGGGACCGGCGCCCTCGCGCTCGGCCGGAGTGATCACGATGCGCAGGGAAAGAAGAGGAAATTTGCTGAAGAATTACGGGGAGAGCGCAACCATGGTTGATCCGAAAAAGGGATGTCCCCCCCGGTGCGGTTATGGTCTGCTTGGGCTTTGCTGCTCCTCTTGTCTGTCCGGGCCCTGTCGCAGAAGCCCTTTCGACGATAAGAGCGGCGGGAGATTCTGCGGGGAGGACAGCGATTGGATCGTCGCCCACAATGTTATGGAGAGGGTTTCCCGGGAATCCTTGCAAGCGATGGCGGCCCTCCGGGATGCCCTGGAGCGGGCCTCCGGCCTGGGTAACCGGATGGAGGCGTCGCGGCTCACGGAGATGAAGCGTCTTCTCTCCCCATTCTACCGCGGGGAGAGCGCATTGCTGGAGATGCTCTACCCCGAGAGGGCGTTCCCCTTTCTCCATGCCCTGAAATTCCCTCCGGGGTCGTGGAGCGTCGCGCTCCTGGATGCGGCCGCGGCGCGACCCGAGACGCATGACATCGAAGCGCAACTGGAAAGCGCGCTTCGCCTTTCGGCAATGACCCTTGCTGCGGAGGCGCTCTTGGGGGAGCTTGCCGGCATGGCGCCGGAGGAGACGGGTCTCCCGCTGCCGGAAACCCCGGCTCCCCTGCTGCTCCTTGTTTCAGACGAGGACGGCCTTCCGAATGACGGTCGTGACGCTGCGCACAAGGAGATCGAAGCGGCCTGCCGCGAAACGGTTTGGATCTGTAAATTGCGACATATGGCCCAACTGCCCGCGCTCGGACGAAAGATCTACGATCAGTGGGGCATTCCCGCGTCCATGTCCGGGAGCCTCGCCGTCGTGGCCTCTTCCTCCATGATACACGGGCTGGGCGCGCTGGCCCTGGGATTCTCCTTGGCAGCCGTTCCGGCCTATCCGATCCATGGAAGCCCGCGGGTCGAAAATTATCTGACGCACCATCTGCAGCAGACATTCGGTCACGCCTATCTGCCCGTCCAGCCGGAGGAAGATTTCGTTGAACAGATCCTTGGGGGGCTGAAGCGATGAGATATCTTGTCGTCGGCAGCGGACCCGCGGGCATTTCCGCTACAGAGGAGATTCGCAAAGAGGATCCGGAGAGCCCGATCACGATGATTACGGCAGACGCGCATCCGGCCACCTCTCCGGTCATGCTCACCTACTGGGTATCGGGGCACTTTCCCCCCGAGAGTCTTTTTTTCCGGGAGATGGAATCGTGGGGAGCGTTGCATGAGGTGACGCTTCGCTGCGGCGTGACGGTCACGGCCATCGACGTCCACCGGCAGGTGGTAAAGCTCTCCGCAGGAGACGATATCACTTATGACCGGTTGCTCATCGCCACGGGCGCCGTTCCCGTCATCCCGCCCATTCCCGGCATCCGCGCCAAGGGGGTTTACCCGTTTCGGACCTTTGCCGATGCGGAGGGGATTCGGGCCTCCCGCCGGGATCTGGAACAGGTTTGTATCATGGGGGGAGGCTTCATCGGGATCAAGTTGGCCTGTCACCTGCGGGAACGCGGTCTCACGGTCTCCGTTTTTGAGAAGGAGCCGCGACTTGCCTCCCGGATATTCGATCAACGGGCGTCCGATATCGTCAAAGGGCAGTTGCGCAGACACGGTCTATCGGTCGAGACCGGCGCCGGGATAGCGGAAATTTTGAATCGGGACGGGTGGGTTTCCGAGGTCCGTCTGGAAGACGGCCGCCATATTCCTGCCCAGATTCTAATTGCCGCGGTGGGTGTGCGGCCGAACACCGCCTTCCTCGATACGTCGATTGCCGCGCCCCGGGGAGGGATTCCGGTCGATGAACGAATGGAGACCGCCGTTCCCAACGTTTACGCGGCAGGCGATGTGGCGACGACCCGGGATTCGCTCACCTCCCTGCCCTTCAACAATGCCGTCTGGCCCGCCGCCACACGGCAGGGAAAGGTGGCCGGCGCCAACATGGCCGGCGGGCGCCGGGCGTACGTTCACAACTTCAGCCTGAATGCCCTGAATCTTCACGGCCTGCAGGTGACGACCGCGGGTCATCCCTACGAACAGGAGCGGGACGACATCCGGGTTTTTCAGGAGGAGAAGGGGAATAATTATCGGAAAGTGATCCTCAAATCCGGGGCGTTGATTGGTTTCATCCTGATCGGCGACACGTCGCCGGCCGGCTGTTTCTTGAGCAAGATGAAGCGGGGAGATATCATCTCCGATCCGGCGGAACTCCTCGCCCGGGGCGGCGATGCCCCATTGGGGTCGTTTCGGAACAGGGGGTTTCGCCAAGGCGCCCTCTGGCGGCAATACGGAAAGACGGCGTATCGATACACCCTTATCGATACCGCCGGGGATCATCACCAGGATAAGAAAGGAGATAGACAGTAAATGCGTTATCCGACGGTTTTTCAACCCTGCCAGATCGGGAGCCTCACCCTCAAGAATCGTCTGGCCATGTCCCAGATGACGATGAACTATGCCACGGAAGACGGTCAGGTCACGGATAAGCTGATCGCCTATTACCGGGAACGGGCAAAGGGAGGAGTGGGCCTGATTTTTGTGGAAGGGACCTACTTCACCCCCGAAGGCAGGGGGTATGTACGGCAGATCGGTGTCGCCTCCCGGAAGCACGTCGATGGATTGAAGAAGCTGACGGACGCCATCCATGGACTGAAGAATGATGCCCGGATCTTTCTGCAGATCCACCATGCCGGCGGGCGGGCTTCTTCGAAAATTACCGGGATTCAACCGGTTGCGCCGTCGGCCGTTCCCGCCTATCCGGGAGCGGAAATGCCGCGGGCATTGACGCGGGAAGAGGTGTCCGGCCTGGTTGACGCCCACGTCGAAGCGGCCGTCCGGGCCAGAGAGGCGGGATTCGACGGCCTGGACATCCACTGCGCCCACGGGTATCTCGTCCCGTCCTTCTTCTCCCCGATGACAAATCAGCGGACGGACGAGTACGGAGGGGATCTGGCCGGCAGGACCCGATTTCTCATGGAGACCATCCGGGGGATTCGAAAGCAGTTGGGGAAGGGTTTTCCCCTGACGATCAAGATCAGCGGCGACGAGTATATTGAAGGCGGCCTGGGCGTGACGGAGATGATCGCCATTGCCCGGCTGGCGCAGGATGCCGGCATTGATGGGTTGATCGTGTCCGCCGGCACCGTGGGCGGCAAGAAGATCGAGGATCTGAACGAGGCCCACAAGGTCATGCGGACGCTGCCGATGATGACAAAACCGGGCTGCCTGGTTCCCATTGCGGCGGAGTTCAAGAAATCCCTGCAGATCCCTGTCATCACGGTGGGCCGGATCAACACCATCGCCCTGGCCGAGGAGATCCTCGCCCAGGGGAAGGCGGATATCGCGGCGATCGGGCGCCCCCTGCTCGCCGATCCCGAGCTCCCCAGGAAGGCGGCGGAGGGTCGGGAGGAGGAAACCCGGCCTTGCATCGCCTGCAATGAGGGCTGTTACAAACGGATTCTTCAGCAGTTCGATGTCTGCTGCTCCGTCAACCCGACTCTGGGAAGGGAGGCGGACCCCGCTGTTCCGAAGGCGAACCCGATCAAACGGGTTCTTGTGGTCGGCGCCGGTCCGGCGGGGATGGAGGCGGCCCTGCGGGCACGGAAGAGGGGTCACGACGTCACCCTGATCGACAAGGGTGCCCATCCGGGTGGACAATTGCGGCTGGCGTCTGTTCCGCCGGGAAGGCAGGAGATCGATCGTTTCACGACCTATTTGGCGGGATGTTTGACCCGAAGCGGTGTGAAGGTCATCCTGAACGAGAAGGTTTCTCTCACCGACGTTGCGCGCCTACAGCCAAATACGGTCATTCTCGCAACGGGCGCACAACCTTGCATGTTGAACGTCCCGGGACTCCAGGCGGGGCAAGGGGTGACGGCATGGGACGTCTTGTCGGGAAAGCCGGTTTCGAAAGGACCCTATCTGATTGTGGGCGCAGGGCTGGTCGGTTGCGAAACGGCGGACCTCCTCAGCGACCGGGGGGAGAAAGTCACGCTCGTCGAGATTCTTGCTGAGATTGCCTGTGATGCGGACAAGGATACCAAGTCCTATTTCGACATCCGGTTTCAGAAGAAAGGCGTCACAGTCCATACCGGCGCCAGCCTGGTCAGGATGGAGGATCGGCATGCGATCATCCGCCGCGGCGATGAGGAGATCCGGATCGAAACCCAAACGGTCGTTTTCTCCGTGGGGGCGAGATCGGAGGATTCCCTGTCCGATCAACTGGTCTCATCGGGTATCGAGGTGATCAGGGCGGGGGATTGCGTTAAGCCCAGAAGGATTCTGGATTCTGTTGCGGAAGGGTTCCTGGCGGGCAATCGAATTTAGCCCAAAAGAAACGGCATCATAAAAGGAAAGGAGATCTTGAGATGAGTGCAAAAGAGTGGTCCATTGCTTACTGGCATTATATGCCGGGCGCTTCGAGTCCAATGCAGATGATGAGAGGCGCGATGAAATGCATGCAGTGCGGTGATGTGAAGGAAGGCGAAACGGTTCTGATCTCCACCGACACCAATAAACTGCGGATTGCCGAAGCCCTTGGAGGCGCGGCCTATGCGGTGGGAGCGATCCCCATCATTATGATGATCCCGCCCGTAGGCGTTCATGGCGGCGCGTTGCCGGAACCGGTGGTTGCGGCCTGCCGGGAGGCGGATGTTTTCCTGCAGCCCGCAACCTGGTCGCAGACCCACACCAGGGCGAGGGTGGAAGCGATCAAGGCGGGAAAACGGGGAAGCACGATGTGCGAAGTGACGGAGGACGCCCTGTGTGTGGGCGCCATCGAGGCGGATTACGAGGAGTGCGACCGGCTCGGGCGGCGGCTGGGGGCGGCCCTCGCCGAGGCGAGCGAGGTCCGCATCACGACGCCGTTGGGGACCGATATCCGCGGCCAGGTGAAGGGGCGGCCCGTTCAGTATGAGACGGGGCTGTTCAAGAAACCCGGCCAGTTCGCCGCATTTCCCGACAGCGAGATCAACATCTCCCCGATCGAGGGGACTGCGGAAGGGAAGATCGTGAGCGACGTGAGCGTCATGAGCGTCGGCGTCACCATTTACGACCATGTCACCCTGATCGTCAAGGGGGGGAAGGTGGTCGATATCCAGGGCGGTATGGCCGCCGCCAAGCTCAGCCAGATCCTCAGGGACCTTGACAACGAGAAGGCCTATAATTATGCCGAGTTCGGCATCGGCCTCAATCCGAAATCGAGACTCGCGGCGACCAATCTCGAGGATCTGGGCCGCCTGGGGAACTGTCATGCGGGCATCGGCAGCAACTTTGCCATCGGGGGAAACGTGCTTGCGCCGAACCATATCGACGCGATGTACCGGGATGCGGTCGTTTACTTTGACGGCAAAGCGGTGCTCGACAACGGCGTCTGCAAAATTTGAAAAAGCCGCCGTTGGCCCTTCATGACGGACCACCAGCACCGGCCCGTGCCCTGTTGGTGCAGGGAACATCTTTATTCGGTCAAAGACGCGTGTTCCATGTTCCCACTCCGTAGGGCCGTCCGGGTCATACGAGTCCCGGACGGCCTCGACCGTTAAATGCGGTTTCAAACCCTTACTTGATCATTTCGGGAGGCAGTTTGACGCCTTTCTCCTGCCAGTATTTCACCGCCCCCGGGTGCATGGGGATGCCCATTTTTGCGACTGGACCAAAGGAGGGTCCCGACTCTCCCCACAGTTTCATGACCTTTGTCAGCATCGCCCTGTTCTTCGGTTCCTGGGTGACCTTGAGGGCGTCATAGACGGCCTGATTGGGCATGCCTGTCCGGGCTACCCAGTACTGGCCCCAGAAGAAGGCCTTGCGGGGTTTGTCGTTGCCTTCGCCCGGCGCGGTATTGGGGGCGATGACCTTCAGCTCCATATAGGGGAGTCCCTTCTCGATCTTCTCCTGTTCCGTCTGCGTCGGTTCGATCAGCCGGATTGGTGTGGAGCGGGCCAGTTCGACGAAGGAGGGGGTGAACGGGCTTCCGGGCGCCAGGGCCGCGTCGATGTGTCCGTCCTTGACCCCCTGGGCGGCCCCGTCGGGATTGAGGAAGCTCATTTTGACCTCGATGCCGAGGGCCTTGAACATGCTCTTGGCGAGCAAGACCCCGATTCCGCCGGGCGCCCCGACGTTCACCTTTTTCCCGGCCAGGTCGCTGAAGGATTTGATCCCGGACTTGGCCGGCGCGACCACGCAGACCGCCTGGTCGCCCATGAAGATCATCACCCGCATGTCCTTGAACGGCTTCTGGCCGTCAAAAAGGCCCGTTCCCGTCACAGCCTCCTGCATGACGTTGGTATGGGCCCAGGTGGTGTCAAACTCGCCGCCGATCATGCGCCTCACATTTTCAATCCCGCCTCCGGATGCGGCGGCCGTATAGAAATATGGTTCCTCGCTGTTTCATGTGGGTAGCCTGAATTCGAGTTTACCTCCGATGAGGTAGATCATGGTGATCAGGTTCTTTATGGTGCGGTATCCTCTGGCCTTGGCTTTAGCGGCTTGGATGAGG
>Ga0100398_1001812_pt1 | contig 18160 bp, 20 predicted proteins | sample CryGeymeta201522_FD_81568 | JGI IMG/M metagenome (GOLD analysis project Ga0100398, IMG submission 81568) | Groundwater microbial communities from Crystal Geyser aquifers in Utah, USA - Crystal Geyser metaG 2015-22 | ecosystem: Environmental > Aquatic > Deep subsurface > Groundwater | place: USA...
AGCCGGCGATGACCTCCAGCGCCCGCGGTTCGTCAAAGCGTTCGCTGCGGAGATGGAGAGCGAAATTTCCGGCCGGCTTGAGGCCGGCGAATTCATACAGGGTGTGGTCGCCGCCGGCCAGAGCGCGGGCGATTTCGGAAGTGCCCGGTTCGATCCGGCCGCCATGGGGGGCCAGCACCGCGATGCCGGACGAACCCCGGCGGACGCGTACGGCGAAATCCAGGCCGGCCCGCTGGTCGCGGCTGAGAGTGGCGAAATTAGAGTATCGATCGGGGGTCATCGCAAAATGGATGATCGTGAAAGTGGACGCAAAGGTCAAGATGGATTATAGTGCGCCCGTTTTCCGACACTGGAGCAGTCGCCCATAGACCAGAACGCCGAGTGGCCCATGACCCGAGTCTACATTGTCTTCAAGCGAGCCGGGTGTTGCATTCGGATCTACACGGATCTCGGCAAGAGCACCCTCAACGCGGCCGTGGACGAAGCCCTGAGCACACGCAAGAGCCTCTTTCTCACCGTCTATCAGCCCGACGGCAACGGCTTCAAGCGCTCCCACGTGACCGCCACGCCCTATGAAATACTGCGCGATTGCTCGTTCTATCCGCAGCCGGTGGTGCTCTGCGAAGAACGCGACCAGTGTGCGGCGCTCTCCGCCCAGGCCAAGGAACTCCGCGAGTTCCTGAACCAAAATGGGGTGATCGGGCTGAACGACGAAGTGCCCGATTCGACCGGGCCGTGACCGGCGGCGCTGCCGGCGGCAATCCAATTCAGGGGAGACCCATGACCGCACCCGATGATCCGACCAGCCGACTGGATGCGTTGCAGCAGGAACGCGATCGCCTGCGCGAGCGCATCGCGGAACTGGAAGACGCCCTGCAATCCTGCCTCAGTCGCGCGCGCTACTGATCGGGCTGCGGTTTCGCCGAATGGTGGCAGGATGCCACCGATGTGCTGAAAAGTCCAAAGCCCCCCGAAGATCCTTCCTGATGATTTGGTTTTGGCGCTTGATCATCGTTTGGGCCATTTCAAAGGCGATCTCCTTCCACGAAGGACACGAAGAGCACGAAGGAATTGAATGGCTTTGGAAATGACGGGCTTTATCGGTGTTCTCGGTGCCTCCGTGGTGAGAGCTTTTCCCACTGGCCGAAGCGATGATCATGGCCGGTTTTAGGCGCGGGGCGGCAAGACGGGACCAGGGTGAGCCGAGAATGATGCCCAAGCATGCAATGCTGATCTCGGATAGTAACGTCGTCCGTGGCAGGATCGAGTGGGATGATGACACTGGTGGGGAGATACCTTTGCTGATCATCGATGGGAACCCCATCACTTGGGAGCAACTCGGACGAATGCTCATGACCCATGAAGGCTTCAACTTCAAATTGGAGATCTTCGACCCCTTTGAAAGCAGGTGATCGCCAAGTCCTTTACCCCCGCATCATTTACTCACCCAGAGGGCCGAAGGGCTGAGGTGCTTCAGCAGTTCCAGGCTGGTCGATCCGACCCAGCGGCTGCGACTCTGCTGCTGCTCGGACCCGGCCCGGCCCACCGCCACCACCCCGTAGTGCCCGGCCCGAGCCGCTTCCAGGATTTCCTTCGCCACCTTGCGACTGCGAACGGTGCGGCAGTCGATCCGCTCGCGCGGGAACCCATTTCGGATCAGAACCTCTTCGGCTCTGCGGCAGGCGCTGGAGCCTGCTTCCCGATCCGGGGCTTCGACCAGAAAAATCGTCACCCGGTGCTCCGCTTCCCCCGCCAGCATGAAGCCCACATGATCGGCCATGCGCAACGCCGGGCTCGACCCGTCGATACACAGCAGCACCTTCTTGGCACCGTAGCGGTTGTGCCGTGAGATCCAGATCGGGCAATCGAGGTCCCGGTCGATGATGGTACGGCTCACGCTGCTGCCGAACACCTCCTCAAACAGGACATAGCCCCGGCGGCCGAGCACCACCGCATCGTAAAGCCCCTGCCGGGCTTCGCGGTCGATGTCCTTGACCGTGCCGAACTGTTTGCTGAACGCCTTGCGCGAGATCAACGCCGGATCGAACCCGGCGGTCTCCAGGATCTGACGGCTGGTCTTCAAGGCTTCCTCGGCGGCCCCGAAACCAGGGCCGGGATCAGCCTGGGAACGCGGGCGGGCGGTGACCCGCCCCGCTCGGTCCAGTTGCGGCGGCGCCACATAAAACAAAGTGATCCCCAGCTTTTCCCTGTTGCCGAAAAACGAGGCCGCAAACCGAACCCCATAGAGACAGCTCGGATCTTCGCTGATGGTAATGAGCAGCCGCTTTTCCATTCCAAGCCCTCCATGGTCTTAATTTTTCAGTGTGTTGTGGAAGATCCTGCAGGCGGTGCCTGATCCTTCGGTCGCATCCGATCCGAGCCTCGGTAGTGTGCCTTCATCCCTCCAATCGCGCCCGATCGAGGCGTTGGTATTGTGCCCGTAAGGGCATCGCGGCGTTGAACGCCTGACGGCGACACTACCAACGGCAACGCCTCACGGCGTTACCACCAGAGCAGCGGCGCGGCTTCAGGGTCCCTTTTCGTCGACCAGGCAGAGCGCGATCCCCTTGGAATATTGCAGCAGTTTGTGGGCGTGGCTGCCCAAGAAGAACGGTTTCTTCTTGGCCAGGCTCTTCTTGCCGATGACCACCGTGCCGATTTGGTTGCCGGCGGCAAAGTCCAGAATGTCTCGAGTTATCCCTTCATGGACCGGTTGCACCAGGGTGTGCACTCGTTCCGGCGCGATCCCGGCGGCCACCAGGATGTTGTGGCAGCGTTCCAAATGCTCGTTGACCTGGCCGCGTGCCTTGGATTCCCATTCGGCAATGTGCGGCATGCGTTGCTTGAGTTCTTCAACGTCGAGGATGCGACCCTCGTCCCAAAACATGGGCGGCAGTGGAGCAATCAAGTGCAGCAGGGTGAAGTCGGCGTCCGGCGCACTGCTCAAGAATTGGGCCGCGTAGGTCGCCACGGTTCGGGATTCGGCGCGGCAGTCCAGCGCCAGCAACACTTTGTTGGAGTTTACCAGGGGGTTGTCGATCACCCAGACGGAGCGCTGCGGCGAGTACTGGGCGATCTTGTCGGATACGCTGCCCAATAGCAACCGTTTCATGGGGGAGAGACCGCGCCGGCCGACCACGATCGTGTCGATGTGGAGCGCTTCGGCCCGGCGCAGGATTTCGCGCGCCGGGTCCGGACAATCGGCCTGGTACTCGCTACGGATGCGGTGGGCGGGAAAGCCGCAGGCGGTGAGCGTGGTCTTGGCCCCTTCCAGGAGCACCTCCGCGGCCTCCGCTTGTTCCTTGCGGAAACACTCCCAATCGGCATGGCCCTCGCGCAGCCCTTCGGAAAGGGCGCGGGTCAGATGGGGCTGCAAACAGTGAAACAGCAGCACGTCATAGCGGTTTTGGTTCTTCAAGATGTTGCCAATCAACCGCAGCGCCTGCCGATCGTGCGGCGAACTGTCCACCGCGATCATCACCTGGCTGCTCATTACCGGTCTCCCTTGCTGCTGACGTCCGCTACCAACGAGTGCGCATTCCAGCTCGAGCCGGCGCGCGACCTCAACGATCTCCCCGGGGGGGGAGACGCCAATGGTGGAGAGGCGAAGCACACATCGTGCCAAAAAGGACAATCGGCCGGCTGGACGCGGGCACCTGCCAGTGAAGCCTAGTTCGATTCAGTATGGATCAGCACCATGCCGTCCCAGGCGACGATTGTCAATATCATCCCCACCCGCCGGGTCCCGTCATTGCCGCATCAGGTCGGCCCGAATCCGGAGCGCAGCGGCGCTCTGAGCGGCTGCCGGGCGGGAATGGGGTACCGATACCGATACCGATAGCGATACCGATGAACCAGGCCTTGGCGCCGGCGGAGGCATGGCGCCGAGTCGTCCCGGACACTCCAGTCGGCTTGCAGGGGCGAGGCCTGTCAGGATCTTTTACAGCTTGTAATAAATCGTTCAAACTTCACGCATTGCTGTTGCCGTTTGTGCTGAAAGCATTTAGATTATTCGCCATTGGGCAAACGGCGCCAGGCCCGGGGGCGCAACGCCCCCATCAAATTGCTCAAATCGCCTGGCGACCGATTGTCCGCAGCGCCAGGGATATGGAACAGGAAAACGCGGCGACCTTGCTGGAAGCAAACAACATCGCGCGGGTCTTCGTCCGTGACGGTGAGCACATCATCGGGGTGCTGTCACTGCTGGAGGTGATGGCCGGGGCACTGATTGCCAGGGCCGGAGAAGGCTGAGATGGCTGGTTAGGAGGCTGGTCGTCAGGACGGTATTGAGGGTCCAGACCGCCGGTGGCTACCGGTGGCAACAACAACGGGAGGACATCGGATGAAAGAACTGGAAAAACTGATCGATCGCATCATCGACCGGGTCAATGTCAATCTCCGCGAGCCGTCCTTCGATGCCGGTCCGTTTGTGCGCCACCTGATTCCGTTCGACCAGTATGTCAAGTTCTACGCCTTTTACGGTCTCACCCCCTACCATCCGCTGTATTTTCACTTCAGCCACGCGAGTCTTGCCGGCAGTTATTTTTTGGGCAAGTGCGTGGTGGACCATTCGGTGCTCTACAAGAGCGATATCCGGGGCGACGAACTGAAATGCAAGGGTGAAGTGCTGCATAAAGACTGCCTCGCCATCCCGCTGCACGACGACGAAGTGATCCGGATCAAGGACAGCTTTCTGGTCAAAACCCTGGTCCACAATCATTCCCATGATCCCGAAAACCCCGAGGAATTCCTCATTCAGAACGCGGTGGCCCTGCACTATGCCAACATCCATGGTTCATCGGTGGAAGGGAGCTTCATCGGCCCCTTCAGCACGGTCGATCTGACCACGCTGCACGATTGCGTGATCGGTCGTTTTGCCTACGTCCAGGCGGGCGAACTGAGCCACCAGGAAGTGGCCGCCGGGCACATCTGGATTCGCTGCGGCGATCGGTTCGATTTCAGCTACCAGTTCGATCCGGCGGTGCTCGACACCTACGTGGCGATGGAGCCCGGGCGAATGCCCACCGGGGCGTTCATCGATTTCATCGAAAGCCACAAGGGCACCTTTCAGGCCGTCTACGATTCCGGCCTGACCGAATGCCGCACGGCCATCGGTCATGGCAGCTCGCTCAGTCGCTACGCGGTGCTGCGCGGGGAAACCGTGATCGGCGACAACGTGCTGGTGGCGCAGCGGGCCTTTCTGAAAGATGCCTGGTTGGGCAAGGGGGCCAACGCCCAGGAAAACTGCTACGTGATCTGCTCCCACCTGGGTGGCGACAACGTCACCGCCCACGGCGGAAAAATCATCCATGCCCAGTTGGGCCAGAAGGTGTTTGTCGGTTTCAATGCGTTTCTGCGCGGCCGGCCGGACACCATCCTGAAGGTGGGGGAAGAAACCGTGATCATGCCGCACACCATCATCGATCTGGAAGAACCCGTGGAAATCCCGGCGGGCCGGATCGTCTGGGGTCTCGTCCGCAATCGCGCCGATCTCGACCGGCACAGTGTCGCGGCCAGCGAACTGGTCAAGGTCCAGGGCGAGTGGACGCTCGGTGAAATGCGCTTTCAGGGCAGTGGTTCCGCCTTTGTGCGCTCCTTTCAGCACCGCATCGAACACATCCTGGAAGAAAACGGGGCCTATTTCGACGGCATTCGTAACCTCGGCCATGCCCAAAAGGAACAGATGATTTCCTTCAACGTGATCCAGCCCTACCGCCAGGGCAACCGCGAGGGGATCTATCCCAGCATCGACATCCGGCCCTGACCAGCCCCGCGGGGAAACAGGGGGATAATCGACCCTACCGGCCCCTGTCCCCGAGTCCTGGATGGGTTGGTGGCGAAGGTACCCAAAAGATCCATTATAATCATGGTAATGCAATGGGTTGTGTGTCCCCTATCCAACACTTGCGCAGGCGATGATCATCGCTTCGGCCACTTTATGGGAATGATTCACCACGGAGAGCACGGAGGTCACGGAGAAGGCTTCGAAAAAAAATGGTTTTCTCAGTGTTCTCCGTGAGCTCCGTGGTTAATCTTTCTTCAAATTGGCCGAAACTAATGATAATGGCCCTTGCGCACTTGCAGCGGGCGGGCGGAATGGTTAAGGTTGCTCGAACGTATCGGGACTACCGATGGCGACAAGCAGGGAGGATTGGATTGATGCCCATTTACGAATACCGTTGTGACCAGTGTTCGGGTGAATTCGAAGTTCTGGTCTGGTCGGCGCGCGATGAAACCAATCTAAAGTGTCCCAAGTGCGGGCACACCGGGGTGCGGCGCGTGCTTTCCGCCTGCGTCAACCGGAACCGTTCGGCCGGGTTGAGTTCGGCCCCTTGCGGGCCGAGTTCCGGAGCTTTCAGTTGAGCCTAAGCGCAAATTCCGGCCGGGTGTCGGAACGCTTGCCCATTGCGGCGCTTCCCGGGATGGTGTCGCCAACCGTCGGCGATGGACCGATGTCAAGACCAAACAGTGCCGGCGAGGCCGGCGTGAAAGTGAGAAATCATGGGTTATGACCTGCTGCTCTGGGTCGGGGTCGTTGCCGCCTGGATTGCGCTGAATCGCTGGATCCTGCCGAAACTCGGAGTCAAGACCTGAATGTCGGATAGCTGTGAGATCGGTGATCGCACAACGTCCAAAGACCGCAATCAATCATAGGTTCCCGAGCCCCTGAAGTCCGCAAAGCCGACGGCTGCCGGCGCACCGGTGGTCGCGCCATGGCGCCTTGGATGCTCCGCCGGGAGGGAGTCAACCGCACCGGGCGCCGCGGCTGTCGATCGACCGGGATCGACCATGCCTCCTTCGGAAAATCCGCGCGATCCAGCGCATAAGCCATTTGACCCAGGTGAACCAAGGGTATATAGCTACCGCCTGCCCGGCGACTGGGAAGTGCTGGCCGGAAAAACCGATGCGGACAATGATCTGCTGAGCCTCCGGCTGGCCGCTCCCAATGACTGGTGGTTCCACGTGCATGGGTTGGCCGGCAGCCACGTGATTCTGCGGTCCAAACCGGATGCCGAACCCAGTCGGGAAATCCTGAAACAGGCCGCGGCCATTGCCGCCTTCCACGGCAAGGCCAGGACCGCCGGGGTGGTCCCGGTGGTCTGCACGCGGGCCCGGTTTGTGACCAAGCCCAAAGGCGCCAAACCAGGCACCGTGCATATTCGCAAGGAAACCATGATCAAGGTGCGGCCGGCATTGCCTGCCGCAGCGGCAAGTCTTTAGTCCAATGAGGGGGGAACCGGTGGGAGGGTGCGCGAGCGAGGAGTTCGATTTCGATGCCATTGTCGACCGGCGCGGCACGGCCAGCCAGAAATGGGAAAAATATAAAGATCGCGACGTCATTCCCTTGTGGGTGGCGGATATGGATTTCGTTTCCCCGCGGGCGGTGGTGGACGCGCTGCGGGACCGGGTGGACCACGGCGTGTTCGGCTACACGCTGCCGCCGCCGGAGTTGGCCGAAGCGGTCCTGGCCTATCTGGCCTCCCGCTACAACTGGACCATATCCCCCGACTGGCTGGTGTGGCTGCCGGGGCTGGTGACCGGGCTCAACGTGTGCTCCCGAATGATCGGCCGCCCGGGCGATCAGGTGATGACCGCCACTCCCATCTATCCGGCGTTCATGACGGCGCCGGTCAATCAGCAGCGGGAACTGGTGAAGGTCCCTCTGGTGCTGGACGGCGAGCGCTGGGTTTTCGATTACGACGCCATCACCGAGCGCATCAGCCCCACCACCGGGCTGTTTCTTCTGTGCAGCCCGCACAACCCGGTGGGGCGGGTGTTTACCCGTGAAGAACTGGTCCGGCTGGCGGAAATCTGTGAACGCCACGGGATGATCATCTGTTCCGATGACATCCATTGCGATCTGGTGCTCGATGCGGATAAACCTCATCTGCCCCTGGCCGCCATCGCTCCGGAAATCGCCGAGCGCACCATCACCCTGATGGCTCCCAGCAAGACCTTCAATATCCCCGGTCTGGGTTGTTCCTTTGCGGTCATTGCCAACGCCGGGCTGCGCACCCAGTTCCGCCGGGCCATGGCCGGGATCGTTCCGGACGTGAACCTGTTCGGGCTTACCGCCGCCGTCGCCGCTTATCACCACGGCGGACCCTGGCTGCGGGCGGTGATCGAATATCTACGCGGCAATCGGGACCTGGTGACGGCCGCTGTTGAGGCCCTGCCCGGGTTCCGTACCACCCACGTGGAAGCGACTTACCTGGCCTGGATCGACGCCCGTTCGAGCGGTCTCGACGATCCGGCCGGCTTTTTCGAACAAGCCGGAGTCGGCCTTTCCAATGGCCGCGACTTTGACGGCCCCGGCTTTCTCCGCCTCAATTTCGGCTGCTCCCGGCGCCTGCTGGAACAAGCCCTGGAGCGCATGCGCGGCGCGCTGCTCGAACGGTAACCACCGAGCCCAGCGCAGGCGGTGGCCTGGTCGGATCTGCCCGCGTGGCATCTCCGATCCCTGCCCGCCGATGGGCAATTCCCTCACCCTCCATTGGCGGAAGGCGGTTTGCCGCCGTCTTCCGCGGAATTTGTAATCGATCATGAGCGACAGCTTCAGCGGTATTCTTAAACTGACCGAGCAGGGATTCGGTTTCCTGCATAATCCCAAAGACTTGATCCGATTTCATGACCGCGGCCCCTTTGTGCCTCCGCAGTTGGTGAAAAAATACCGGCTGCCCCACGGCGCTACCGTTCGCGGCCCGGTGGAAAACAAGGAGAAAGGTCCCCAACTAGCGGCGGTGGAAGCCATCGGCGGGCTCGCCCCGGCGGCGTTCGAGCGGCGCCGGCCCTACACCCGGCTGGTGGCGGTGGATCCCACCGAGCGCTTCCATCTCGATGCCTGCGGGCTCCCGGCCATGCGCCTGGTGGATCTTTTTGCCCCCATCGGCAGGGGGTCGCGCGGCCTCATCATTTCCCCGCCGAAAGCCGGGAAAACCACCCTGCTGCAAAATATCGCCGAAGCGATCCGGTTCGCTCACCCCGAAACCCGCATCATGGTGCTGCTAATCGACGAACGCCCGGAAGAAGTGACCCATTTCCGGCGCCATATCGATGCGGAAGTGTTCGCCAGCACCAACGATCGCTCGCCGCGCGATCACATCGCCCTGGTCACCTGGGTCCTGGCTCATGTTCAGATTGAACTGGAATGCGGCCATGACGTGGTGGTGCTGATCGACAGCATCACCCGGATCAGCCGGGCGTTTAACACCGCTTCCCAAAGCCGGGGCCGGATCATGTCCGGCGGGCTGGAAGCGGGCGCGCTGGAAATCCCGAGACGCCTGTTCGGGCTGGCCCGAAACATCGAAGACGGCGGCTCGGTCACTCTCATTGCCACCGCTCTCACCGATACCGGCTCACGGATGGATCAGCTGATCCTGGAAGAATTCAAGGGCACCGGCAACACCGAAATCGTGTTGGATCGCGGTCTGGCGGAAGCCCGCATCTTCCCCGCCATCGATCTGGCGGCCGGCGGGACCCGCAAGGAAGAACTGCTGCTGGGGCCGGAGCGGGCGCCCGAGGTGGCCAAACTGCGCCGCCTGCTGGCAACGCGGGCACCGCGACAGGTCATGGACGCCCTGCTCACCCTCTTGACCCGGCATCCCACCAACGCCGAACTGCTGGCGAGTATCGCCGATCTGGAACCCTCCGGGTTGGGCTAGCCGCTCGCCGGGACCGCCGCGCCCCAGCGCGGCCTCGCCGCGTCGCGTCGGGCCGCCGGAACCCAGGGCGCCGGTGGCCGTCCTCATGGCGCTAGTGCACCTTGTTCCGTTCCCGCCTCGATCCGCGCCGAACGGCTCGCTCGACCAGGCACCTGAATGGGCAAATCAGTTGACATGAGAACGTCCCGGGAGTAAGTCTCCAATGACCTGGATAAGCACCCAAACAGAAACGAAATCAAATACATGATCAAAAGGAGAAGCAGCCATGAGTGAGCGCATCTACAATTTCAATCCCGGTCCGGCGGCTTTGCCGTTGCCCGTTCTGGAAGAAATGCAAAGGGAGCTGCTCAATTTTCGCGGTTCCGGCATGTCCATTATGGAAATCAGTCACCGCTCGGAATGGTTCAATGCGGTGATTGATGATGCCGTGGCGCGGGTGAAGCGGCTGCTCGGCCTGGATGAGCGCTATCATGTGCTGTTCCTGCAAGGGGGGGCGAGCCTGCAATTTTGCATGGTGCCGATGAATCTGGCGGTGCCGGGGAAGGTGCTGGAATATGTCGACACCGGCACCTGGTCCACCAAGGCGATCAAGGAAGCCCGGATTCAGGGGCGCCAGGTGCGGGTCATCGCCAGTTCCGAGGATCGCGAGTTCACCTACATCCCCAAGGGGTTTCAAGTGGGCGCGGATGCCGCCTATCTGCACCTCACTTCCAACAACACCATTCGCGGCACCCAGTGGGCCGATTTCCCGGATGCCGGCGGGGTGCCCATCGTTTGCGACATGTCCTCGGATATCTTCAGCCGCGTGTTCGATCCCAAGCCGTTTGGTCTGATCTACGCCGGGGCCCAGAAAAACGCCGGTCCGGCCGGAGTGACCCTGGTGATCCTGCGTTCGGACCTGCTCGATCGGGTGCCCAAGGATCTCCCCACCATGCTCAAATACAGCACCTTCGTGGACAAGGATTCGCGCTTCAATACGCCGCCCGCGGTGGCGATCTATGTGGTCGGTCTGGTGTTGAAATGGCTGGAAGAAACCGTGGGTGGGGTCGCGGCCATGGAAGTGGTGAACCGGCGGAAAGCCGATCTCATTTATGGCTACCTGGATAGCCAGGACTTTTATCGGGGAACGGCGGAACCCGGCAGTCGATCGAAGATGAACGTGACTTTCCGGCTGCCGACCCCGGACCTGGAAAAAGCCTTCATCGCCGCATCCCAGCAGGCCGGTCTCGGCGGACTCAAGGGCCACCGCTCGGTGGGCGGCTGCCGCGCTTCCATTTACAACGCCATGCCGGTCGCCGGGGTCGAAGCCCTGGTTCAGTTCATGAAAGAATTCGCCCGGAAGAACGGCTGATCGAATTTTTACGGCCCCGATCCAGTTGCGGTCTGGGCCGCGCCCGTACTGCCGTTGACTGCACGTCACCCCCGCGCAGGCGGGGGTCCAGAGTCCCTTGAAAAACCTGGATTCCAGCCTTCCCATGAAAATGGGACACTAGGTGCATCATCGGTGATGGGCGGGCTCATCCAAATGGAACAATGAATTGGTAGGTCGGGTTGCGACCAACGGGAGCTACCCGACGATTTGCCGGCGTCTCCAATGGGCAGTTTACCGACGGATCGTCAGGGAGTGCTACGCAAACCCCGACCTACCGGCAGCCCAAGATTTTCATTCTTCGTTGTGATCGTCCCCGGTCATGGGAGTTCGCTGGAATGACGAACCAGATCGGTGGCGGCCGGCAGGCCGTGGCTTGCGCCGGCCTGTTCGGCCCCCCGTAAAATGGCCAGGGCGGTGGCCCGGGCGGCCAGGGTGCCGACCACCGATACTTCCACTCCGGTCACATCGCCGCAACTCAGAGCAAAGATCGTGTCGCCGTCGTACATGGTGTGGGCCGGGCAGATGCTCCGGGCCATGCCGTCGTGGGCCATCCGCGCCACCTTGGTGAGTTGGGTCTTGCCGAGGGCGGCGTTGGTGGCCACCACCCCGATGGTGGTGTTGGCGCCCTCGGGAAACCCCAGCAGCCGATTCATTCCGTGAATGGCCCGCTCCATTCCGAGCAGTTCCCGGCCGGTGGGGCTGTTACGGCAGCCGCTCACGATCCGGCCGGAATCGGGATCGAGCACGTCGCCGAAGGCGTTCACCACCATCAGCGCCGCCACCATGAGGCCGTCGGCGCCCTCGATACGGACGCTGCCGAGGCCGGTTTTCATCGCCTGGGGCAGCCCATGGAGCTTCCCCACCGTGGCGCCCAGTCCGGCGCCGACGCAGCCTTCGGCGACCGGATCGACGCCGGCGGCGAGGCAGGCGCGATAGCCCAGGTCGGCGTCGGGATAGCGGCCGCTGCGATTGATCCCGAGATCGAAGATGACCGCCCCGCAGACGATGGGGATGCGTTCATAGCCGCTGTCGAAACCCACCTCGCGTTCGCTCAGATAGCGCCGCACCCCCTGCGCCACATCGAGGCCGAAGGCGCTGCCGCCGCTGAAAAACAGCCCATGGATGCGCTCCACCAGATTGACCGGCTGCAGCGAATCGGTGCCGTAGGTGCCGGGGGCACCGCCGCGCACATCCACTCCGGCCGCCGCGGCACGATCCAGGAGCACCACCGTGCAGCCGCTGGGGGCCCCGGCCAGTTCCGCGTGCCCCACCCGAATGCCGGCAATGGCGGTCAGCGTGCGGTTGCTCGATGCCATGAATAATCCCTCCCGTTGCGGGGTAACATCCGCTCACCGGGCACAATTCGGAAATGTTTCGTCCCTATTGGTCGCTTGGCAATTATACCGGTTGAGGCTAAAAAGTTGCATTCAGTGTGCGCTCTTTCCTGGGAGCGCGGGCATCTTGCCCGCTTTTGCTAATGAAACATCCGATCCTAAACCAGCAAAGTAGGGTTTCCGTTTGTTCAGCCGGCAGGTTTGGGATCGGATCCCGGGTGGGGCTCAGCGGAAATCGGCACCGAGCTCGGTTGCGCCGTAGTGCTTGAGCAGGTAGCGGTAGATTTCACGCCCGATGTCGATCCCGATCTCGATGAAATCCGGCCCGTACTGGCGCCCGGTGTCGCTGCGGAAGGTGTCTCGAACCCGTTCCACCCCGCGCACCCCCCCAGGGGAACCGAGCCAGCATGGCGGTCGGGGTCAGGCACTGGTGATCCATCATGTGCCAGAGCGTTTCGGTGAAGGTATCGGGTCCCCAGCGGAATTTGTCGGCGTCGTAGAGACAATCGCTCAGCAGGCGCATGAAAGGGTGCGGGCAGGGCAGGGGCGGGACGAAGGCTTCGTGGTTTTCGATGGCGCGGCAGATCCAGCGAATCTCTTCCCGCGATACCGGGAAGTCATCCAGAATTTTCGCGGCTTCACGGGCCCCGACAATGGCGTGCCGCGGTTGTTCGCGGCAGATATCGTGCATCAGACCGGCCAGATGGCCGAGCACCATCCAGCGTTCACGCTCGGCCGGGGCGGCTGCCGAACCATTGGCTTCGATGCCGATCAGGGTCGCGCAATCCAAACTCACCCGTCGGCTGTGGCTGAGCCCGTGGCCGAGATCGTCGTTCAGCAGCGGTTCGACCAGTTCCCGCAGCAGCAGCACCAAGGGATGATCGTGATAGAGCTTGCGGGCGGCGGCGGCATCGGCCTGGAAGCGCTGGTAGAATTCCGGCTGACGATGCCGCGATGCGATCCGTCTGGCTTCATCCTGAAGTCGGTGGATTTCATTGTTCATGGGGTTTCCGAGCAGCTCTGGGCGTCTACCTGAATCCCGGGAATCAAGGCAGGGCGGCTCCCGTGATCCGGGGCCGCCCGCAACCACTAGACGGAATTGAAATGCTGCGCCCGGAATTTCTTCACCGCTTCCTCGTCCACCAGTTCCCGCATCTGCACCAGGCAGGCATCGTCCTGACAGGCCCGTGGCCAGATTTGCGGGACCAGTTCGAGAATCAGGCGTTTCTGGTCCGCTGCATTCAGTTGCAGGACGGCTTCCTTGATGGCTTCGAATGTCATGGCTGGACCTCCTTGCTGAGTTGATGGATTGTTGCGATGATGGGGTAAAGGCAACGGATCTGAATTTAGAATAACTTGCATGCGGCGGATGTGCAAGGGAACTGAGGCGACAGTCTCAAGGGGCTCACGGAGGCACGGAGCGAATGACCAAAGTCCTGGCGATACTGGTTGTGGTGGCTATGGGGGGACTGTTTATTGTCGGCCTGTTCAAACGGGTGCGGCGCAAGGTCGGGCCGTCGAAGCCTGTGCCGGAACCGCGGTCGCCGTCGTTTGGCCGAATGCCGCAGCCGGAGGAACAGTTCTTCCTGAAAATACTGGCGGGGATTTTGTTTTTCGCCCTGCTGGCTTTATGGAATTTTACAGGCCGAGGGGATCGACGGCGAAAATCAAGAGGCCGCGCAGGGGCGCGGCGGTCCCGGGGGACAACCAGGCGCGGCCAGGCGGAGGCGTTGGTAGTGCGCCCGTAAGGGCGTTGCGGCGTTGGCGGGAGCAGCGCCTTACGGCGTCACTACCAGCCTGGAAGCTTCAGTAGTAGCGCTGGTAATAAGCGCGGTCGGAAAGCAGCGGCCAGGCCAGGCGCCGCTGCACCAGATAGAGGCTGAGCAGGGCCAGCACCTTGCAAGCGTTGCCGGCGAATCCCCGTTGCCGCCAGCGCCGGCCCGACACCTGAATGCCGTCGGCAAGGTGGCACGCCGGTCCGTTTTCCTTCATTCGAAACGACAGTTCCACGTCTTCCATCAGCATCTGTGCGGGATAGCCCTGGATATGCGCCAGCGCATGGCGCCGGAAAAACTGACCCTGATCGCCGAAGGCAATGCCAAGCCAGCGGCTGCGGGCGTTGTTGAGGGCCGCCAGGAGTCTCAGGCGCGGCCCGCCGGAGCGATAGCTCATGCCGAGCGCGCCGCCAACAAGCTCCGGCTGCTGATTGAGCCGGTGCCGAATGCGGCCGACGGCATCGGGTTTGAGGCGGCAGTCGGCATGCACGATCAGAATCACATCACCGGTGGCGCCGGCGATGCCGCGTGCGATCTGCCGGCCGCGGCCGGGCTCCGAACGAATCACGCGGGCTCCCAGTTCTTGGGCCAAAACGGAGGTGCCGTCGGTGGAGTCGGCGTCGACCATAATCACTTCGCTCACCCGGTCAGCGTCCACAAGTTGCGCCAGGTTGTTCAGAAGTTCCGGGATCTGGTCCGCTTCATTGAGGGTGGGAACGATCACCGAAACCGTTGCGACCGGATCGAAGCGTACCGCGCCCGGAGTTCGGGCCGGGCGGAGCGCGTCGATCAGCAGCAGGGCAAGAAAGGGACCGTAGCACAACACATGCTGGAGGAACCGGTCGGGAGGCGCTCCGGCCTGATGCAACTGGGCGATGATCAACTCGGAACCGGGCAGCGCCGCGACCAAGAACCACCAGGCGCGGGACGGATAGCAGGCGAGAAATGGGATGATCAGCGTCAGGGCCTGAGGTGCCGGCGGCCCGATCAAAACCAACACCGAACCGAGGGCCAGGTAGGCGCTCCGCACCCGGGTGTGGACCGTGAGGAAAATGATGCCGAGGCAGCCGGCCAGCAAAATGAAGTCGAACGTCCGAACGCCGCTGCCGAGGGACGTCTGCGGCAAAACCGGCAGCGAATCGGCGGCGAACGGAGCTGCGCCGGAGATGGGCAGCCCGATGGACCCGAACTGGTGGTGAAAACCGGCGGCGGCGGCCGCCAGGGTGAGCAGTGGGACCAGCGCCCAAAAGCTTTTTCGCCAGTTGTCTCGGGTGATCATGAATGGGAGGAGCGCGGCGATCGGGCAGGCACCGATGCCCGCGGCGCCGAGCGCGAAAAAGCCGATGGGGTCGCGCCCGCGTTCGAATTCCACCAGCGCGGTCAGCAGCAGGGCCACCGCCAGCGCGCTCGCGGGGCCGCTTCCGGCCGCCTGCATCAGCACCAGCGGGTTGGCCGCATAAATGAGGGTGCGGCTTAAAGGCAACTTCAGCAGTCGCAGCAGTCGAACCAGGGCGGCGACGACCAGGAGATCGAACAGCACGAGCAAACCGTTGTGGAAGATCGTCGGATTCCGGATCAATGCCCACGACCGCAGCGGTAGCATGGCCGGCAACCGCGGACCGCTAAACGAGCCTTCGGAATCGGCCGAAAATGCATGAAATACCATTCGATAGATGATGGCGACCGCGAAAATCAGGATGATCCGCCGGTGTTCCGGCCAGTGATCGGGAAAGGACCGGAGCATGAAAGCCAGGAGCAAAAAGGCGCTAAGGTACAGGCACTGAAAGAGCCACAGCCGCTCGCCCACAGGCGCCGTGGCGCCCAGCCCGGCAACTGCCCCTCCCAGCCCCCCAGCGGCGAGCAAGAAAACGACCGTCCGCCCGCGCCCGCGACCGGGACCGCCGCGCCCCAGCGTGGCCCGTGTCGGCCGCTCACCACTTGCTTCAAGCCCCCGCAAACTTGTGCTCCGCCTGGATTGAATCTTCACTGCTCGAAGCAATCTTCCAGCCGGCCCGCGATCAGGCGGATGTGACCTTTTTCCTGTTCGGCCAGGGTGAGGAACGCTCCCTTTTCCTCCGGGTCCCGGTTCTGCTCGGACAAGGCGCGGTAGAGTTCGTAAGCATGGTATTCGATGTCCAGAGCCAGTTCGGCAAACGCCACGCAGGGCTGGAGCGCCAGCGATTCAGCGCGGGCCAGGGCGGGTTCGAGGGCTTCACCGCTTTCCAGGATGTCGCCGGAAAGCTCTGCGAACATCTGGTCGAAGTCGGTCAACGCGCCGCCGCCGGAGTACCGGCTGAGCAACCGGTGCACCACTCGGGCGTGCTCGCGTTCGAGCTTCACCAGGGTGGCCGCGGTCTGGGCGAAGGGGGACGATGGGTGCCGGTCAAGCAGCGCGGCATAGAAGCGCCAGGCCCCTTTTTCCAGATTCATGGCGGCGGTGAGGATTTGCGGCAGGCCGGTGAGGCCATCGAAGGCCTTCACCCGCGGCAGGTCCTGCAGCGGCTTGCCGTCCCAGGCGGAAAATCCACCCTCCACGTTGAAGATGGCGCGCGGGGTGAGTCCGCTTGCCGCCAGCATGGCGGTCGCGACCCGCGATCGAGCGCCGCCGGCACAATAAAGCAGCACCTCGCGATCGCTATCCAGTTCGCTGATGCGCGCTTCGAACCGGCCGAGCGGGATCGGTTTGGCCCCGGGAATATGCCCCAGTTCATATTCGATCGGCTCGCGCACATCGATCAGCAGGTAGTCCTGTTCGCGGTGGGATTTCATGTATGCGTTCAGATCGTCGGCGAAGGTTGAGTGGACTTTGGTGAGAGGCGACGCTGACTGCATTGTGGTTGTCCTTTGCGGTTCAGGTTGAACGGTGCCGGTGCCGGCGGGCGCGATTGACACTTTTCCTGATGCCGGCCCGAACCTATCGGTGCATAATGATAACCTGCATGGCGACTCCTGCAAGAGGCTGAATCGAAGCTGGAAGACCGCGGTCGCATGAGCATGGCTGCTTGATTTTGACTTGCTTCCGGTGCTTCCGAGCGCTAGGTAATACTTATTGGGGCTTGCTCATCGTTTGGGCCATTTCAAAGGCTCTTTCCTTCCACGAAGGACACGAAGAGCACCAAGGAATTGAATGGCTTTGGAATAACGGGTTGTTCTCGGTGCCTCCGTGGTGAGGGCTTTTCGCACTGGCCGAAGCGATGATTATGGCCACTCGTTGCAACGGGGAATGAAGAAAGAAGCAGGCCATTGATGGTTTCCTCCATCGAGGCGGAACTCACGCCCTGACCTTCGAGAGTGAAATGACTCACGCAAAATCCGCAAGATCCATCAAGCTTGTCATCGACAGCAACCTGGAAATGGTTTTTCTGGTCGGCCTCGCGGTAAAGGCCTTGTGCTCCCATGCGCCGCTCAGCGAAGTCGCCGTTTATCAAGTGGAGCTGTCGGTTATCGAAGCCGTCAACAACGCCATCAAGCATGCTTACGGAAACGAAAAGGGCCATGAGGTGGAAATTTGGGTTTCACTCCATGTGGACAGGCTCACCTTTCAAATAGGTGACAGCGGTCGAAGCATGAATGAGATCCACGCACCGGCCATGGATTATGATCCCGGCGATCTGGAGGCGTTGCCGGAAAGCGGCATGGGGCTTTACATCATGCAAAGCGTTATGGATCGGGTGGAATACCACCGCCGTGGAGAGCGCAATGTCCTCACCTTGAGCAAGTTTTTCGAAAAGAACAGTGAACCACCGCTTGCGGAAGCAAGGTCGAATCCATGAGACCCAATCAATACACCAGCGCTATGCCGCGAGCGGTCACAAACTGGGCTTTTCACCGCAAGGGCGCAAAGAGCGCAAGGAAACGCAAGGATCTAATCTTATAATAAAAACCTTTGCCACTCTCGGCGTCCTTTGCGTCTTTGCGGTGAACTATACCGCTTAAGGGTAAAAAGTTTCCTTTCGTGTGCGCTCTTTCCCGGGAGCGCGGGCATCTTGCCCGCTTTTGGTAATGAAACATCTGATC
>Ga0100398_1001825_pt1 | contig 18103 bp, 14 predicted proteins | sample CryGeymeta201522_FD_81568 | JGI IMG/M metagenome (GOLD analysis project Ga0100398, IMG submission 81568) | Groundwater microbial communities from Crystal Geyser aquifers in Utah, USA - Crystal Geyser metaG 2015-22 | ecosystem: Environmental > Aquatic > Deep subsurface > Groundwater | place: USA...
GCGTGCTGGATGCCACGGGCGAACGCCGCAAGGGTGTGTTGACCGGGCAGGACATGGCGAACTGGCGCGCGGCCTACGAAGCGCCGCTGTCCGTGCGGCACGCCGGGTGGGACGTGTTCAAGGGCGGACCGTGGACTCAGGGACCGGTGCTGTTGCAAGCCTTGCAGATGCTGGCGGGCGATGACCTGTCCGCCATGGATCCCGTCGGCGATGCCTTCGTGCACCGCGTGACCGAAGCGCTGAAACTGGCCTTCGCGGATCGGGAGGCCTATTACGGCGATCCCCTGGGCTTCGACGTGCCGGTGGAAACGCTGATCTCCGCCGCCTATGGCGCGGAACGGGCAACCCTGATCGGCGCGCGCGCCTCGCTTGAACAACGTCCGGGCGCCATTGCGGGGCACGAGGCGCTGGCGCAGGCGTTCCTGCAACGCGCCGCACGCAAACCGCCCAGGGAGGCAGGGATCGGCGCCGGGGAACCGACCATGGCGCATCTGACCGAAAAACGCGGCGATACTGTTCATATCGACGTGGTGGACCGCTGGGGCAACGCGGTCTCGGCCACCCCATCGGGCGGGTGGCTGAAATCGAACCCCGTGGTGCCGGGTCTGGGCGTGCCGCTGAACACGCGGGCGCAGATGTTCTGGCTGGAGGAGGGCTTGCCGACATCGCTGGCCCCCGGACGGCGGCCCCGCACCACCTTGTCGCCCTCCATGGCGCGGCGGCCCGACGGGACGCGGATCGCATTCGGCACGCCGGGCGGCGACCAGCAGGACCAATGGCAGCTGACGTTCCTGTTGCGGTTGATCCACCACGGGATGAACCTGCAAGAGGCCATCGACGGCCCGCTGTTCCACACCGCACATTTGCAGGCGAGTTTCTATCCGCGCGGAACGCGGCCCGGGCATCTGCTGGTCGAGCCGCATTTTCCGGCCGCCACGCTCGATGCCCTGCGCGCACGCGGACATCGGTTGGAGGTGTCCGCGCCGTGGGCCATCGGGCGATTGACCGCCGCGTCCACCGGTCCGGACGGGATCGTGAAGGCCGCGGCAACGCCCCGGCTGATGCAGGCCTACGCGGTGGGGCGCTAGCCGCAACCGGCCACCGGAAAGCGCAGGGTCACCGAAAGTCCGCGCCGCTCTGTCTGCACGTCAAGTGTGCCGCCATGCCGCTCGACCACGGCCTCGGCGATCGACAGGCCAAGTCCGCTGCCCTCCCCCGGGACCGCCTGGCCGAACCGGGCAAGCACGGTCGCGACATCCGCGCGATCAAGTCCGATCCCGTCATCCGCGACGGTCACGATCGCGGTTCCCTCGTCGCGAACAAGGCCGATCTCCACATGGCGAAGATCCGCACCGCCATGGTGCAGGGCATTGTCGACAAGGTTGGTGATCGCCTCGGTCACCATCACCCGGTCGGCGGTGACCGGCACCGCTCCCGGCGCCAGCGCCGTGTCAAGCGACACACCCTGCTGCGCGGCACGGGGTCGGAAATCCTCGGCGATCTGCGCGATCACCTCGCCCAGATCTATTTCGACATCGAATGTGCCCGGCGGTGCGGCCCGAACACGCTCCAGCGTCAGCAACTTGTTGGCAAGATCGCTGGCGCGCCGCGCGGCGCACAGCACGCCATCGGTTCGGGCGCGTGCCTCGGCATCGGTCGGGGCGGATCGAGCCGCCTCGGCCATGGCGAGAACCCCGGCAATGGGGTTGCGCAACTGGTGGGCGGCATTGGAAATCAGCGTGGTCTGGGCCTCCATGGCGGAATGCACCTGCCCGAACAGGGTGTTGAGCCGCGTGACCAGCCCCCGCGCCTCCACCGGCACCGGGCGACGGATGGGGCTCAGATCATCCGAGCTGCGGCGCGAAATCGCGTCCTCGAGATCCAGCAGCGGGCGCAGACCCAAGCCGACACCGAACCAGACAACCAGCGCGACCGACCCGATCAGCGTCGCGATGACGGTGAAGGTGCGTCGCACAAGGTCGTGGACAAACGCATCGCGGACAGCGACATCCTGCCAGACCGTGTAGGTGAAGACGCCACTTATGCCGTCCACGGTCGTCACGGCGCGAAAGCGCAACACGCGGACATCGCGGGAATGGTAGCGGCCGTCGTAGAACGTGATCTCATCGTCGGACGGTGCCACCCCGTCGCCGCGCACCGGCGGCGTGGCATAGCCAAGCACATAGATGCCATCCGGCGCATACACATGGTAGAATACCAGACCGCCGGAAGTGTCGGACAACAGATCCGCCGTCTCCCGGGAGATGGCGTCGCCATTGCTTCGAGCCACATCCGCCGAGATCGCAAGCGCCGCCGACAGCAACGAACGGTCGAACACCTCCGCGCCCTTGGTCCGCGCATACTCCACTTGCCACGCAGCGATGGCGGCGCCGATCGCAAGCAGCGGCGCCAGAATGATCACGATCAGGCGCAGACGCAGCGACGTCGAGGTCACGCGTCGGCACCGACCGAGATGGCATACCCCAGGCCACGCTGCACGGTAATCGCGATGCCGTGAGGCTTCAGGCGTTTGCGCAGGCGCGAAAGATGGGCCTCGATCGCGGATTCGTCGATGTCGGCGCCGGTCCCGTAGGTGTGCTCCAGCAGGTGCGATTTGCGCACGGTGCGGCCCTCGGCAATCAGCAAGGCCTCAAGCAGGGCGACCTCCCGGCGCGGAATGCTCAACGGGGTGCCCGCGATGACGACCTGCCGCGCATCCAGATCCAGAACCATCGGTCCAAAGCGCAATGTCTTGCGGTATGGCGCCAGCTTGCGCCGCGCGAGGGCGCGAATGCGGGCTTCGAGTTCCTGCATCTCGAAAGGCTTCACAAGGTAGTCATCCGCTCCCGCATCAAGGCCCCGCACCCGCTCGTCGGTATCCGCCCGGGCCGTCAGCAGCAGAACCGGGCGGGTATCACCGCGCGCCCGCATGGACCGCAGGACGTCCAGCCCGCTCTGGCCGGGCAGATTGATGTCCAGGATCACCAGGTCGGCCTTGTCCGAGCGCAGGAAATCCTCGGCCGCACGACCATCGTCAAGCCTGTCCACGGAATGGCCCGCATCCTGCAACCGGTATGTGATGCCTTGCGCAAGGGCTGCGTTGTCTTCGACCAGAACGATGCGCAACGTCGGCCTCCCGCCGGAATCTGCAAGCTTGACGCAAGGTTCGCAGGTCAGGAAGGTGACATCAAGCGGGGAACACACCCGGCTTGAGGCATGTGGATCACGCCCGGGAGGGGTGCTGGACACATAAGGGAGGAAAACATGAACACAACATCCATCATGCGCCGCACGGCGCAGGGCTTGCTGGGCGTCTCCGCCACGCTGGCCGTTTCCACGGCTGCGTTTGCGGACGCACATGGCGTTGATTTCTCGGGCGAGACGATCGAATTTGTGATCCCGTTCTCGGAATCCGGCGGCTCGGCCCGGTGGGCGAACTTCTACGCGCCCCTGCTTTCCGAGGCGCTGCCCGGGAATCCGACCGTCGTGGTCCGCTATCGCCCCGGCGCCGGCTCCACCACCGGTGCGAACTGGTTCCAGGAACAGGATACCGGCGACGGCACGCTGCTGTTCGGCACTTCCGGCTCCACCCAGTTCCCCTACCTGCTCGGCGATCCGCGCGTGCGCTACGAATACAACGACTGGCAGGTCGTGCTGGCATCGGGCACCGGCGGCGTCGCCTATCTGCCGCCCGACATGGCGGACCTGATGGACGGCCTCGATGTCACGGCGCTGCAGGATATCGACTTCATCTGGGGCAGCCAGGGCGCGACCGGTCTCGACCTCGTGGCCAATCTCGGCTGGGAACTTCTGGGCATGAACGTGGAGCCTGTCTTCGGCATCGAAGGGCGCGGCGACGGTCGCCTGATGTACGAGCGCGGCGAGGCGAATATCGATTACCAGACCTCCTCCGCCTATATCCGTTCAGTCGAACCGATGATCGAGGAAGGCCTTGCCGTTCCGATGATGTCGTGGGGCGCCATCGACGCAGAGGGCAACATCGTCCGCGATCCGACCTTCCCGGATATCCCGAGCTTCGCGGAAGTCTGCGAAGCGACGCCGGCCTGCGAGACGTCCGGCCCCGGATGGGACGCGTGGGTTGCCTTCTTCATCGCAGGGTTCCCGGCGCAGAAGATGGTGTTCCTGCCCGGCAATGCCGCACCCGAGGTGGTCGAGGCCTATGCCACCGCGTTCGACGCGATCATCGCGCGCCCGGACTTCGCCGAAATGGCCGCGTCCGACCTTGGCGCCTATCCGCAGATGACCCGCGCTGCGGCGGCTGAAGCGTTTCGCCTTGGAACGCAGGTTTCGCCCGAAGCGCGTGAATTCGTGGTGAACTGGCTGCAGGACTCCTACGGCGTTTCGCTCGAGTAATCCTGCCATCCGGCCCCGCCTGTCACCGGGCGGGGCCAGTCCCCCTTTTCCGTGACATATGGCGGGCCACCCCATGGACCTACTTGCAACAGCGCTTCCGGCGCTTGGGGATGCAATTTCCCTCATCCTGCATCCGCAACAATTGATGTTCCTTATGGTCGGGGTCTTGCTTGGCCTGTCCGTCGGCGTGTTTCCCGGCCTGGGCGGCATCGCAGGCCTGTCGCTCGTCTTGCCGTTCATCTTCGGGATGGAACCTGTCTCGGGCCTCGCCCTGATGGTCGGCCTGATCGCGGTGGTGCCGACATCGGATACCTTCGCCTCCGTGCTTCTGGGCATCCCGGGATCGACCGCCAGCCAGGCCACGGTGCTGGACGGATTCCCGCTGGCCAAGAAGGGCGAAGCGGCACGCGCCCTGAGCGCCGCTTTCGTCTCCTCGTTGTTCGGCGGCATCCTCGGCGCCATTGTCCTCACCTTCTTCCTTCTCATCGCGCGCCCCCTGATCCTCGCCTTCGGCACGCCCGAAATGCTGATGATCACGCTTCTGGGCCTGTCCATGGTCGCCATCCTTGCCGGGCGGATTCCGCTCAAGGGCGTCGCGGCGGCCGGCCTCGGGCTCATGATCGGCACCATCGGCGCATCCGACGCATCGGGCAGCCTGCGCATGTCGAGCTATTCGCTGCCCTACCTGACCGAAGGGGTGAAACTGGTGATCGTGGGCCTCGGCATTTTCGCCGTGCCCGAGATCGTCGCGTTGCTGCGCCAGGACCGTGCAATCTCCAAGACCGGCGGACTTGGCGCGGGCTGGTTGCAAGGCCTGCGGGACTGGTGGGAAAATATCTGGCTCTCGGTCCGGTCCGCCGTCATCGGTGTTCTGGTCGGGGTCATCCCCGGCCTTGGCGGATCGGTGGTGGACTGGATCGCCTACGGCTTCACCGTGCAAAGCGCCAAGGACAAATCGCAATTCGGGCAGGGCGATATTCGCGGCGTGATCGGGCCGGAATCCTCGAACAACGCCAAGGAAGGCGGCGGGCTGGTTCCGACCCTGATCTTCGGCATCCCGGGCTCCGGCTCCATGGCCGTGTTCCTCGGCGGCTTGGCCCTGCTGGGATACGACCCCGGCCCGCACATGGTGCGCAACAACCTCGACATCACCTACACGATCGTCTGGTCGCTGGCGCTGGCCAATATCTTCGGCGCGGGGCTCTGCATCCTGTTGTCGGGCCCGATCTCGCGCATCACGACGATCCGCTTCACGCTGGTGGCCCCCTTCCTGTTCATGCTGATCGCCTTCGCGGCCTTCCAGTCGAGCCAGTCGCTCAACGATCTGGCCATGCTGATGGCCATCGGAATCCTCGGCATCCTCCTGCGCCGATTCGAATGGTCGCGCCCCGCCTTCCTGATCGGCTTCGTGCTGTCCTCGCAGGCCGAAAGCTTCGCCAATCAGGCGGTGCAGATCGGGCGCATCCAGTTCCGCCGCGATTTCTGGCAGGGGATGGAGTATGTCTTCTCGCCAGTCGCCATCGGCATCCTGATCCTGCTGGTGATCTCGGTCGTCATCGGCATCCGGCAGGGCAAGCAGATCCTCGGCGGGCAGGCCGCTCCTCCGACCGGTGCGAAACGCGCGCCGCTGGTCTTCCTTCTGGCGGTCACGGCCTATGTCGCGATCGCGGTCTACGACGCATCGACCATCGCCACCCTGCGCGACAAGATCTTTCCCGTCACCATCGGCCTCGTGACGCTGGTCGCCTGCGCGGCACTGCTGATCCGGATGATGCGCGTCCCCGAAGGCGACCAGATCTTCGCCGACCTCGAAGCGGGCGGCGAGGATGCCATGGCACCACACGGCTTGTGGCCGACACTGGGCTGGTTCGCGTTCCTGCTGGCGCTGTCCGCGCTGCTTGGCTTCGTTCTGGCCCTGTCGGTCTTCCTCGTGGCCTTCCTGCGCAGCCGTGCCGGCCTTGGCTGGCCCCGCGCCGTCATCCTCAGCGCCATCGGCATCGGCGTCCTTTGCTTCCTTGGCGGCATTCTGGGGCGCGATTTTCCGCCGGGCCTGCTTCAGGACGTCGTGGATCTGCCCTGGCCGCTGACATGACACCGCACATCCGTGCCCGGCCCGGCGACGGGATCCCGCCGTCCCCGGCCCGGGTCATGCTGTCCCACTGCCAAGGAGCCGCCCCATGATCCAGCGCGCCATTCCCTACCACTTCCTGCGCGGCGGTACCTCGCGCGGGCCGTATTTCGACCGTGCGGACCTGCCGCAGGATCGCGAGGCGCTCAGCGATATCCTATGCCAGGTGATCGGAGCGGGGAACCCGCGCAACATCGACGGCATCGGCGGAGGGGACGCAGTGACCTGCAAGGTCGCCATGCTCAGCCCGGCCGCCGAAGACGCCGCCGATATCGACTATTTCTTCGCGCAGGTCGACGTGCTGGAGCGGATGGTGGATTACGGGCCAACCTGCGGCAACATGCTGGTGGGTGTCGGGCCCGCGGCCATCGAAAAGGGCATGGTGCCGGTGACGGGCGACACCACCATCGTGCGCATCCGCGCGGTGAATACGGGCGCCTTGGTGGAGGCCGTGGTGCAAACGCCGGGCGGGCGGGTCAACTATGCCGGCGACACGGCGATCGATGGCGTGCCGGGAACGGCGGCGCCGGTGGGGCTGAACTTCCTCGATGTCGTCGGCTCCCGGTCCGGGGCGATGTTCCCGACCGGGCAGCCGCTAGACACCATCGACGGTATCGACGTCACCTGCATCGACGTCGCCATGCCGATGATGATCGCGCGGGCAGCGGATTTCGGCATCACGGGATACGAGACCCCCGCCGAACTGGATGCAAACGCCGCCCTCTTCGCGCGGATGGAGGCGATCCGGCAGGAAGCGGGCAGGCGCATGGGCTTCGGCGATGTCTCGAAATCCGTCACGCCCAAGATCGGCCTCATCGCGGCGCCACGCCGCGGCGGGCACCTTTCGGTGCGCTACTTCATGCCATGGCAGACCCATCCGACAGTGGCGGTGACCGGCTCGCAATGCCTTGCCGCCTGCGCATTGGCCCCGGGGACCGTGGCCGAAGGGATCGCCCGCCCGGTGCAGGACGGCCCGCTGGTGATGCAGATCGAACATCCCATGGGCAGCATGGATGTCACGGTCGATTTCACCCGCGCGGGCGACCGGCTCGATTTCCACTCCGCCGGGGTGGTGCGCACGGCGCGCCTGATCGCGCGGGGCGAGGTGATGGTGCGCGATGAGTGACAGCGTGAAGACCTTCGACATGCTGGCCCGCAGCTTCCTGCACGAAGAGGTCTCGACCTGTTTCGCGCTGCTGGGGGACGCGAACATGAATTTCGCGACCCGCCTCGCGGAGGGCGGCTGCGCCATGATCCATGTCCGCCACGAACACTGCGCCGTCGCCGCCGCAATGGCCTATGCGCGGAAGTCCGGCGCTGTCGGCGTGGCGACCGTGACCTGCGGGCCGGGCCTGACGCAGGTGATGACGGCCCTACCCGCCGCCGTGCGCGCGCGCCTGCCGCTGGTGGTGTTCGCGGGCGAGGCGCCGTTGACGGCGGCGTGGTATAACCAGGCCATCGACCAGGCGCCGTTTGTCGTGGCGACCGGCGCCGCCTATCACAGCCTGCATCACCCCGATCGCATGCCGACGGCGGTGCGAGACGCGTTCCTGCAAGCCAGGCGGGAACGCCGCCCGGTGGTCCTGGGCGTGCCGTTCGACCTGCAGAACCGGATTTGGACCGGATCGGAGGCCTTGCCGCCGCCGTCGCGCGCGGTCATGCCCGCGCTCGCGCCCCTCCCGCCGCATCCCGACGATCTGGCCCGCGCGGCGGCGATGATCGCGGGGGCGACGCGCATTGTCCTGTTGGCCGGAATGGGCGCCGTGGCGGCAGGAGCGGGCCCCGTGTGCCGCGCGCTGGCAGCCCATTGCGATGCGCTTCTTGCAACCACCCTGCCCGCACGCGGGCTGTTCCACGACGATCCGTTCAACCTCAATATCGCCGGCGGATTCTCGACCGACCTCGCGCGCGACTGCCTGGCCGAGGCGGATCTGATCGTGGCCATAGGGGCGTCCCTTGCAAGCCACAGCTCGGATGGCGGCAAACTGTGGCCGAAGGCGCAGGTGCTCCAGATCGACACCGACCCCGTGGCGCTCAGCCAGGGCCGCATCGCCGCCCAGGCCCATCTGCGCGCCGATGCACGGCTTGCGGTAGAGGCGCTGTTGAACGCCCTGCCGCCACGGCCCAGCGCATGGCGGCGTCCATCGCTTGCGCAGCGCATCGCCACGACACCCGCCGATGGCAAGGCCTACCCGGCCGAACCCGGCCTGCACGACCCCCGCGACGCCGTCGCGGCGTTCGAGGCGCATCTGCCCGCCGACTGGCAGATGGTGAATTCCTCCGGCCATTGCTCGTTCTTCTTCGCGCAGATGCCATCGCGCCCGCAGACCCATTTCCTCACGATCCGGGAATTCGGCGCGATCGGCAACGGCATCTCCTTCGCCATGGGTGTCGCCGCCGCGCGGCCGGCCGATACTGTGGTGATGTTCGACGGCGATGGCAGCCTGCTCATGCATGTTCAGGAACTGGAGACCATCGCCCGCCACCGCATGAACATCTTGATCGTGGTCCTGAACGATGGCGCCTATGGCTCGGAAATCCACAAGCTGCGCGCCGAGGGGCTGTCGGACAGGGGCGCCGTCTTCGGCCGCACCGATCTGGCGGCCATCGCGCGCGGATTCGGCATCGGGGGGGAAACGATCCGCGATCTGGACGACCTGCCGGACCTGATCGCAGCCTTTGCCGCGACAGGTGGCGCGGCGGTCTGGGATGTGCCGGTCTCCGATCAGGTCGCCTCGCCCGTCATCCGAAGGGCGCACCCGCCGCATTGAGGATATGGACAGGGACTATCCAAACGGTATACTGTGGTATACAAAACGGAGATTGCCATGATAGACTCGTCGGATATCGCCGTCGCGCGGGCGCTGGACGCTCTGCACGCCGCGCGCAGCATCCTCGCCGCAGAGATCGGCGCATACCCCGGCCCGATCTCGGGCTGCGACGCGCAATTCAATCATCTGCTGGCGCAACGCGCGCAGGTCAGCCGTGCACTGGAGGCATTGGAAAACGATGTCTTCGTTCCCACACCCCGCAGTCCGATGCCTCACAACGGGATCGAAAGCCGATGATCGGGCGCGACCCGCGTGACCGGACCGACACTCTCCGCCCCTGGTGCCGGATCGCGCCAGGGGCCATCGCGCCATGAGGTCAGCTGGACGGCTGCGGGCCGCCTTGGGGAAAGACCAGCGCGCCGTCCGCGTCGGCGACGATCATGTCGTCCTGCGCCACTGTCACGCCCTCGATGCGCAGGGTGGCGCCGATCTCGCCCTCGCCCTTGCGGACACAGCGGGCAGGCGTGTGCCCCAAGGCCATGATGCCGATGGGCGTCCGCGAAAGTTGCGCCACGTCCCGCACGGCACCCCAGATCACGATACCGGCCCAGCCATTGGCCGCCGCTTCCGCCGCGATGACATCGCCGCACAGCGCGCGGCGCAACGATGCGCCCCCATCGACAACGATCACCCGCCCCTCGCCCGGCGTGTTGGCCAACTCCTTCACACGGGAATTGACCTCGAAGGTCTTCACGGTGACCGCGCGGCCCTGAAAGGCGGCGTGGCCACCGTAATGACGCAGCGGTGCGGGCAGGACGCCAAGGGCATCGCCATGCTCATCGAAATGATCGCAGGTCGGCTTCACGATACGGTCCATTCTGCTGGTCCCCCTTGCCGCGGACGGTGGCACGAGACCCCGGTCTTGGCAACCGCCACGCCATGCTGACGCTCCTGCCCGAAGGACTGTCCCTGGCCGCCTTCTGGGCACTGCTCGGGGCAAGCTTCGTCGCCTCCTTCATCACCGCCGCCTTCGGCATCGGCGGCGGCGGGCTGTTGCTGGCGATCATGGCGATCCTGATGCCGCCGACCGCGCTGATCCCGGTGCACGGGATCATCCAGTTCGCCTCCAATGCCAGCCGGATGGCGCTGCTGTGGCGCAACATCTTCTGGATGGCGCTGCCGTGGTTTGCCGTCGGCTCCGTGGTTGGCGTGGCGATCGGCGGCGCCGTCGCGATCACCCTGTCGCCCGCCTTCGTCCAGATCGGGATCGGCCTGTTCGTGATCTACACCGTCGCGTTCCGCGCCCCGAAATGGTTCAGCCGCTGGCCCGTGCTGACCGGGCTGGTGTCGAGCGTCCTGACCATGTTCTTCGGCGCGACCGGGTTGTTCGTGGCCAGCTTCACCAAATCCCATGCGCTGCCACGCCATGCCCATGTGGCGACCCACGCGACCTTGATGACCGTGCAGCACGGCTTGAAGGTGGTTGTGTTCGGAGTGCTGGGGTTCGCCTTCGGCCCTTGGGTGCCCGTCATGGCCGCGTTGATCGCGACGGGTCTCGCCGGCACCTTCAGCGGTCGGCTCGTGCTGAACCGCATGACGGACGCCCGGTTCGGAATGGCTCTGAACGTGCTGCTGATCGCGATCTCCCTGCAGTTGATCTGGAACGGCATCCGCGCGTTCTGAAGCATGTCGCGTTCATTCGCAGTCACCCGATCCACCCTGACCTTTTGATTGCGCATGTCCGAGACGCGCAAGACCGGTCCCCGCTCTTGCGCGACGCGCTCTAGCGACCCAACGCGGCGATCAAGGCCCGCGCCACGTCCATCGGCCCCGCCTCGGGCGGTGCGCTCGGCGCGGCAATGGCTCCGGCCAGACGTCGTTGCCAGCGAATGGTGCCCTGCGTGACATCCGAGAACAGGCCAAGATCCTCCAGCGTCTTGGCGACCTCCTCCATCTCGGATGCACGGCGCGCACCGTGGACGATGGAGCGCTCGAAATTGTAGGCGGCGGCGACCGGCCAGTCGGTTCCGGGATGGCTTCGCGCCAGCGAGCCCAGAACCTCCCCCTCCACCCCCGCCGCCACGGCGGCCAGCACGCACTCGGCCGTCAGGGCCTCAAGCCCCTTCACCATTACGGACCGGATCATCTTGATCGACGACGCCGCCCCCACCGGGCCATCGACGACACGCACGGCCATCGGCAAGGACGCAAGGACCGGGGCAAGATCGGTCGCGTGCGGGCCCGACAGCAGGCACGGCACCATGTTCAGCTTCGGATGCACCGGCGACATGACCGCAACATCCAGATACCGCCCGCCTGCCGCTTCGATCACCTCGGCAGAGCGTCGTTTCGACGACGGCGCGCAGGAATTGAGGTCCAGCCAGACCGCGCCTTGCGCCAACGCAGGCGCACCGGTTTCCGCCGCGATCACCGCCTGATCGGCCGTGACGGTGCAGAACACCAGGTCCGCGCCATCGACCGCGTCCGCCGCATCGGCACAAGCCTCGATGCCGAGCGCGGCGCAGCGGGACGCGATGTCTTCCCGCGTCTCGGGCGCGTCCGACTTGATGTCATAGGCGCGGATCCGGCCCGCCTGCGCGGCGCCCCAGCCCTGGACCAGGGCCGACCCGGCCTCTCCCATCCCGATGAATGCGATCTGCATGCGTGGCCTCCTCCGGCGCGATCCGTTGCGGCACTCTGGGACATTGATCCGTGAGTTTCCATGGCCTTGCGCAGCCCTGCACGAATTCTGCACGAAGGCCCCCACCGCTTGCGCATGCCGGTCCCGCCGCCTGCGGATCGCCCTGCCATCTTCCTGCTCGAACGGCACACCGATCGAGCGGCGAACACGATGCGCAGTCAATGGGTGGTCAGACGAGTGCCGGAAAGCATCCGGACAGATGGATGGTGGCTGTCGGACAGCGGCGCGGACATCGCGAACGCGGCCTTGCTGCCGGTCGGAGCGGGCCCGGTCCTCCCTGATCCTGTTCAGCACGCTGTTCGCGGTGCAGACGGTCACGGATCCTGGCGTGATGCGCGGCGGCTTGACCGACCCTGCCCGAGGCGTCGAACTACGCCCAATACGCCCCAGCTGGACATCGGCGACCTGTGCGAGATCGGCGAACCGGCGGTCCCGGCGATGATGGAATAGGGCGAGATCACCGACAACGTCGCCTGCGGGCACGGCGGCCTGCCTGCGATCCGGTTCGATCCGGTCGACGACTGGCGGGATTTGGGTTTTTCCGAGGTGGCGGTTGCAACGCTGCCTTGAGACTTTCCACGACCTCTGAGGGACACCGATGCCGCCCAACCTGCTGATCATCGACGACGATCCCCTTATCCGCGAGGTGATCGGCTTCGCGGTGGAGGCGGCGGGCTTCCGCGACCGGATGGCCGAGGATGGCGCGGGCGGTCTGGCACGGGTGCGGGACGGCAACATCGACCTCGTGGTATTCGATATCGGCCGCATCGTCGGCATGGAGTTGGGAGCAGACGATTACGTCACCAAACCGTTCAGCCCGCGCGAACTGGTGGCGCGGATCAAGGCGATCCTGAAGCGGTCCCGGATCGTGGTGGCGGACGCGCCCGACCTCGCGCGGCGGGGCGATCCGGAGATCGACGCCGCCCGGCACCTGTGCCGCGTCTTGGCACGGGAGGTTGCGCTGACGACCTCGGAATTCACGATCCTTCGGGTCCTGCTGCGTCGCCCCGACCACGCCGCCGCGCGCGGCCACCCGGACCCATGCACCGCCGTTCCCCTCGGTCACGATGAACCCGGCTACATCCTGCGCGACGCCCCCCGAAGCTTTGGCCATCATGCTGCGGCACCTGTTGGACAATGCCCGCGCATATGGCGCGGCCTCGCTGCGGATCGCCTTGGATGGCGCCTCCATGCGGATCACCGAGGGCGGCACCGGGATGGGCCCGACCATCATGCGCTCGATCTTGGAAACGGCGGGCGGCACGATCGCGCGGGTCCCGCCGGACCCGGGCACCGCCGTCCGGGTGGATTTCGCGCCATGGTGCCTCTGGACGTTTCGGCCCCGCTGACGTTGAGTGAGCGCCACGCAGGCGGACAGGACAGGCCATGGACAGCAGCAAGATCAGACTCGGGGTGGATATCGGCGGCACCTTCACCGACGTGGTGCTGGAAGGGGCCGGCGCCCCGACCTCGACCAAGGTGCTCACGACCCATGCCGCGCCCGAGGACGCCATCATCGAAGGCCTGCTCCGGGTCTGCGCCACGGCCGGTGTCACGCCGGGACAGATCGGCCAGATCATCCACGGCACGACGCTGGCGACGAATGCCCTGATCGAACGGCGCGGCGCGAAGACCGCGCTGATCACGACCGAGGGGTTCCGCGACGTGATCGAGATGCGCAGCGAGTCGCGTTTCGAACAATACGACCTGAACCTGACCCTGCCCGAACCCCTCCTGCCACGCCAGTGCCGGTTCACCCTGTCCGAACGGGTGAACGCCAGGGGCCGCGTGATGATCCCGCTCGACCGGGCCGAGGTGGACGCCGTGGCCGACCGCATTGCCGAGGCGGGGTTCGCCTCGGTCGCCATCGGCCTGATCCACTCCTACCTCAACCCGGACCATGAACGCACGGTGCGCGACGTGCTGTTGGACCGGCTGCCGGACCTGTCCGTCTCGATCTCGTCCGAGGTGTCGCCGCAGATGCGGGAATACGAGCGTTTCAACACCGTCGTCGCCAATGCCTATATCAAGCCGCTGATGGCCTCCTACCTCGGTCGGCTGGAGGCGCGGCTGCGGTCCGAGGGCGTGGGATGCCGCATCTTCCTGATGCATTCCGGGGGCGGCATCATCTCGTTGCGCAGCGCCGCAGATTTTCCCGTGCGGCTGGTGGAAAGCGGCCCCGCAGGCGGCGCCGTCTTCGCGGCCCACATCGCGGCGCGCCACGGGCTGGACAAGGTGCTGAGCTTCGACATGGGCGGAACCACGGCCAAGATCTGCCTGATCAAGAACCAGTCGCCCAAATCGTCCCGCGTGTTCGAAGTGGCGCGAAGCTATCGGTTCAAGAAGGGATCGGGCATGCCGATCTCCATCCCGGTGATCGACATGGTGGAAATCGGCGCGGGCGGCGGCAGCCTCGCCCATGTGGACGTGATGCGCCAGATCCGGGTCGGGCCGGAAAGCGCCGGGTCCGAACCGGGGCCCGCCTGCTACGGGCGGGGCGGCACGCGGCCCGCGGTCACCGATGCCGATCTGGTTCTGGGCAGGCTGGACGCGGCGAATTTCGCGGGCGGGTCGATCCGGCTGGACATGGCGGCGGCGCAGGCCGCCCTGGCGGCGGACATCGGCACGCCCCTGCAAACCGACGCAGTGGAGGCCGCCTTCGGTCTGGCCGAGGTGGTGGACGAAAACATGGCCAATGCCGCCCGCGTCCATGCCGTCGAAAACGGCGAGGATCTTGCCGAATACACCATGATCGCTTTCGGGGGCGCGGCCCCGCTCCATGCCGGGCGGCTGTGCGAGAAGCTGGGGATCGCGCGCTGCCTCGTGCCGCCGGGCGCAGGCGTCGGGTCGGCCATCGGGTTCCTGCGCGCCCCGTTCAGCTTCGAATCCAACCGGTCCGTCTACATGCGCCTGTCGGATTTCGCCCCCGACACGATCCGCGCACTCCTGTCGGAGTTGCAGGCCGAGGCGGAGGGTTTCGTGCGCACCTGCGACGAGACCGCGCCAATCCGCAGCGCGTTCAAGGTCTACATGCGCTATTCCGGCCAGGGCTGGGAGATCCCCATCGACCTGACCGAGGCGCAGGCGATGCACCCCGACGCCGCGGTCTTTCAACAGGTGTTCGAGACGGAATACACGAAGCTGTTCGGGCGCACGGTCGCGGGCATGGATATCGAGATCACGGTCTGGGCGGTCAACGCGACGACGCCGCCACAGGCCGCAGCGCCGCTCGATCCCTACAATCCGACGGGCTCCGCCGTCTCCGAGGCGACCCGCCAGATGTTCGAGCCGGCAACAGGCCGTTTCGTTCAGGCCCGGATCGTCGCGCGCGACACCATGACGACCGGCCAGGTCGCGCAAGGCCCCGCCATCATCACCGAGACCGAGACCACCATCGTGGTGCCGGACAGCAGGGATGCCATCCGGGCCAGCGATGGCTGCATAGAGATCGTCGCAGAACCGGCCCGCACGGGAGAGACGCCATGAACCAGCCATCGACCGTCGCCTATCAGGTGATGTGGAACCGCCTCATCTCCGTGGTGGAAGAACAGGCCCAGGCCCTGATCCGCACCGCCTTCTCCACCTCGGTCCGGGAAGCGGGCGACCTCAGCGCCGGGGTCTACGATGCCAAGGGCCGGATGCTGGCACAGGCCGTGACCGGCACGCCGGGCCATGTGAACGCCATGGCCGACGCGGTGCCGCATTTCATCCGGCGGATCGGTCGGCAGCACATGCATCAGGGCGACGTGTATATCACCAACGACCCATGGGAAGGCACCGGCCACCTGCATGACATCACCATGGTCACGCCATCCTTCTACAAGAATCAGCTGGTCGGCTTCTTCGCCTGCACCGCCCATGTCGTCGATATCGGTGGACGCGGCTTCGGGGCGGATGCGGCCAGCGTCTACGAGGAAGGCCTCTACATCCCGATCCTGAAATTCGCCGAGCGGGGCACGGTGGACGAAACCCTGACCCGGATCATTCGCGGCAATGTCCGCGAACCGGACCAGCTGATCGGCGACATCTACGCATTGGCCACCTGCAACGAGATCGGCCACCGCCGCCTGACGGACATGATGACGGAATTCGCGCTGGACGATCTGGAGGGGATCGCCACCTTCATTCTCGACAATTCCCGCCGCGCCACGTTGGAGCGGATCGCCGCACTGCCAAAGATGTCTGCCGAGGGCGAGATGACCGTCGATGGCTTCGACGTGCCGATCACGCTCAAGGCGCGCGTGACCGTGCACGCAGACCGGATCGTCACGGATTTCACCGGCACCAGCGGTGTCGACAGGAAGGGCATCAATTGCCCCATGGTCTATACCAAGGCCTATGCCTGCTATGCCCTGAAGGTCGCCATCGCCCCCGAAATCCCCAACAACGCGGCCTCGCTGGCGCCGTTCGAGGTGACGGCCCCCGAAAACACGATCGTCAACGCGCTCCACCCGGCGCCGGTCGCCCTTCGGCACATCGTGGGCCATTTCGTGCCCGACGTGGTGTTCAATGCCTTCGACAAGATCGTGCCGGGCGTGGTGCCGGCCGAGGGCGCGGGGTGCCTGTGCAACTTCCAGGTGTCGTTGCGACCGGTCGAAGGCGCCCCCGAAGGCGCGCGACGGGCGGAAGTGCTGACCTTCAATTCCGGCGGTTCGGGTGCGCGGCCCGCGCAGGACGGCCTGAACGCGACGGCGTTCCCCTCGGGCGTCATGACGATGCCGATCGAAGCGACGGAACATGCCGGGCCCGTCATCATCTGGCGCAAGGAACTGCGCCCCGGTTCGGGCGGCGCCGGACGGATGCGCGGCGGCCTCGGGCAATTCATGGAGGTCGGAGCGATGGAGGGGTATGAATTCGACATCTCCGCCATGTTCGACCGGGGCGACCACCCGGCGCGCGGGCGGCGGGGCGGACAACCCGGCGCGAATACCACCATCGCGCTCGATGACGGGACGCCGATGCGGGTGAAGGGCAAACAGTTCGTCCCCCAAGGCCGCCGCGTGAAGATGGCGTTTCCGGGCGGCGCTGGATACGGCGACCCGGCCGAGCGGGACGCAAGCCTTGTCCGAAGGGATCTGGCCCGAGGCTATCTTTCGGCGGAGGAGGCGGCGCGCGATTACGGCTTGCCCGCCGCCGATATCGCGGCGGTTGAAGCTGCGATCCGCCGGGGCGAGGATGTGTAGGGCGCGACTGGCAGGTGCTGGACGACGGCACATGATGCGTTCCAATCCGGAACGGCCGCGTCGATGCAGGCGGGCGTGATCGCGCGCAACCCATGCGGCGCGGTTCCTTTGCGCCGCCACGCCCGGCGACAGCGCGACCTTGATGTTTGACGGGCGCACGGCCTCCATCCCCGGCGCGGCCTTCGCCGCTGCACCCCGCATCGACGATATCGTTGCCCGTGACGGCGACAACCCGACCACGGGCCATATCGGATGCGCCGCGCTGCCCGTCCTGTACGCCGTCGCGGAAGACATTCCCGACCTCTCGGCGCGGGGCGGATTGGTGCGCTGGTGATGGTTTGCGCACGTTCGGCCCGCGCCGCCGTCGTGCAGCACGGCACGGTCAGCGACCACCACTGCTCTGACGCGTGGAATGCCCGTGGCGTGGCGGCCCCGGGCTGTCGCTTGCGTCGGTCATCGCACCTTCGATAACGGTCGACGCCGACGCCAATTGTCCCATATGGGACGACCTGGGGTTCGAATGGAACAATGGGAGGAACGACATCAAGCCCTTTCCGATCCGCCGATGGGCCCATGCCGCCATCGATACCTTGGGCCCCGTGGTCGACGCCCACGGCATCGCGTTCGAGGATGTGGCCGGGATCGAGCTGCGCAGCTTCGCACAGGTGGCGGCCCTGAATCCCCCTTGCCGCTTGCCCTTGTGGAGGCAAGATTTCACAATATTGCCAGTGCCTTACCGCACGATCAACACAAGGCTCTCTGGGCGATGCGCGCGCGTATGCACGACGCCGCGACGCCGTTTAGACAGTTGCTCGCCCTGATCCATCGCGCTCCGCAGGCAGATCATGCGTGACCCATTGCATCGTCTCATCCACTGCAATCGCGGCGCGGCCCTGCCGGGAAGACGGCGCGCCGCCGTGCGCAACATCGAAGCGACGCTCTGCGA